>ENA-UERU01000743-UERU01000743.1-human-gut-metagenome-genome-assembly--contig:-NODE-743-length-23352-cov-14.837078_pt1 | contig 23352 bp, 14 predicted proteins | sample MGYA00242988_ERZ507989 | MGnify/ENA primary metagenome ERZ507989 (study PRJEB26167, sample SAMN06115519) | human gut metagenome | host: Homo sapiens | place: China:Hunan | collected 2015-08-21...
TCGTTAGACAGTTCTGTATTGCCCTTGGAAGAAGGAGAAAGCATAGACGAACTTTGTCATAAATTATTCCCTGTGATATTCGACCCTTCGGTGATGCCTAAACGAGTGAATCAGGCCGATGGGGAAGATTTGATTCTGACTTCTGCTGCCAATTATTATGAAGGAGTAACCCAACAGGAAGCAGAAGAGTTTTATGCCAGTCAGAAGTTGGCAGACGATGAAGAACCGGTAATGTACGGTATGAATAGCCGGCTGGTAAAAAAAGACGGAGTCGTGCAGGAAGAAGTATGGAAGATAGGAGGTATGTATTCCACAGCTTTAGAGAAGATTGTATACTGGCTGGAGAAAGCTATGGATGTGGCAGAAAACGATACGCAAAAAGAAGTGATTCGTTTGCTGATAGAATTCTACCATATTGGTGATTTGAAGACATTCGACCGTTATTCTATCCAATGGCTTAAAGATACATCTTCGCTTGTCGATTTCGTAAACGGATTTATTGAAAGCTATGGCGATCCGCTGGGGATGAAAGCCAGTTGGGAGTCGATTGTAAACTTTAAAGACCTTGAAGCAACTCGCCGTACAGAGACAATCAGTGAGAATGCACAGTGGTTTGAAGACCATTCACCGGTAGACGCCCGTTTCAAGAAAGAACAAGTCAAAGGAGTGTCTGCTAAAGTTATCACAGCCGCAATGCTGGCGGGGGATCTGTATCCGGCTTCGGCTATTGGTATCAATTTGCCTAATTCCAACTGGATACGTAGTGTGCATGGTTCGAAATCGGTTACAATTGGTAACCTGACAGAAGCATACAATAAAGCAGCGCATGGCAATGGATTCCGTGAAGAATTTGTATACGGTCCGGAAGAACTCAGGCTGCTGGAAACGTATGCAGATATTACCGATGATTTGCATACCGACTTGCACGAATGTCTTGGACATGGTTCGGGAAAGCTTTTGCCCGGTGTCGATCCGGATGCCTTGAAAGCACATGGCTCAACCATAGAAGAAGCACGTGCCGATTTGTTCGGTCTGTATTATCTGCCCGATGCCAAGATGGTAGAATTGGGCTTGGTTCCCGATGCGGATGCTTATAAGGCAGAATATTATTCGTATATGATGAACGGTCTGATGACACAACTTGTACGTATTGAGCCTGGATGTACGGTAGAAGAAGCACACATGCGTAACCGTCAACTCATCGCACGTTGGGCATTGGAGCAGGGACGTGAAGAACGGGTAGTGGAAATGGTAGTACGTGATGGAAAGACTTATGTAAAAATAAATGATTACTGCAAACTGCGTATGCTGTTCGGTAAGCTTCTTGCCGAAATTCAGCGTATCAAGAGCGAAGGCGATTACGAAGCAGCCCGTATGCTGGTAGAAAATTATGCCGTGAAAGTAGATGCAGTGCTGCATGCAGAGGTACTGGAACGCTATCGCAAACTGCATTTGGCTCCGTATAAAGGTTTTGTGAATCCAGTTTATACACCGGTATTGGATGCCGAAGGCAATATTACCGATGTAAAGGTTACTTACGGGGAAGGCTATGCCGAACAGATGTTACGCTATAGCCGCGAATATTCAAATTTATAATGCGCTTTTAAAGGAAAAACTATGGCAGATGTACATGAAACAATAAAAGATATAAAGTCGAAATTCCGTTTGTTTATGAACGGGGTAATTTCGCAAAGCATGCGTGAGAAAGGCTTGGGATACAAACTGAATTTCGGTATAGAGTTTCCCCGTATTAAGGAGATTGCTGCTGCTTACGAACCCAATCATGAAGTAGCTCAGGCTTTGTGGAAAGAGAATATCCGCGAATGTAAGATTCTGGCAGGATTATTGCAGCCGGTAGATTCTTTTTGTCCGGAGATAGCAGATATCTGGATAGAAGACATGCACTATCCGGAATTGGCAGAATATACTGTAATGAATCTTTTCCAGCGTTTGCCTTATGCGTCGGAGGTGGTATTCCGTTGGATGGCCGATGACCGTGAGTACTTCCAGTTATGCGGCTTCCTGCTGATGGCCCGTCTGCTGATGAAAGGTCAGAAACTCAACGAGCGGGCAGAGGCCGAATTCCTGGATCAGGCATTTACGGCTTTGGAAGGAGATATCGTAAGTGTGCAGAAGGCCGCAGCATTGGCCTTGTGCAAGTTTGCATTGCAGGCGAAAGACAATGCACGCAAAATGAGCAAACCTTTGCAGGCCCTGCTAAAGTCGGAGAAAGAGAATGTACGGTTGCTGGCTGGTGAAATCAGATTGGAGATAGAATATTTATAAATAATCTTTCCCAATTACATAAAAAAGGCTATCTTTGACGGCTGAACGGATTACTCAGATGGAAGAGGATATAAGAGATAAGGCAAAGCAGATTCTGACAGAATACCTGCAAAAGAACGGGCATCGAAAGACACCTGAACGATATGCTATACTCGATACCATTTATACCATCAAGGGACATTTCGATATTGATGAGCTATATTATCATATGGCAGAGAAAGAAAAGTTCCGTGTAAGCCGTGCTACCCTCTATAATACGATTATTCTTTTGATCGATGCCGGTCTGGTTATCAAACATCAGTTTGGCAATACTTCCCAGTACGAACGTTCGTACAACAATGAAACCCACCATCACATGATATGTACTTCGTGCGGCAAGGTCTCGGAGTTTGAAGACGAGGCTTTAAAGCAGGTGATAGCACAAACCCGTATGAAAGGGTTTCATGCACAACATTATTCGTTGTATATTTACGGACTCTGCAGTAAGTGTATGGGAGCCAGACGTAAAAAAAGTAAGTAAGAATTATAAAATAAAGAGAAATCATGAAAGTAGATGTCTTGTTAGGTTTACAATGGGGCGACGAAGGCAAAGGTAAAGTAGTCGACGTATTGACTCCCCGCTACGATGTGGTAGCCCGTTTCCAGGGTGGTCCGAATGCCGGTCATACACTTGAGTTCGAAGGTCAGAAATATGTACTTCGTTCTATTCCTTCGGGTATTTTCCAGGGAGATAAAGTGAACATTATCGGTAATGGCGTAGTACTTGATCCTGCTTTGTTCAAGGCTGAAGCCGAAGCGCTCGAAGCAAGTGGCCATCCACTGAAAGAACGTTTACATATTTCGAAGAAAGCACATCTGATTTTGCCTACTCACCGTGTATTGGATGCTGCTTACGAAGCTGCCAAAGGTGCATCGAAGGTAGGTACAACAGGTAAGGGTATCGGTCCTACTTATACAGATAAAGTGAGCCGTAACGGTTTGCGTGTCGGTGATATCTTGCATAATTTCGAAGCAAAATATGCAGTTGCAAAGGCACGCCATGAACAGATTCTGAAGAGTCTGAATTATGAATACGATATTACTGAAGTGGAAAAACAGTGGATGGAAGGTATCGAATATCTGCGTCAGTTCCCCTTGGTAGACAGCGAACACGAAATCAACAACCTGTTGAAAGAAGGAAAGAGCGTGTTGTGCGAAGGTGCACAGGGTACAATGCTGGATGTGGACTTCGGTTCTTATCCGTTTGTAACTTCTTCTAATACCATCTGTGCAGGAGCTTGTACCGGATTGGGATTAGGTCCTAACAAGATTGGTGAGGTATATGGTATCATGAAGGCATACTGCACCCGTGTAGGAGCAGGTCCGTTCCCTACAGAACTGTTCGATGAAACCGGAAAGACAATCCGTGATTTGGGTCACGAATACGGAGCTGTAACCGGACGTGAACGTCGTTGTGGTTGGGTAGACTTGGTCGCTTTGCGTTATTCTATCATGGTGAACGGAGTTACTCAGCTGATTTTGATGAAGAGCGATGTGTTGGATGGCTTCGATACAATCAAGGCTTGTGTAGCTTACAAGGTGAATGGAGAAGAAATCGATTACTTCCCATACGATATCACTGAAGGTGTAGAACCTGTATATGTAGAAATGCCAGGATGGAAGACCGACATGACTAAGATGACCAGTGAAGATGAATTCCCTGAAGAATTCAATGCATACATCTCATTCTTGGAAGAACAGTTGGGTACACCTATTAAGATTGTTTCTGTAGGTCCCGACCGTGCACAGACTATCGAACGTTATACAGAAGAGTAAACAGACTTTATAGTCTTTAAATAAGGGATAAGCCCGGCAAATATCCGTATGGATGTATGCCGGGCTTTTTATTTTGTGGCTTTTGGATGGATATATGAAGGATTTAGCACAGAGGAATAATGAGATCTGTCGGAGGCTTTAATCGCCGTCGTTGAATGCAGAGTTGCTGTCGTTGGATATATAATCAGCGTTGTCGGTTGTACAGCCGACGTCGTCGTCTTGAATTTACGAATGGAAGGATAGATTTATATCTATGGTAATGAATGCTTTTCTTGCTGATAAACTGGGTTAAAGAATACCGGTAAAAGAAGTCTGTTTACAAAAGGGCATAAAAAAAGGAGTACCGCTGTACTCCAACCTTTGTTAACCTTAAATCTAATACTATGAAAAACACAGTGCAAAGGTACGGACTTTCGGCTTATCTGCAAATAAAAGCTCAATAAAATGCTGTTTTATAACACTATTTAAGAAGCATAAATTTCCTTTTACTAAAATGCAGAGGAAAATGATGTGTGAATTGTCTCCGTGTCTGAAAAAAAGGACGTTAGCATATCAATCCTCAGATAAAAATTATAACTTTGCCAACACTTTGTAAAGAAATTGAAGCCCATGATTTCAATAGAAGGACTGAAAGTTGAGTTTGGAGTGACACCTTTGTTTGAGGATGTCTCGTTTGTGATTAATAAGAAAGACCGTATTGCGCTGGTTGGAAAGAATGGTGCCGGAAAGTCGACTATGCTGAAAATTCTGGCAGGTCTCCAGCAGCCTACCGAGGGGGTAGTAGCCGTACAGCGTGGAGTGACTATCGGTTATTTGCCACAGGTAATGATTCTGAGTGATACGCGTACGGTGATGGCTGAGGCCGAGATGGCTTTTGAGCATATATTCGAATTGCAGGATCGTATTGCGCGTATGAACCAGGAGTTGGCAGATCGTACCGATTACGATTCGGAAAGTTATCATGAGTTGATAGAACGTTTTACACACGATAATGAACGCTTCCTGATGATGGGAGGTACCAATTATAAGGCTGAGATAGAGCGTACACTGACCGGGCTTGGTTTCAGCCGGAGCGATTTCGACCGTCCTACTTCCGAGTTCAGTGGCGGATGGCGTATGCGTATCGAGTTGGCGAAGCTGTTGTTGCGTCGTCCGGATGTATTGTTGCTCGACGAGCCTACCAACCACCTCGATATTGAAAGTATCCAGTGGCTGGAGAATTTCCTCAAAGTCAGTCCGGGTGCAGTCGTGCTGGTAAGTCACGACCGTGCTTTCATCAACAATGTCACTAACCGTACAATTGAGATTTCCTGCGGACATATCTACGATTACAAGGTTGCATACGACGAGTTTGTGGTGTTGCGCAAGGAACGTCGCGAGCAGCAGCTTCGTGCGTACGAGAATCAGCAGAAAGAAATAAAAGATACAGAAGACTTTATCGAACGTTTCCGCTATAAGGCTACCAAGGCTGTGCAGGTACAGAGCCGCATCAAGCAGCTGGAAAAGATTGTGCCGATTGAAATCGACGAAGAAGATACTTCTTCGCTTCGTCTGAAGTTTGCACCGGCCATGCGTTCGGGAAACTATCCGGTGATTTGTGAAGGAGTGAAAAAGGCTTATGGCGACCACGTAGTATTCCACGATGTCACACTGACTATCAACCGTGGTGAAAAAGTAGCGTTTGTAGGAAAGAACGGTGAAGGTAAGTCTACCCTTGTCAAGTGCATCATGGATCAGATTCCGTATGAAGGGAAACTGGTGATAGGTCATAACGTACAGATTGGCTATTTTGCACAGAATCAGGCACAGCTTTTGGACGAAAACCTTACTGTATTCGACACTATAGACCGTGTGGCCAAAGGAGATATTCGTCTGAAAATTCGTGATATATTGGGGGCTTTCATGTTTGGAGGAGAAGCTTCCGAAAAGAAAGTCAAGGTGCTTTCCGGTGGAGAACGCAGCCGTCTGGCTATGATTAAGCTGCTGCTTGAGCCGGTGAACTTCCTTATTCTGGACGAACCGACTAATCACCTTGATATGCGTTCAAAAGATGTGTTGAAAGAGGCTATCCGCGAATTTGATGGTACGGTGATTGTAGTTTCACACGACCGTGAGTTCTTGGACGGACTGGTCACCAAAGTCTACGAATTTGGTGGGGGAGTCGTGAAGGAGCACATCGGTGGTATTTACGATTTTCTGCAGAAAAAGAAGATGGAGAGCCTGAACGAACTGCAGCTTTCCCAGTCGCCTACGGTGGCATCCAAGAAAGAAGAAACTGTACAGGCCAGCGAAAACAAGCTTTCTTATGAAGCACAGAAAGAACTGAATAAAAAGCTCCGCAAGGTAGAAAAACAGATTGCCGACTGTGAGAATCGTATAGAAAAACTGGAATCGCAAGTGGCAGAACTGGAGTTAAAGATGGCTACACCCGAAGGGGCTTCGGATATGAAACTTTACGAACAGCATCAACAGCTGAAACAGCAGATTTCTGAGGCGGAAGAAGAATGGGAGGCAGCCTTGATGGAGCAGGAAAGCCTCACTGTAAAAGAATAAATTACTTACTGTTTTAATAATATTGAAGTATGAAAACAAAACATTGTGTAGCTGTTGCAGCGTTTGCTCTTACTGCAATGGCAAGTTGTACAGGCCAGAAAGGAGTACAGAGTACTTCGGGTATTGATCTGGCAAATATGGACACAACGGTAGCTCCTGGACAGGACTTCTTCCGTTATGCTTGTGGTGGATGGAATGACGCACATCCGCTGACTGCAGAGTATTCGCGCTATGGCACTTTCGACATGTTGTTCGAGAATAGTCAGAAGCAGGTACGCGAATTGATTGAAAGCTGTGCCGCACAGAAAGGAACTCCCGGAAGCAAGGAACAGAAGATAGGAGATTTATATACTTTGGCTATGGACAGTGTGAAACTGAACAACGACGGGGTTACTCCTATTAAGGCTCAGTTGGAAGAAATAGCTGCTATCACAGATAAAAGTCAGATTGTGCCGATGATGGTAAAACTGGCAAATTGTGGTGTGGGTACTTATTTTAGCAGTTATGTGTATGCCGATCCTAAGAATAGTACTGTAAATATTTTCCAGATTGCTCAGGGAGGTATCAACTTGGGTGAAAAAGAATATTATTTGGATCAGGATTCAGTGACAGTCAATATCCGCGAAAATTATAAACAATACATCTGTAAGTTGTTCCGTCTGGCTGGCTTTACAGAGGCCGAAGCACAGCAGAAAATGAATGATGTGTTGGAAATAGAGACTGCCATTGCACAGGCATCGTTCAGTGCGGTAGAACGTCGTGATCCGGAAGCCAACTATCATAAGATGAGTTATGCGGACTTGAAGAAAAACATTCCGGGGGTAGACTGGGATGCTTGTCTGAAAGGATTGGGAATACAGGAAGTGAAAGAACTGAACGTAGAACGTTTGGAACCGATTCAGAAAGTAGGTGATTTGATGAATACATTGCCTGTATCTAAACATATCTCTTACTTGCAGTATAATTTGATTGATGCAGCAGCTTCTTATCTGAGCGATGACTTTGTAGCTGCTCGTTTCGATTTCTATGGTAAGGTATTGTCTGGACGTCAGGTAAATCAGCCTCGCTGGAAACGTGCGGTCAACTCTGTAAACGGAATGTTGGGTGAGTTGGTAGGACAGATGTATGTAGAGAAGTATTTCCCTGCTGCCGCAAAAGAACGTATGTTGAAGCTGGTGAAGAATTTACAGGTAGCTTTGGGTGAACGTATCCAGGCACAGGAATGGATGAGCGACAGCACTAAAGTGAGAGCACAGGAAAAACTGAATGCTTTCCATGTAAAAATCGGTTATCCGGACAAATGGAAGGATTATTCTGCTTTGAAGGTGGAAAAAGATTCTTATTGGGCTAACGTGTGTCGTGCAGCTAAATGGGGATTGGATGATATGTTGAGCCGTATCGGCAAACCGGTAGATAAGGATGAATGGCTGATGACTCCTCAGACTGTCAATGCATACTACAATCCGTCTACAAACGAAATCTGTTTCCCGGCTGCTATTCTGCAATATCCGTTCTTCGATATGAATGCAGATGATGCTTGTAACTATGGAGCTATCGGTGTAGTAATCGGACATGAAATGACTCACGGATTCGATGACCAGGGACGTCAGTTCGATAAAGATGGTAACTTGAAAGACTGGTGGGCAGAAGGCGATGCAGAACGCTTTACAGAACGTGCAAAAGTAATGGTAGACTTCTTCAACAAGATTGAAGTATTGCCGGGATTGTATGCAAACGGTGCACTGACATTGGGTGAAAATATTGCCGATCACGGTGGTTTGAAGATTGCATACGCTGCGTTGCAGCATGCCATGAAGGAATCTCCTCTGGGTGTTGAAAATGGCTTTACTCCAGAACAGCGTTTCTTCCTGTCGTATGCACTGGTATGGGCTGGCAATATTCGTGACGAACAGATTCGTGTTTATACTAAATCGGATCCTCACTCATTGGCAGAATGGCGTGTAAATGGTGCTTTGCCTCATATCCAGGCATGGTACGATGCTTTCGGTATCACTCCGAACGATTCGATGTATATTGCACCTGAAAAACGTGTCAATATCTGGTAAGAAACATAACCTTTAAGGTAATTATAGAATGGAATGTTCTCTTGGCGAAAGTCGGGAGGACATTTTTTTTATATTTTTTGAAGAGAGGCATAGGGGTTTTTAAGTAATCCTGCGTTATGTCAGTGAAAAGAAAGAAAAAAGAATCATTAACTAACTAAACACATTGAATTATGAAACTGAAATTTTTCGCATTGTCTCTCTTTATGGTAGCTGGTTTTAATGTAGTAAATGCACAGAGTACTACACAAGATTTTGTGGCAAATGATAAAAAACACGATTTGAGAATCTCTGTGAGCGATGGATTGACACAAGGGAGTGTAGATATCCTTGGTATGGGAATAGAAGAGGCTATTACTGGAACGAAGCGTTCGGACAGTAAATACAGTATGATATATGGCTTGGGCTACAGATATTCTATCAACCGTTTCAGAGTAGGTGCTGACCTGGGATTCGGAATGTCGAGCAGTAAACTTTCTATAGCAGGAGAAAAGACTCCATCGATAAAGGAGAAAGATTTGCGTTTGCTTGTTCTTCCTACTGCAGAATTTGTTTACTATAAGCGCAGACTAGTGGAGTTGTATGGAACGGCTGCAGCCGGTGTAAACTTCTCAAGACACAGTGAAACTCCGGTTGATAAAAAAACATCTGAAAAAAAGGCAAACTTCAGTACTGATTTTGCTTATCAGGTAAATCCGATAGCTGTGAGAGTGGGAAACGAACGTGTAGGAGGTTTTGTTGAAGCCGGTCTTGGAAATAAAGGATTTCTTACTGCCGGATTAAGTTTTAAGTTTTAAACCTTGCAATTTAATATCACAGACAGGCAAAACGGAGCTGAAGTGAATGGTATATCACAAATCCAGCTTGCCTGTCATTAAAAAATGATTCCAATCATTAGGGTTTAAATTCATAATCTGTATATTTGTAATATACATCTGATACTCACAAATAAATGTCGTCCAATGAATACTGACAGAAAAGAAATTTTCAAGTCCAGGTTCAATGAACACTACACTAGACTTTGTAGTCTTGCATATGAATATGTTTCCGATGCAGACGATTCGGAGGATATAGTGCAGGAGCTTTTCATTACTATATGGGATAAGGGAAAGGATGCTCTTCCCGACAAGGAGTTTGCTGCGTATATTACTACGGCAGTGAAAAATGCATGTATTTCATTTTTGCGTAAAAAAGACTCGTGTGTGATGTCTATAGAGGAAAATCCGTCGGCTGGAGCCTGTTTATGGGATGAGGAGGCTATGGATGATGAGAAAAAAACGCCTGAGGAAATCTTGAAAGAAGCACTCTCCGTGCTTCCTCCTAAGTGTAAAGAGATATTCTTGTTATCGAAACTCAAAGGAATGAAATATAAAGAAATAGCCCAAATGCTGTCTTTGTCCGAAAAGACAGTAGAAAATCAAATGGGAAAAGCCATTAAGTTGCTTAGAGAATTTGCAGCGACCTATATAGTTACAGTTGTAGTTTTTATCACTTTAGTTCTATCAATCATTACCAGCCATAAATAAAGATGAAATATACAGAAGACTATATTAATGAATTGTTAGCTAAATATCTTGCAGGAGAGACATTGTCCAGGCAAGAAACTGACGATATTCAGGAATGGATTGCATCGCATACACAAGAATACAATCGGTTGGTAAAGCTTGTTTCTCCACAGAAGCCGCCGGTCTTCAATACTGAAAAAGCCTGGGAGAGAATAGAACAGCATATAGATAGAAGTATTTCTCAGAAGGAGGAAAAGGTTTATAGCATAACCGACGGAAAGAAAAAGAGAGTAAGTATGTCTGTGTTCTATATAGCTGCTTCGGTAATAGTTCTCATGGTTGTTTCTACGCTCTTTTTCCTGAAAAGTCAGCAGACAGAGGAAATGTGGTATGCCAATCATTCTACAGTGAAAGAGAAAATCTATCTGCCGGACAGTTCGTTTGTTATATTGTATCCGAATGCCAATGTAAGCTATAAATCCCGTGGAGATAAATATGCACGAGAGATAAAGTTAAATGGTAAGGCTTTCTTTGATGTAAGGAAAATGAACGGAAGAGCCTTCAAAGTTGAAGCAGAACGCATTTTGGTTGAGGTATTGGGTACATCGTTTCTTGTAGATGCGGCAAACGACGGAAAAGCTGGAGTCTATGTCAAAACGGGTATTGTAAGTGTCAAGTCGGAGAACAATAAGGTCGTGATAAAAGCCAATCAGAAAGCGGAATTAGAACATAATGTCTTAAAGACTGGAAGTATTGAAAATCCATTCCAGATTTTCGAAGAACAACCTCGTTCTCTCTCGTTTACAAATGTGGATATAGCAGATGTCGCTGCAAAAATAGATCAGGTTATCGGGTTGAAAATTGATGTAGAAAAGAAATTGCAGAATAATAAAATTACAAGTAAGATAAACTTGGATGATGTAGACGCGATTGTAGTAGAATTAGCTTTTCTGTGCGATTGTAAATATGAGGTGATTGAACCGGGAAAACATTATAAACTTTATAAATAAAAGGGATTACTGGCATGATGCAAAAGCCGATACAGGTAGTATTGTTTCTGTTCGTTTTTCTGAGTATAAGCAATGTCTGGTCTGAGTCTTTGACAAAAGACTGGAATACTGAGCTTATAAGTATGGAAAATACAGGCAATTCTATCCAAAGTTCTGATAAAAAATTGGTAGATGAAGTTTTGTTTGTCAGAGCTTCATCGGCTTCTGTACTCCAATGGTTCCGGTTTATAGAAAAGCAAAAAGGAGTTTCAATTTCGTACAATCCGTCTAATGTAGATTCTGAGAAGAACTGTATCGTACCGCAATCGGCCACAATGACTGTATCGCAACTTCTTTCTATTTTGTTGAAAGACTATAAATTCAGTCTTACAGAAATGCCCGGAAGAAAAATTGTGATACGTATTGATTCAAAAAACGAATATATGGTTTCGGGTATCATTTCAGATAATACAACATCTGAAAGACTATATGGAGCCATGGTTGCAATTACAGATAGTGAAGGGAAGCGGTATTATACGGTAAGTAATGAAAATGGTATCTTTTATCAGGAGCTGACAGAAGGAGCGTATAATTTGGAGGTTTCTTATATGGGGTTTGAAAAATATTCAACTTCACTTCATCTGTATGGAGAGAAAAGTGTGAATATAAAATTAAATCCTATGCTTTTTGAGGTTGGTGAGGTGACAGTACAGTCTATGAGAAATGAAGTAGAGTTGTCGGAAATCACATCTTCAGGAATGCTTTCGTTCAATGGCAATGATTTGTTCTCGCAAATATGGATCTTGCCTGGTGTAACAGGAATCCCTACCGGAAACAATTTTATGGTGAACGGGGGAAGCTATGATGAAAATATCATTCTTCTGGATGGAGTACCTGTATTTCATCCGGGGCATATCAGTGCTCAGTTGCCGCAGTTTTGTGGAGATGCCATCAAAAACATCGTTTTTCATAATGGTTTTTTCCCAATCAGGCTGGAAGGTGGCTTATCGTCTGTTACTGAGTTTAACTTGAAAGATGGTAACAAAAACGAGCATTTACGGATATTTTCTATCGATATGCCGGCAGCATCACTTACTTTAGAAGGACCTTTCATAAAAAATAAGTTATCTTATCTGTTCAGTATAAGGAGAAGTTGGATGGATTTTTTTGATCAGTTACTTTCTGAACAAAATAAGCAAAATCATTATTCACTGGATTTTAATGCAAAACTTTCATATTATCTTTCTCCTACCAGTTCGATAAAACTTTTGGCATATAATACGTACGATGAATTTAGAATCCCCATATATACTGAAGAAGCTATTCCTGTAGTGAAATGGAACAATCAGATTTATAAACTATCTTATAATGGGCAGTGGGGAAAACTGGGTAATGTAACTTCTGCTTATTATTCGGCATATTCAAGCCGTGCCAATGCCGATGTGCTTGGCTTTGGTTCGGATAACGAGGAAAGTACCGATGGGGGGTGGGATGCCGAATTGGGAGATGAATGGAATGGCAATGAATCAGCAAATTCTGAAATTGTTGATAATGAAATAGGTACTGGAATAAAAACATTCAATCTTTCCACAGAGTTCAGTTATAGTCCGGAGAATATTTATTCAGTCCGTTTGGGGGCAAAATATACACACGAGAGGTATGAAATGGCTGCTTTTGGAGGAACTCGCCAGAAGCAGGCTGAGGCTATAAACCAATATTCGGTTTACTATGATAATTATTTAAGATTGTCTGATAAAATTTCCACTCGTGTGGGTGTACATTTTGTGGCTTACAGTCCGGTAAATTATCGGAATTATTACAGCGTACAGCCTCGGTTTGCGCTGAATTATACTCCGGATAATAATAATATGCTCTATCTTAATTTTTCAAAGATGGAACAGTTTTATCATTATGTAAGTTTTAATGGATTTGCTCTTCCGACAGATTTTAGAATGCCCAGTATCGAAGGATTTAAACCGCGCTCGTCGGAGCATTATGAAGTGGGATGGAAAAATAACTTTGCGGGAAATAAAGGAAAGATAGAAACATCTGTGTATTATAAAACAAGACGGAATCTTGTGGCCTTGGGGCCAAGTGCAGTGATAGTGGATAATGATTGGAGTAAATATATGATAACAGGGAAGGGAGATAGTTATGGTATAAAATTCTTTCTGTATTATATGTATGACAGATGGACGTTCCAGCAGTCTTATACATATTCCCGGAGCAGGGAATGGTTTAATGGGCTTGAACATTTGGGAAAACTTCCGTCATTGTATGATATACCTCATTATTCGGCGAGTGCTTTGTCGTATAAGCTAAATAAATCATCTGCTTTCTCTTTAGGTTGTATTATGAAATCGGGTAGGATTCAAGTTGAGGATAATTGGCTTGAGGAAGATAAAAAAATAGGTTTTAGGACAGATCGTGGAAAATTCAATTACAGACTGGATGTGGGATATACATTCAAGAAGGAATTTGATAATAAATTATTGGTTCTCAGATGTGGATTGTATAATGTATTAGGTAATCCTCCTGAAGAAGATATTATAGACTTCTATTCTATACATATATCTAAAAACTGTTTCCCATATGGAAGCATAAGTTTTAAGTTTTGAATTCTTGCGCAATGCTTTGTGTTTGATTTTTATTTTGTCCTTCAGATATATGGCATGATAGCTGTGATATTATTTTGAAAATCATCCGTATGTGACTTCTTCTGTTGAACAATTTGTTATTTTTTTTAGTTTTATATGAATAACTGGAACTTGACTGACTTTTGTTGGCTATTGTGTCTATAAGATAAGTATACTTCGAATCACGAATTAGAAAAGATATTATTAATACAAAAATTAAACCATGTAATTATGACAGACAGACTTTTTTATCCATTTTTATTATTGTGCGCAATGGTATTGTTTTCTTGTAAAAAAGAAAATATAAATGATGCCACCACCACTGCTGTAAGAATTTCAGTGGTGAATGAAAAAGGTGAAGTTCAACCTGATTGTATTGTGAAATTGTTTGATGAAGCTTCGTTCTTAAAATTTAAGGAAGATGTAAAAACAGAAACACCTTATAAAAGTACAACCGATAAAAGCGGAATCGCTTATTTTACAATTGATAATGCTGCATGGTTTTCAACTTCTTCTACGAGAGAGCTGAATTTTGTTGTAATAGAAGCTCAGACGGCCAACCAAGTTTCATGGTCATCGGCAGGAGGTACAGTGATGAGAGGAAAAGATACTGCATTTAAAATTGTGGTGAAAAATGGACAAACAGCTCCGGATGAATCCACTAAATCACTTATTATAGAAGATGGGGTGGTAAAGGGTATTTCTGATGACAATATCTCTAAAGTTGTTTTTCCAAAGAATGTAAAAGCAATCTCAGAATGTGCTTTTAGTAATAGTAATATTGTAGAGGTAGTGTTGAATGAAGGAATAGAAAGAATCGGTAGATTTGCTTTTATGGATAGTAAAATACAAAAGATCAACTTTCCTTCTACTCTGGTATCAATAGAAGAATCTGCATTTCAAGATTGTATCAATTTGTCTGAGGTGGATTTGTCACGAACAAAAATTGAAACGATCGGTGTTTCTGCATTTATTGATTGTGGAATCTCTGCTCTGTCATTGCCGGAAGGACTTAAGGAAATTCAAGACCAGGCTTTTTATGGAAATAAGAGTTTGAAGGAGGTGAAATTGCCTTTGGGTATCCAAGTGGTGGAAAATAGTGCTTTCTGTAGCTCATCGATTGTGAAAGTAGAACTTCCTAATAGTGTGACTCGTTTAGGATATAGAGCATTTGCGGACTGTGCCGATTTGAAAGACTTTATAGTGTATGATGCAACGGTAGATGGTAATGGAGAAACTATTGTGGAGATAGGATGTTTTGAAAATTGTACTTCATTGAAAGAAATAAAGATTCCAGACAGCATAAAAAAACTTGAAGGACATACATTTATCGGATGTAAGAGCCTTGAAAGAATTATTTTGTCTAAGAATCTTATTGAGGTAGGAAACTATGGAATAAGAACAAATTATCCTGTGAAATCTATTGAATTTACAGGAAAGGAATGCCCTAAATTTTTAACTAATCAAGTACTGCCTTTTATTGTAGATATAGGTTATATTGTGGTTCCTAAAGGTTGTAAAGAGAATTATGTAAAAGGTATTCCTGAGTCTTATAAAGAGAAAATCAAAGAAAAGGAATAATTTCTATTTTTAGAATACTTTATTCCAATTCCGAAGAATGCCGCTTTCTGTTTTATTTGGGAGGAATTGCAGATATTCGGTATAAAAGAAAAAAACAGTAGATATATAAGACGTCTCCTTGCAGTGAGACATTTGTCTCCCTCTAATGGTACACTCGTCTCTTTCCAATGAGACGGTCGTACCATTAGAGGGAGACGACTGAAAAGGGCTATTCGGTAAATGTTTCCTTCAAATAAAATGGCATATGAAGATGATAGATGATAATCGCTTCATATGCCATTTTTAGTACGCTTCCAGTATGAGTATTAGTGGATGGGTATAAGTGCTCTAATCACGGGAATCATACGGCTTCTACTTGATACATTCCATATGTCTATACTGAAAGTGATAGGGAAAAATAGAATCAATTTTATTTTGCGTGTTCGGCTTTATTTCATAGTGCTGATGATAATACAGAGGTTCAGTAATTGTTTATGGTGAGCCAAATAAGAAACCTTCGTTTGTTTATATTATTAACTAAAAAGAGAAAAACCTGCGAGCTTGGGAATAATCCCTCGCAAGCAGGTTTCTCTCTTTTAGAAACTAATCTATCATTTTCAACCTTAACCTTTCATTGTTATTGTTGTTGGGTTGCATAGATTTTAGATTACTCAATTTTTACAGGAGTATCTAATGTCTCAAATATAGAAATGTTAGTTGAACATTCTATCTTGTTTTTACTATTATCAGTAATGTAACCACCAGCTTGTGCATCAGTGCCGTTCAGTTTGAAGTAAAGTTCCAATCCCGGAGAGCTTGGATCTACTGTCAACATGTTCTGTTTCAACTGAGTTTCTGTACGTGCTACACTCCATACGCGTACTTCTGACATATAACCATACAATGGTCGAGTACCCCATTGGAATCCCGGAATCATACCGATGTTGAAACCAACATCTGCATTCGGGTCAAATCCAGGAATTGCCCATCCTGTTTCAGCCCATTTCTTTCCATTTACGTAAATTGCAGATTTACCTGCAGGCTGATCATAAGTCAATGCAATGTGATACCATTTTCCAGTTTGTACAGGTTCAGAAACTTTGTATGTCTGCTGTCCTGCTACTTCGATGATATCTTTTGGTGTTACACCACCTCCGGCATCACCAATACGGAGAATCATAATACCTTCTGTTCCCATAATCGTATTGTTGCTTCCAAAGCTACTAATGTATACTAATGCTTCGTAAGTAAATGAATTGAAATAAGTTCCTGCTGGGAACGGTACTTTAATGTAGTTACTGCTGAATTTAGCAACTGTTGTAATCTTCACTGGTTTAGAGATAAAGAAAAGAACCACGTCTGTACCCGGTAAAGTAGGAACGGAAGTAGACTGTACTTTAACAGGTAAAATGAATGATTTACCTTCCTCGATTGTGCTCAAATTGCTAAGTTCGATAGAGATGATTTCAGAATAAATATCTCCACTTGCAATAGTTGACGAAGTACTGCTTAAGTTAGCGTGAGTTACATCAAACATTTCGTATGATGTACCGTATTTCGCATTGTAGTCATCTACTACGCTTTTGTCTGCAATGGCATAAGTAACTTCTACTGGTGAATCAGACAGAGTTGTCAGTCTTGAAGACAACTCTACGGTCATCGTTTCACTTTCTATTGAGAGCATTTGTGTTTTGTTCTCAAAGTATACTTTGGGTTCAAGCAAGTCACTCTCACTCTCATTGTTACATGCGTGTGTGAGCAGTGCAATTGCGCCCAACATTAAATAGTTGAATATGTGTTTCATAATCATTTTTTTTTGTAGAATTAGATTTCTTTCTATTATTCTTCACTGCCTGATTGGCTTTGGTTAGCCTTCCATTCATTAAACACTTGCTGGTTTGTCTGAATACCTTGGCGCATCCATTTATAATCAGGAGTATTGTTGTAATCGTTGTCGAAGCGGTAAGCACCGAAACCTCCTTTATATCCCTCAGATGGCATATAGGCTGCCTGTCTGAGAAGAGTTCCTCCGGTAGTAGCATACTGCTCAAAATTTTCTGTCATAATGATTTTTTCAGGAGAGGCAGCATAGTAGTCTAAGTTGCTTACTCTTCCGTAGCTTTGGATAATCCAATAGTCTACGTATCCATCAAGTGGCCCCATCAGACTGCTTACACTTCCATCGATGCAGAGTAATTTGTGTCCTTTGCCTTCAGGATCGCTCTGGGGACCGATATATTTGTTCATTTCCTTGACAAGGAAGATAAGCTGTTCGTTGGTACTTAATGTTCCGTCCATATCAAATACACCACTACCAATTTCCCAGTCGATATCATAACCATCCCATTCGCTGGTGTACAATGAGTCGCAAAGAGCTTTTGCAAAGCGAGCTAATGATTCGTAATGGTTTTCACTTCCAATTTCTCCTTCGAATCCCCAGAATTTCCAACGGGCCAATTTCTTTTGTGATTCAATTTCACTTTCACTCCATCCTTCTTCTTCTCCCTTTTGTTCAACCTCTTCATACACCCAGTCTGGTGTTCTTCCTTTTCCCATATAAGAAAGAAGACTTACTTCCAAAAGCTTTGTACCTTTTACTTTTTGTACAAACTCTTTATCAGCTTTCTGCTCTGGAGTAATCTGGAATCGGTTAGGAGCTCCACTCCACATGGATACGATATCCATACTGTCAGGCATTGAAGTAAGATATCCTTTTCTGTAGGCTCCTGCTGGAGACCAGTTAGAGTACCATCCGAAAGCTACTGGGCGTCCATAATTTCTTGCTGCATCCTTGTATGCACGCAGGTTTTCATAATATTCACTGTCTCCCAGTGTATTATATCCACCAATATGTTCTACTTCGATCTTTTCTACATCTGTACACGAAGCGAACAGAAGTCCTGTAAAAGGAACGATATAGAGTAATTTTTTTAATGTATTCATAGTTGTTGTGTCCTTTAAATGATTGGTTAATTTCTAGTATCCCACCAAAGTCTGGAAGTAGGATTATCCACTTTATCTTTCAGTTTACTTACAGCATCATCATAATTAGCTTTGTCTTCAGCTGACTGTGAGAAACTGATAGGATATACCATACGGCGGATACCTTTTTCTTTAGTGATACCTTGACCGGCTCCTCTGTTGTTTTGAACTTCATTCAACTTAGGATAACCAGTTCTTCTCCATTCTGTCCAAGCTTCCTGTCCGTTCGGGTAAAGAGCAATCCATTTCTGAATCATGATCTTTTCCAGTTTTTCTTCGTTAGATCCAGAAAACTCTGTTGTAGCTTGAGTAGGAACTGGAGCAGAATAACCGTTGATTGTTACAGCTACCGGTTTATTGCCGTTTGCAAGGTATGTTTCGGCTTCAGAAGCACTTAAACCGTTTTCTTCGAATGACATCTGCACACCTTGTTTGTACAAAGATTCAGCATCTCCAAATTCAGGCCATTCCAAAGCTGCTTCTGCACGCAAGAAGTATACTTCTGAAGCGCGCATCCAATAAGTTGGAGTAGCGCTGGTCATATTTGGCTGAGAATATTCTTTATAAGTGTTGTTTCCTTGTACATGTCCAGGAGGTACCGGTGCATATGTTTTACCATCGAAAGCAGAAAGTGCTCCGCTTGTTTCAGAAGGTAAGAAATAAACGCCCAAACGTGGATCTTCATAACCAGCCAGATAAGCGTACATGCTAGTACACATACGAGCTTCATTATAGTTTGAAGCCAAATAGTGGATGTTGTTGATGAATGTATAACCAGCACCAGTGCTCATTTTAGCTTCATCGTCTTTCACTGTCATTACACCTACACTATGATTCAATGCAGTCTGTGCCCATTGTTTTGCTTTAGCAGGAGCAACATATTTCAGACGCATAGCCATACGAAGCATCAGTGAATTTGCATATTTAACCCATTTGTTTGCACTACCACCATAAACAGCATCGAAGTCTGCTACTACAGTACCTCCCTGTTCTGCCAATGGAGTCAGAGTATTAATTGCATTTTGCAAATCTTGGAACATTGCATCGTATACTTCTTCTTCGCTATCGAATGGGATAACTAATGCCATTTCTCCTGCATGAGTATATGGGATAGGACCAAATGTTTCCAATGTTTTCACCCATCCAGAGATTTTCAGGATTTGAGCCAATGCAAAGCCATCTACGTCACCACTTTTTTCAGATTCCATCTTGGCGTTTTTCCAAGGTGAATAGAGGTTGGTATAAGAATTACTGTATGTAGAAGAAACCCATGCATCTACCAAGTAATAAGTCATGTGGTTATTTCCACTATACCAGTTGTTGTTTTCACTGAAGTATCCACTCCAAAGATCGGCAGACAAGTGATATGCAACCTGATATTGGTTGATAACGTCTGTACCGTCTGCTTGAGTACCAACAGGTACCACTTGTCTTTCCATTGTCAGGATTGGACCTCCCATAGAAATACCATCCATTTTACCCATCTCATCGGTCATTTCGTAGGGATTGGTATTGATGTCTTCGTAATCGCAGGATGACAAAAACGATAATGCACAAATTCCTGCTAACAATTTATATTGATTCATTTTTTTCATAGTTGTATTATAATTTAACTTTAATGCCGAAACCAAAACTTCTTACGCTAGGCTGCATGAAATAGTCATTACCCTGTCCATATGTACTGGTACTAGGAGTTAATTCCGGATCGAATGGAGCTTTGCAGTAAATCATCCATGGGTTGTTGGCAATAAATGATACAGTTACATCTTTCAATACATTATTGAACCAAGAATTTGGGAATGTATAGCTCAATGTCAGTTCTTGTAAACGGATATTAGTTGCACTATATACATAGTATCCAGATGTTTCATAGCTACCAGTACCAATCATCTTATAATAAGTTTCAGCATCTACTCGACCTTGACCTGGCAACAATGCACCGCCTAAATCACGAGCTTCAGCTGATGCTTTTGATACACCGAAACGGTCGAGAATAGCTTCTGTAGAAGAAGTTACAACACCACCAAAGCGGCCATTCAGCAAGAAACTCAATCCAAAGCCTTTGTATGATAAAGTATTGTTCCATCCCATGTTGAAGTCTGGAGTAGTCTTACCTAAATATACAGGTTCTCCGGTTTCCAGACTATAATTACCAGAACCGTCTACAGAGACAAATCCTTGGCTGTCTTTCTTGAAGAACTGAGTAGCATAAATGTCATGGATTGTTCCACCTTCTTTCAAGATTGTACGTCCGTTATCTTTCAATACTTCTGGAATATTGATTGGTTCCAAACTCAAGTCTGTGTGGAAATCATGAACCATTTCCTTGATTTCATTCACGTTACGTGAGAATGTCAATGTAGAAGAGAATCCGAAGTCTTTGAAATTATCGCTGTAACCCAAAGATGCTTCCCAACCACGGTTTTCTACATTACCGGCCTGCAAATAGATCTGTTTGTAACCTGAGTATTCCGGAAGGTCTCCAAGGAATGTCTGGTTGTAAGTATTCGATTTGTAGTAGGTAACTTCAGCGGTCAACTTCTTCCACAAACGTAAACTCAAACCAAATTCGTAAGAGCGAGTACGTTCTGCTTTAAAATCGGTAAATGGATAGATGTAAGTATTTCCTGGAACACCTCCGACGATAGGGCTAGTAAGAGTACCCGGAGTCAAACCAGAGCGTGAAATAGGAGCACCTACTTCTGTATATGAACCGCGTACCTTCATGTATGAGATAAATTCCGGTAATTTCACCATTTCAGAAATGATACCAGACAAACCTACTGAAGGATAGAAGAATGATTCGTTACCAGTATTCACCAAGCGTGAGTTCCAGTCATTACGTCCTGTCAAAGTCAAATACAACATGCTCTTCCAACCCAATTCAACGTTGGCAAAAATAGCGTTGTTACGTACGCGGCTGAATCCACCGTCTTCGATAGGACGAGCTTTTGTAGCGTCAATATTGCTAATTGCAAACAAGTTTGGAACCAACTGCAATGGACCTCTGTATCCTTTGGTTTCTGCCCAATAATTAGAGTAGCTATAACCTAAGTTGGCAGAAAGGCTGAAGTTCTTGAAGTTCTTATTGATGTTGATCATGAAGTCTGCGTATTCCTGACGGTCTTTGTAATCATTATATTCGTACAAACCTTTTGTTGAACCTTCAGTAAATACGTCGTATGAACTTGCATAGATTTTTCTTTCAAATCGGATGTATGAGTCATCCATACGATAACGTCCAGATATATTCAACCAGTCAAAAATCTTATAGGTCAAACCTACATTGAACATATAACGGCTCTTTTCACTTGGGCTCAAGTTGCGATAAGCGGTCCAATATGGGTTCTGGTTACCGTAAGTTGCATCACTAACTGGCCAATATTGTACTGGAATATTACGGCTGTCGCTATAACGTTCGAAAGTTTTGATATCTTCCCAATTTTCTCCACGTGGGAACAGATAAGCAGCCATTACAGGGTTCCAATACTGTCCTTGTGATACCATGTTCTGGTCTTTCTGTTTTACATATGATGCTCCCAAATCCAATTGTAATTTGTCATTCAGGAAAGTGGAGGTATTTCTAATAGTAAAGTTCAAACGATCGTAAGTGTTGTTTGGAACAATACCTTTAGAGTTGGTAGATGATACAGAAGCAAAAGTCTGATTAGTCTTGTTACCAGTAGTTAATGTCAATGAGTTAATGAAGTTAGTACCAGTCTGGAAGAAATCATCTTTCGGATCATAATCGTTAGGAGTAGCTAGTTTGTTACCCCAGCTTTCGAATACACCTTCTTTGTTTCCGTAAGTGTTTTGGAATTCAGGAGTCATATAGGCTTTACTGAATTCGGATGAAGAAGAGAATGAAATCTGAAGTTTTCCTTCTTTACCTTTTTTGGTGTTAATCAAAATTACACCGTTGGCAGCACTACTACCATAAAGCGCTGCTGCAGAAGGACCACTCAATACAGAGATACTTTCAATATCTTCAGGATTGAAGTCGGCAATACCTTCAGTAGTTGCTCTTCCATCTCCCAAGACGTCACTACCAGTACCTAATGTGGTATTAAACAAAGGAATACCGTCTACTACATATAAAGCGTTGTTGTCACCTTCAATAGATTTTGCACCACGCATTACAACACGTGTAGAACCACCGGCACCACTGGCACTTTTATTAATTGTAACACCTGCGATTTTACCATTCAAAGAGTTAACAAAGTTAGCGTCTTTAGCACGGATCAATTCGTCTGATTTAACCTGTTGCACATTGTAGCTCAATGCCTTTTCAGCACGTTTGATACCCAATGCTGTTACAACTACTTCATCCAATACTTCGGTATCTTCTTTCATTGTAATTTTGCCAAAGTCTGGTTTCGCAGTCAAACTTAATGTCTTATAACCAATGTAGGAGATTTCAAGTGTAGCACCTTTACTTACAGATAAAGTAAAATTACCATCAAAATCTGTAATAGTACCATTAGTTGTACCTTTTTCAAGAATACTTACACCAATTAATGGCTCTCCTTTTGCATCTACTACAGAACCTTGAACTGTAATTTTGTTGGCTTGTTGGGACACGGGTAAACCATTGAAACCTAATGAGCTATTGGCATTTGCATAAACTGCACCACTACCGGAAGTCATCAGCAAAAGCAATAGCAATTGTGAAAATCTGCTTCTTTTCATAGATTTGGTTTGATTTAAAATTATTTGATAATTGAATGTTGATATCCTGTTTTTTACAGGTCCATGAAGGATGTACGTTCTCTTTACCCAGAGAACTGGATTGTAAAATGTGTTTTCATTTTAGTTGCGGTTAAGGTTCTTTTTATTTGTATTTATTAAGGCTTTTTTTTGATGTCGTTGCAAATATACGTAATATTTTAAGGTGAGTTCTATCAATTCAATTTATCCTCTTGTATCAGACAGCAGAACTCTTTAACTGCCCAATTTGTGAGCT
>ENA-UERU01000762-UERU01000762.1-human-gut-metagenome-genome-assembly--contig:-NODE-762-length-22908-cov-5.676624_pt1 | contig 22908 bp, 18 predicted proteins | sample MGYA00242988_ERZ507989 | MGnify/ENA primary metagenome ERZ507989 (study PRJEB26167, sample SAMN06115519) | human gut metagenome | host: Homo sapiens | place: China:Hunan | collected 2015-08-21 | study...
GCCAATCCATTCAGGTATTGCGCAATGTCAGTCAAAACCCCGTCTTGCCATTCTCCTAAATTCTCTGTATTTTGAATAAAGTAATGATTAAACAGCGCTTTGGCCTGCTCCTCTAAATTATCATTTATCAAAGTTACTATTGTAGTTTCTATTTTTGCTATATTTGTGTTAAACTGGGATTTCTAATGGAATTAGATCTTAATATTGATTCAAACGGCAATGTAATCGTCAATACATTGTCGGAATATGTTGCATATATTTCTCAGTTGCAAGCTGCCAATGAAGGTAGCAATGAGCGATTCTTTTTCAGGGGCCAATCCAATAAAAATTGGGATGTGCGCCCGTGTTTATTTAGAGAGAATAACCTGACGATTGAATCCGATATTATATCCGAGGCTTGTGCTCGTGCTCCTTTTGAATTTGGTGGCCGAAGCGCATTTGAACGACTGACAAAATTACAACATTATGGACTGCCAACCAGAATGTTGGATGTAACGCTAAACCCTTTAGTCGCGTTGTATTTTGCGTGTGCAAAATGTGAAGATAAAGAAAACTACGACAAGAATTATAAAGAATCTGATACTATTGATGTCGATTCCGATCATCCATTTGATAATGAATATGATGTCGATGGGGCTGTTTATTATAGACGGGCTTATGGACATAAGCATAATTCAGATGATATTGATCTGTTGGCTCGAATTGCGGAAATGGATTTCAACGGAGATATTGTATTACATCAATTGGTCGAGAAATTAGGATTACGCAGTCAAATAAAACAAGCCGAGGATTTTGAGGAACTGGCAAAGGTGATGCAAAATGCCTACTTTGTTATATCGACATTCAACAATGAACGTTTGATTCGGCAGAGCGGAGCCTTTTTGCTTTCGGGTAGCATTAATATTCAACTCAATAAATCTGATTACGGCGCCAGTCGGATCGAGAAGAGCAGTTGTTCTTTAAATAGCCAGTTTGCGAGCGAAAGGATAATCATACCGGCCGGAAGCAAGGAAAGCCTTTTAGAAGAATTGAATTTCTACAATATAAACCAAGGGGCTTTATTTCCGGAGTTGGAGCATCAGATGGCATATATCAAATATAGTATGTGTAAATCTAATGTCAGAAGCGCTTCATCTTTTGAAAAGATAGATTTTGATGCAATAAAAGCTGAAGAATCGAAGGAAGGTGTTGAGATAGCTGAATCCGTAGTGAAAGAAGAGTTAGTTGATAAGGCTATTTATGATATCGTATCACAATATATTTCAGATGATGCTATAAAACAGAATGTTCTTCGAATTATTACACGGCAAACCGAATATATAGATTGGGCCAATAAGGAAGCAACCATTAGTGATTTGAGACGTAAAATCAAACGAAGCCTGTCTTTACAATCTATTAGTTCTGATGTCGCAACGCAATCTGCGCGTAATATGGTATCACAGCTTGTTAACTTGTATGTGAAAAAATAACAATTATATGCACTTCACCGAAGATGATTTTGAAAACGCCATTCTAGAGTTGTTTCGAGAGCAATTAGGTTACGATTATGTGTACGGCCCCAATGTGATACGCGACTATGCAGAACCGCTTTACGTGGAGGCGCTGGAGGCTGTGTTGCCGCAGATCAATCGTGGTCTGCCACAGGCCGCTATTGACGAAGCCATGGTGAAGATTCGAACTTATGAGGGTGGAACGTTGGTACAGAAGAATGAATTGTTCACGGATTACTTGCAAAATGGCGTAGCTGTCAATTATTTCGATGGCCGCGAGCAATGCTCTGCAAATGTCCGGCTTGTCGATTACGATTCACCGTTACATAATCGGTTTACGATCGCTAATCAATGGACGGTCGATGGGCACTCGGTAAGGCGTGCGGATATGATCGTATTTGTCAATGGATTGCCGCTGGTGGTGGTCGAGCTCAAATCGCCCTCGCGTGAGAATACGGACGTGTCGGAAGCTTATGCACAATTGCGTAACTATATGCAGGAGATTCCGTCTCTCTTTATTTATAACGCTTTTTGTGTGATGAGCGATCAGGGGATGACTAAGGCGGGGACGATCACGGCGGGTGAAGACCGTTTTATGCAGTGGAAGACGGTAGATGGGAGTTATGAGGATACCCATAGCGCGAATTTCGATGTGCTTTTCGCGGGAATGTTCGAAAAAACGCGGTTTGTTGAATTGTTGCGGAATTTTATTTGTTACTCGAAAGACGGTAAACAGCGCGTTAAGATATTAAGTGCTTATCATCAGTTTTATGCCGTACGCAAGGCTGTGCTTTCGACGGTCAAAGCAGCTGAGACGGATGGTCGGGGTGGCGTGTTTTGGCATACGCAGGGCAGCGGAAAGTCATTGTCGATGGTCTTTTTCGCCAAGCAGTTGCAGCAGGCGATGTCGTCGCCGACGATTGTCGTGCTGACAGACCGTAACGATTTGGACGGCCAGTTGTACCGGCAGTTCGCTTGTTGCAGGGATTTTTTGCGTCAGACACCCGTGCAAGCCGAAAGTCGGGCTCATCTTCGGGAATTATTGGCGGGACGCGAAGCGAACGGTATCTTTTTCTCGACGATGCAGAAATTCGAAGAGAGCGAAGAACCTCTTTCGACGCGACGAAATATAGTTGTTATGGCCGACGAGGCGCATCGCAGTCAATACGGATTGGAGGAGAGGGTCAGGATGGTTACGGATGCTGACGGGGTAACGCAAGCCAAAGTTGTAATCGGCGCGGCGCGTCTGGTGCGTAATGCGTTGCCGAATGCTACCTATATCGGGTTTACCGGAACGCCTATTTCGCAAAAAGATCGGTCGACACGCGAAGTGTTTGGAGATTACATCGACGTGTACGATATGACGCAGTCGGTGGAGGACGGTGCGACACGGCCGGTATTTTACGAGAGCCGTGTAATCAATCTGAAACTCGACGAGCAGTCCTTGCGGCGTATTGATGCGGAGTATGATGCGATGGCTGAGGAGGCGGAAGAGTATGTCATTGAGAAAAGCAAGCGTGAATTGGGGCGGCTCGACTCGATCCTTGGAGCTGACGCGACGGTGGCATCATTGTGCGAGGACATCGTAAAACACTATGAGGAATTCCGGCAATACGAGCAGACGGGTAAGGCGATGATAGTAGCCTATTCGCGGCCAATAGCGATCAAGATTTACCGTCGGATTCTCGAAATGCGTCCGGTGTGGAGTGACAAGCTGGCTGTTGTGATGACTTCCGGTAATAAAGATCCGGAAGACTGGCGGGCGATTATTGGAAATGATTCCCACAAGAAAGAGTTGGAGAAGCGGTTCAAAGACAACGATAGCTCGTTGAAAATCGTCATCGTAGTTGATATGTGGCTTACGGGTTTCGACGTACCTTCGCTTTCGACGATGTATGTCTATAAACCGATGTCCGGACACAATCTAATGCAGGCTATTGCTCGTGTGAATCGTGTGTTCGGGGATAAACAAGGTGGTTTGGTTGTGGATTATGTGGGTATCGCTTCGGCGTTGAAGACGGCGATGAACGATTATACATACCGTGACCGCAAAAATTATGGTGATACGGATGTGGCTAAAACCGCCTATCCGGAGTTTCAAAAGAAACTGGACGTTTGCCGTGATCTGATGTATGGATTCAATTATGGCGCTTTCTTCGGTAAGTCTGATTTGGAGCGGGCGAAAGCCATCAGCGGAGGTGTCGATTTCATGCAGTCCCCCGAGCGGATGGAAACGAAAAAACTCTATATCAAAGAGGCGCTGCTGCTGCGGCAGGCATTGTCGCTTTGTCAGAGTTTGCTGAATTACGAGCAGCGTATCGAAGCTGCCTATTTTGAGGCGGTGCGCACATTACTGACGCGCGTGGAGGGCAAGGGTAAGATTTCGTTCCGTGAGATCAACGGGCGTATTAATGAATTGCTCAAGCAGAGTATCAAGAGCGAAGGGGTAATTAATCTTTTCTCCGATATTAAGGAGGAGTTCTCTTTGTTCGATCCGAAATTCCTTGAAGAGGTTGCCCGGATGAAGGAACGGAATTTCGCCGTAGAATTATTGCGTAGGTTGATTGCAGAACAGGTACAACTATATCAGCGAACGAATACGGTACGAGCCGAGAAGTTTTCGGAAATTCTGTCCGATGCCATGAGTCGCTATTTGAAAGGGATGCTGACGAACGAAGAGGTTATCGAAGAATTACTGAAAATAGCCCGTGAGATCGTTTTCGGCGAAAAGGCCGGCGAGTCGCTTAATCTGAACAGCGAAGAACTTGCCTTTTATGATGCGTTGACCAAGCCTGAGGCTGTAAAAGATTTCTATTCCAACGATCAGTTGATCGCTATTACACGTGAGCTGACGGATGCACTCCGGCGTAACAAAACGATCGACTGGAATATGAAGGAGAGTGCTCGTGCCGGAATGCGGCGTATTGTCAAACGGTTGTTGAAAAAGTATGATTATCCGCCTGCAGGGCAGGAAGATGCTTTGAATACGATTATGGAGCAGTGTAAGAAGTGGAACGAAAATAATTGAATGGGATAGCTATGGGTAAGTTGGAAGAGTCGTATAGAAGAGTTGCATAATGATTTTGCAAGATAAGTAATACGCGCCTGTTAACTCTGATTAGATAACAGGCGCGTATGATTATTTTGTAATGTCTAATTCCTTTTGGAACTGCTTTGCTTTTTGCCGGATATCTTCTGCTTCCTGCTTTCGGATAACGCTACGTTGTTGATTCTCGATTGCTTCCCGGACGGCTGTTTCGTAACGCTCAACTTGTTGCCGGAGCGAGCGACGGTCTGCGCGGCGTTCGGAATCGTAGAAGAGGGCGTTCAGGTTGCGCAATTTTTGCTCGTCGATGTCGCCCATCATTTGAACGTAACGGTATTTCAATTCCGTATCACGCAGGTTGGCAATACGGTCGTATAATTTAGTAATATGGATGCCGCCGCAGAGAATCACGATGAAAGAGATCGCCATATAGAGTAGTGCCCACGAGGTGTTGAAGTCGATGACGTGGATATGCCGTTGGGCTGCGGGTTGCGCAGGATGAGCGACGGCCGCAATAATTTTCTCGGTATGGTTTTCAGTCTCTTTTCCGATAGTTGTAATGCGGTCTGCAAGTTCCATGCGTACCCGTTCGACATTCGTGCGGGTGAATTGGGCCGTTTCGAGCAGTCGGGCGATTTTATCATCCGTTGTTACTGGAGCTGGGGCGGATATGTTGCGGTCGTCTATTCTGCGGCTGAGGGAGGTGAGTTGTTTTCTCAGTTCTTCGAAAAGTTCGATAATCGTGTTCGTGTCCATAAATAATAGGTATTGTCGATTAAAGTCGGTGTTGTTTTCTCTTTTTGCGCAGTCGTTCCTGAAGGCGCCGTTCTTCGTCCGCATCGTAGACCGGTTGCAGAAGATCTTCGAGCAGGTGACTGAACGATGCGACCGGATTGCTTACAGAACCGCGTTCGTTTGCGGAGAGTGCTTGTCGGCGGTTCAGGCTCAGCGCATGGTCGATTTTGGAGAAACTGAACTGCCGGTCGATTTTCGAACCGTTGAACGGGTAGCCGTTCCTGGCGAAGACGACGCCTTGTACGTCGGATGTGCCGCCGCGCATCCGGAACTCGGTAGCGATCCCTTCGTGCCGCAGCGCTGCCGTCAACTCCGGCCAGTCGCGGCAGCGGGGTACGGCGTCGCGCAGCGCGTGGAAAATTTCATATTTCGTTTTGTCCGGTTTGCGCAGGCGGTGCTCCTTGACATTCTCTTTGCCCGATGCGAAGTAGAGCCCATGCCGGACGGTCAGCTCCTTGCAGAGTCGCTCCGAACGGTAGCGGTCGTTGCGGTCGGAGACGGTACGGCCGTCGTTGTCCACCCGGTTGAAAAGGATATGCAGATGGGGATGTTCCCGGTCGCGGTGGCGGGCGATGATGAACTGCGTGTTTCGGATGCCCATGCCGGAGAGATACTCCGCGGCGATTCCGACCATCCGCCTGTTGTCGAGCCGTGCGGCGTCCTGTGCCGAAAAGGCGAGGACGATGTGGCCGACGGGCTTCGAAAGATGCGGATTCAGTGCCGCCTGCATTCGGAAGCTGCGGACGATGGAATCCCGGTCTTTCATCCGGACGCCCAGTCCGGCGAGCAATTCGGCGTCTTTTCCTTTGTCAAGGACGTAATCGACGGCTCCGCCGAACGAACCGCCTTTCGATATTTTGGCAATCATGGTTATTCGTTAATTTGATCTATTAGCGTATCTATCTTTTCGATCAGAGCTGTGCACTCCGTCGCTGCCTGAACATATCCGGCGGAGTTGGCTTTTCGGGCGAGCTGATTGAGGTTGTTGGCCATACCGGCGAGCTGCCGCAGCAGGGTCATCTGTTCTGCCGTGAGGCGCTGGCGGACGACGCTCCTTGAGAGCGCCGTCCGGGCGTATTCGGCCCAGGTGAGACCTGCCGCCCGCGCCTTGCCGCGCAGGGCGTAGTAGTCTGCTGCGGCCATCTTCACGGTCAGCCGCTCCTTGAGCTTTTCGCTTGCGGATTTGGGCGGACGTCCGCCTTTGGGATTCTTTTTCATTATATCCATTTGAGACCAGCGGGATGAATCTGCAAGGGTTTCGGGGCACCCGAAACATAAACTTGCTCTCTTAAAACCCGGAATGTTACTCCGCGGCGGCCGATGTCAGTTTTTGTCCGAACATCTCCATTTCGCGGCCGATGACTGTCTCGGAGAACTTGGCGTAGTGGCGCGTCATGTTGGTGTTCGAGTGGCCGAGAATCTTGGCTAGAACGTCAATCGGCATGCCGTATTCGACGGCCATGCAGGCGAAGGTGTGGCGGGCAACGTGGGTGGTCAGCACTTTGTTGATGCCGCACACGGCTGCTATCTCTTTCAGGTACGCGTTCATCTTTTGGTTACTCGGCGTAGGGAGCACCTGTGAGCGTGCGACGCATACTTCGTCGTGCTCGTAGCGGCGCAGGATTTCGAGTGTGGCCGGGAGTAGCGGGATACGGCTCATCACGGAGGTCTTCTCGCGGGGCTTGTGAATCCACCAGCGGCCTTCGTCGTCCTGCGAGAGGTGCTCGCGCCGCAGGTGGTCGGCATCGGCGAAGGCCAGCCCCGTCAGACAGCAGAAGACGAAGACGTCGCGGATGCGGGCCAGCCGGTGGTCGAGCGCCTTGCGGCTCAGTAGTTCCAGTTCATGCGCCGTGAGGTGCTCCTTGGCCTGCACCTCGTCTTCTTTGAGTTTATAGTAGCGGAACGGATTTTTCGTGATCCACTCGTTGCGCAGGCAGTAGAGGACAAAGTTGCGCAGACAGTTCATCACGGCGACCGCTCCGTTGTGGCGGCAGCGGTGGGCGGTTTGCAGGAAGAGGTTGAAGCCGTCCAGAAACTCGTAGTTCATCCGTTCAACGGGAATATCCTCGGCTTTGCCGCGTTGGGCGAGATACTGTTTGAGGTAGCGCAGCAGCCGCTCGTACTTGTCTGCCGTGCGCTGCGTGATGCGCACGCCCACTTCGGTCGTCCTTTTCGCATTAGGAAAAGGATGGTAAAAGTTTCCTGTCTCATAACTCGTGACATTTTAAGGATTGACAAAACGTCTGCAAGGAAACTTTATTGCGGTGTAAAACGCAGCAAAACAATGTATTGCGGGCTAAAAAGGTGGCAATCCTGTTTTCGGAAGCCCAAATCGTCTCTGCCCACTTTTTTGCCACCCAACAGTTTTCTCCGGCTTGCTTTCCGCTTCCGGTTCGGGGAATCGGTCGAGACCTTTGCAAAATGGTGATAACCAGCCCCCCCCTACCGGACGGGCGACAAAAAAAGGAGCCTCGGAAAAGGCTCCTTTGTGCGGATAAAGGGACTCGAACCCCCACGCCGTAAGGCATCAGATCCTAAGTCTGACGTGGCTACCAATTACACCATATCCGCATCGGTAGGACAAAGGTAGATAAAAATTCACAAAACACAACCGGCACGGGCCATTATCCGGCTTTTTTGGTTACTTTTGTAAGTAATTTTTTAGACATGCCGCAACATATTACCCTTGTACTCACGCCGAAGCAGGCTGCCGATGCGACGTTTTACACCTCGCAGGCGGCGCGGCGCATGGGTGTCTCGGAGGCCGATATTGCTCTGGCGCGGGTCGTGAAACGGTCGATCGACGCCCGGCAGCGGCAGGTGAAGGTGAATCTGACGCTCGAAGTGTACGTCGACCGCGAGCCGCAGCCCGGGCCGGTGCATTTCGACTATCCGTCGGTCGACGGACGCACGGAGGTCGTGGTCGTGGGATCGGGACCTGCGGGGCTGTTCGCGGCGCTGCGGCTGATCGAACTGGGCCTGCGGCCCGTGATTCTGGAGCGCGGGCGCGACGTTTCGGCCCGCAAGCGCGACATCGCGCAGATCAACCGCAACGGCGCTGTGGACCCCGACTCGAACTACGCCTTCGGTGAAGGCGGAGCCGGGACCTTTTCCGACGGCAAGCTCTTCACCCGCAGCAAAAAACGCGGCGACTACAACAAGGCGTTGCAGACGCTGGTGTTTCACGGTGCGACGCCCGAAATTCTCTTCGAGGCCCATCCTCACATCGGAACCGACAAGCTGCCGGGCATCATGCAGCGTATCCGGCAGACGATTGTCGGAGCGGGCGGCGTGTTCCGTTTCGGGAGCCGCGTTACCGATTTGAAAATCGAAGGCGACCGGATAAAAGGCGTATGGTGCGGCGACGAACTGATCGAAGGAGCCGCCGTCGTGCTGGCTACGGGCCATTCGGCGCGCGATATTTACGAACTGCTCCACCGCCGCGGCGTGCGCGTCGAGGCCAAGCCCTTTGCCATGGGGGTGCGCATCGAGCATCCGCAGGCGCTGATCGACTCGATCCAATACCATTGCGAGACGCGCGGCGAGTACCTCCCGGCGGCCTCCTATTCGCTCGTGAGCCAGGAAAACGGCCGCGGGGTCTACTCGTTTTGCATGTGCCCCGGCGGGTTCATCGTACCGGCCATGACCGATGCCGCGGAGTCGGTGGTCAACGGCATGTCGCCCAGCGGCCGTACGTCGCCCTATGCCAATTCGGGGCTGGTCACGGAGGTCCGGCTTGCGGATTTCGAACATCTGCGTGCCGAATGGGGCGAGCTGGCGGGGCTGAAATTCCAGCAGCGGTTCGAAGAGTCGGCGCGGCAGCGGGGCGGGGAGCATCAGATCGCTCCGGCACAGCGGGTCGCCGATTTCGTGGCGGGACGCGCAAGCGGGTCGCTGCCCCGAACGTCGTACATTCCCGGTATCACGCCGTCGCGTCTGGACGAGTGGATGCCTGGCTTCATCGCGCAGGGACTGCGTCAGGGCATCGCGACCTTCGGCCGCCGGATGCGCGGGTACCTGACCAACGAAGCGGTGGTCGTGGGCGTGGAGTCGCGCACCTCGACGCCCGTGCGCGTGCCGCGCGACCCCGGGACGCTGATGCATCCCGAAACGAAGGGTTTGTTTCCCGCAGGAGAGGGGGCCGGTTACGCCGGCGGCATCATTTCTGCGGCGCTCGACGGCGAACGAATCGCCGAGGCGGTAAAAAATTATATTCGATAGCCGATGGAACCGAAAGTCAGCATTATCATTCCGGTCTACAATGTCGAGCCGTTTCTGGCCCGATGCCTGGACAGCGTGGTGGGACAGACCCTGCGCGGGATCGAGATCATCTGCGTCGACGACGGAAGTCCCGACCGGTCGATCGACATCCTGAACCGCTATGCGGCGCAGGACGACCGCATCCGGATCATTTCGCAGGAGAACCGCGGCCTGGGCGGCGCCCGCAACCGGGGATTCGACGCCGCGACGGGCGAATTCATCCTTTTCGTGGATTCCGACGACTGGATCGACCCGGCTTACTGCGAGCGGCTGTACGAGGCCGCCCGGGAGGCGGAGGCCGACATTGCCTGCGCCTCGATGCTGAAGATCAGACCCTCCTATTCGAAGTGGACGATTCATTATACGGAGCGGCAGGTGGCTGCCGAAGCGCAGGAGAAATTTCGCCTCTGCCGCTGCCCGCCCGATTTCTATGTGATGAACAAGCTCCTGCGGCGCGAGATGCTGTTGCGGCTGGGACTGCGCTTTCGCGAACGGGTCTGTTACGAGGATGTGGAATATACGATGCGCCTGCTGGGCGAAGGGGGTGTTCTGGTGACGGTTCCCGATGTCGTTTACCGCTATGTGGTCAACGGGGCGTCGATTACCAAGAGCCGCCAGACGCCGAAAAAGCAGCAGGACAAATATCTGGCCCACAAAGCCTTCGTGGCCTACGCCGACGCCCGCGGAATACGTCTCGACGCGAGGTTCCGGCGCATTACCCGCCGTTCGTTCGGCCGCTGGGGACTTACGTGGCTGAAAATCAAGGAGTTCGGCGACCGGGAGACCTACCGGTTGTTCGATCTGATTCCGGTGTGGCGGAAACGTGTAACCGATAAACAAGCATGCGATGGACATTGATCTGGTATACCTTTGGGTCGATGGGAACGACCCTGTGTGGCTGACGAAGAAAAATGAATTTCTGCCGGCCGACAGGCAGGTGGACCCCCAGGTGGCGGGGGAGTGCCGCTACGTCGAGAACGACGAACTGCGTTATTCCCTGCGTTCGGTGGAGAAATTCGCGCCGTGGATACGCCGCGTCTATATTGTGACCGACGACCAGACGCCTGCGTGGCTCGATACGTCGAATCTGCGCATAAGGGTGGTTTCCCACCGGGAGATCATGCCTGCGGAGATTCTTCCCGTCTTCAATTCGTGCACCATCGAGTTGTTTCTGCCCCGGATTCCCGGTCTGGCCGAGCATTTCCTCTATGCCAACGACGACATGTTTTTCAGCCGCCCCGTCGATCCCGGGTTTTTCTTCGACTGGCAGGGCCGCCCCATCGTGCGGCTTAAGGTCCAGTCGCTGAAGAAGCACGACGACGACATCTATTGCCATACGATCCTCCGCATGCAGGATCTCGTGCGGGCGCGTTACGGCAGGTGCTCGTCGCTGGCTCCCCACCACAATGTCGACGCTTACCGCCGCAGCGATTTTCTCGAATGCTGCGAGACCTTCCGGGCCGAACTGGAGCATACGAAGCACGCCCGGTTCCGTTCGCGCGACGACTGGCAGCGTGCCCTGGTGCTCTACGATGCGTTGGCGCGCGGACGCGCCTCGCTGCGCAAGGTGACCCGCTTCAACAAACTGCGCAACCCCTTGCGGCTGCTTCGTGCGGCTTTCGGCGCGGGTTGCGGCAGCGATTCGCGTTGCATCCCGGCTTATCTGCCTAATCTTGAATCTATTATGGAGAAATATGATCCGTCGTTGTTCTGCCTGAACGACGACGTGCGTATGACCGACGAAGACCGTATCCGGGTCCGGACGTTTCTCGACACCCGTTTCCCCGAAAAGTCATCGTTCGAAAAGTAGCGCGCGGCGAATTCGCTGCGACCGGGTCAGCCGCCGATGACGATGGCCGACCCTCTGCCGATCTCGTAGGATATTTTCGGGGTAAGATGCCGGTCGAGCCCCTTCTCGCAGCGGGTCCGGTGGCAGCGGATGCTGTCTTTGTAACGCTGCTCGTTGCTGTTGCAGCCCGAACGTTCCGCCTGGTTGTGATGGAGGTGGAAAGCAACGCCCCGGAATTTCATGCATCGCTGATGTATCTCGCTGTTGTTGAGCCGTATGCATAATTCGGCGTCCTCGAATCCCCAGCCCTTGAAATCTTCGTCGTAGCCGTTTACGCGAATCAGGTCGTTGCGCCAGAATGCCATATTGCACCCACGGGGAGCGCGGGTCGGGCCGAACGTATGGTAGAGTATCGACATGATCGGGATTCGTACGACATTGTTGCTGCTGCGGATGCCTTTCATCAGCGGGGACAGCGATGTGATCTCCCCGCTGAGCACCTTGCGGGTCAGCAGTTCGGTGATGATGCCCCGGGAGCCGGTGACGAAGCATCCTTCCCGGGCGAAAAGCATGTGGTCCTGAATGAAATTCCGTTGCAGGATCAGGTCGCCGTCGATCTGGATAATGTATTTTCCTTTGCTGGCGGCAATGGCTTTGTTGCGGATGGCCGCCAGGCGGAAACCGTTATCCTCGTGCCAGATATGGCGCACGGGAACCGGCGAGATGTTCTCGAAGTGCTTTACGACATCGCGGGTGCTCATGCCCGATCCGTCGTCCGCAATCAGGATTTCGGAGGGCATGACGGTCTGTTGCATCACGCTGTCGAGGCAAAGGTAAAGCGCCCGAGGCCAGTTGTAAGTGGAAATGATCAACGATACTGTCATCGTACTGTAAAACTATTGGTTAGGTTAGGAGTTCGAGGATAGGCAATAGCGAGTGTGCAAAATCTCTGCCGGGGTGTTGCGCGGGGAGATTCTGGCCGAAAAGAAAATGACGTTGCTGAAATCATTTTGCAAAAGTAGCAATTTATCTGTTATGATCGTCATATCGCTCTTTTTATATATATAAATGCGCTTTTCGGCCGATACTGCATACCGGGTGGAAAAAAGTTTTTTAAGGTTTGGGTTGCGAGGGTATTATGTGGTTGATTTACATGGGCGTATGAATTCTTGCCGGCTGGTGATATTAAAAAAACTCAAAAAATTTGGAAATTATTTTAATAAAAGCTTGCGCGGATGGTTTTTTCGCCTTATCTTTGCAGCGAAGTTTTAAGGTTCATTTAGGTTAGTAGTTTTAGGTTGGTGAGGAAACTGGGAAAGACGGACTGCGGTCCGGTTCCAGGTTTCCTTTTTTTTGCGTCTTTTCGGAAGGCGCTTTTTTTATGCCCGCTTCCGGGCGCCTCTCTTTTCGCGCGTCCGGAATTTTCCGGACCTCCGTTTCGATCTTCCCGGGTTTTGCCCGTTTTTTCGTTCAACCCGATTGGCCGGTTCCATTTTCCGGAAAATTCCGTCGATTGGGGTTTTCAGGCCGTGGCGCCGCGTTGAATGCGTTTAGGATTAAACACTTGCGAGAGTAGCTACTTAATCGGGTAAGTAGCTTTATCGGGAGATCAATGTTACCAAATTGTTAAATATATTTAATATATTCGTAAAATATTTGCGTAATTGAAAAATCCCCCTTATCTTTGCAGCGAAGTTTTAAGGTTCATTTAGGTTAGTAGTTTTAGGTTGGTTGAGGAAATCGGCAGGTTGTAACGGGTTGTCCGTTGCTAAGACCAGAGGGGCGGTACTCGCTCCGCGGTCGAATACCTCCGATTGAACCTCATTTTCGGAGGGGGTGGTTCCCCGCCGAAAAAGAAGGTCCTAGTCGTGAGACTCGGACCTTTTTTCTTTTCCTTGCAGGGCCTGACCGTCAGAGTCCGGCCAGCTGTTCGCGGCTCACGCTCACCTCGACGCTCCCGAGCGCGTAACATCCGATGTCGTAGGGATTGTAGTAGAACGTGATGCCTTCGGGCGTGACGAGGAAATTCTCCGTTACACCGATGTATTCCGGGAAAAAACCCTTCGTTTCCAGCTCTTCGTCGCTCCGGACCCCGTATTGTTCGTATATATCTTCGCGGATCAGCCGGTTGAGCCGCTCCAGCTGCGTTTCGGTGAACAGGTCGGCCGTCGTGATTTCGTAACCGCCCGCCAGCGAATAGTTGTAACATTCCGTGCCGTAGATGCCGTGCGCTCCGCCCGTGTAACTTGCCCGCGTGATCACGTAGCAAAGGAGCGTGTCGACGACCGATCCTTCGGATTCGACGGAGATTTCGCCTTCCCATGCCGGACGGACGGTGCTTTCCGGTGTATTCCCGGGAGGCGTCATGTCGCTGGTAACCTGACGGATCGCGGCCGAAGCCGCCTCTTCGGGCGTCCCTTCGAAATTCTCCAGGTCGAAAAAACGGTCGATGTTCATTCGTTCGATCGCTGCGAGGGCGGGGGAGTTCTGGGCGTTGGCGATCGAAGCGAAGCGATATTCGAAATCGCAGGAGAAGCCGTTCCCGCTGATCAGCGAGTCGGTGCTTACGACGGTGAACTGCGGCCGGACAGGGCGTTTCGTGCAGGACCCGGCCGTCAGAGCGGCGGCGGCCAGGAGGGCGAGGATGGGGAATTTCATGGCGATACGTTTTTATGTCTATCTGTAAAGATAGCTCAAAAAGCATTTGCGACGCCCAAAAACGAAAAAAATCACAGATTTTGCCGGAAAATTTTGGAGTTTCGAAAGAAGGCGTTATCTTTGCACCACAAAACCAAACCGGTGGATTCATCTAAGGGTTAGGATACATGCCTCTCACGCATGACATAGGGGTTCGAATCCCCTATCCACTACCAAACCGACGGCTGCACGCAAGTGCAGCCGTTTTTTTGTTTCGGATCACCGGGGGCTCCCCGGCTGTTTTAACCCCTGTCGCCTTTTCCTCCGGTCTGTTCCCCTCTGCGCGCCGATTCTGTTCGTTATTGAAAAAGGCCTGTTGGTGATGATTGTCCCGGGGTTCGTTGAATTAATTTGCCGCCGTCGCGCCAGTCCTCTATTTTTGCTTCAAAATTGCAAATAGAGTTTTTATTTTAATAGTATGATTATGAAAAAATTAGTGTCTATGACCATGGCTATGGCCATGATGGCTGCCCTCTTCGTGGCGTGCGGGGATGACGGAACGGACGATGAGACGCCCCCCCCCGCTGTTCCGACTATCGCATTGGACGGCGGTGACATCGACCAGCCGCAGGAGATCACGAATCCGATGTCGGTCAAGATCGGCGTGACGGCTCCCGGAGCGATTGCGGGCTTCACGGTTACGATCGACTCGCCGGCTCTGACGGCCGAAATGCTCGCAACGGTAGGTTTGGCTACCGAGCTGAACCTCGTGAATCCCGGCAGCATGGCCGAGGCGCTCGGTGCGCTCGGGTTCCCTTCGGGGGAGGCGGTTTCGGGCAAAACGGCCCTGACGTTCGATATTTCGGCGCTTGTCCCGATGATCGCAGCGATTTATGAAGAGACCTCGGACCATAAGTTCATCTTGAAAGTGACCGATGCGAAAGGGCAAAGCACCACCAAGACCCTGACCTGCCACCTGACGGGCAAGGTGGCTCTGGCCTATAACAACGATGCCGATCTGTGGGCCAATACCGCGACCGTTACGGCTGCGAATGTTCCCGATGGCGGCAGCGTGCAGTATCGCGTAAAGGGCGCCGCCGACTGGACCGACGCCGTGCTCGTCGAAGGTTCGAAATACCGCCTCGCTCCGGTTTACGAAACGTCGAAAAATGCGGCGGGACTCGATGTTCATACGATTAAGGCCGGTACGGGCGTTTTTGCCGCCACGACCTACGAAGTTCGTATCGCAAAAGACGGGCAGGCCGTCGACAGCAAGGAGTTCGCCACGGCGGTCGGGGATAAGATTCCCAACGGCGACATGTCGGGCTGGTCGAAGCGTATCTGGATTGATGGAAGCAACAACGAATTCCCGATCACGTATCCCAATCCCGAAGGCATGAAGGTCTGGGACAGCGGCAACAATATGTTCCTCGAACAATACAACGATGACGGCACTCCCACAATCTTTACGCCGCTCTGCCGTCAGGATGAGACGGAGCCGGGGACGGCCCGTTTGCAGGCCCGTATGGTCCTTGACTTTGTTTTCGCTCCGGGAAATATGTTCACCGGCGATTTCAATTATTCGGGCTTCTCCGGGACGGTCAATTTCGGTAAGCCTTACGCCTGGACGGCCCGTCCGCGTGCTCTGAAAGTGCGTTACAAGGCGCAGATCGGCAAGATCGACAAGGTGGGTTCGTACGACCCCGACGGAGCGTCCTATCAGGATAAGCAGGATTGTGCGCGTATTTTCGTGGCCGTCGTTAACTGGAAGGCACAGCACGGCGTGACCTCGGGTATGACGGAGCCCGCGGGTATGTGGGACCCGGCTGTGAAAACGAGCCTCGATGAAGGGGCGATTCTCGGCTATGGCGATCTGGTCATTACGCAGACTGCAACCGGCTGGATCGAGGCGACGCTCCCGTTCAACTGGTATGCAAAAGATGCTGCCAATCCCGCTTCGGCTCCGTTCTCGCTGGTGATTTCGTGCGCTACGAGCATGCGCGGCGACTACCTGACGGGTTGTTCGACCAATACGATGCAAGTCGACGATTTCGAGTGGGCCTATTGATTGGAAACCATGTGCCCGGACCGAAGCCCGCAGGGAGCGGGACGGTGAGTAGGTAGGGTATTCGGACCGGGTTCTTCCTTTCTTTGTCCTGCTCCCGAAAAAATGCGACGGCCGCCTTATCGAAAGGCGGCCGTCGCGGCGTTGGTTAGTTAAGGTATTAAAGGTTGGTGGGGTTTTATTTCTCGAATTTCGCCTTGAATTTGTCCAGCTGGCGTTTTAGGGCGTCGATGGCTTCGTCGACCGACTCCTCGAAGGCTTTCGACTGGTGGCAGGCCACCAGGTCTTCGCCGGGCATGTGCAGCGTGATGGTTGCGAATTTATTTCCTTTTTCGTGGTCCTTATCGAGTTTGAGAATGACCTCGGCTCCGGTCGAGCGCTCCGCAAAGCGGTCCAACTTCGCCATTTTGGCATTCACGAATTCGACGAGCCGTTTGTCGGCGTCGAATTTCACGGATTGAATCTGTACGTTCATAGCCTTACAGTTTATAAAAGTTAATCATTTGCCTCCCTTTTCGCGGGGATGGGCCTTCGCGTAAATCTCCCGGAGCCTGGCGATGCTGTTGTGCGTGTAGACCTGTGTGGCCTGCAACGAGGCGTGCCCGAGGAGTTCCTGTATTTCACGCATATCGGCGCCGCCGTTCAGAAGGTGGGTGGCGAATGTGTGCCGCAGCACATGGGGGCTTTTCTTGCCCTGTACGCCCGCCCTGTCCAGTTCTTCCTGCACCGTTCGGTACACCGCCGTCCGGGATATGCGTTTTCCTTTGTGTGTTAAAAATAGTGCTTTTTCCGATGAAATGCAAATATTTTGCCTCTCAATTAACCCGATGTAATGTAAAATCTTTTCGCGTACGAATTCGAGCATCGGGACTATTCGCTCCTTGTCTCCCTTGCCCCGGATGCGCAGCGACGAGAAGTCCGCGGAGAAATCGTCGCGGTCGATGCCGACCAGTTCTGCCAGGCGCAGGCCGCAGGTGTAGAGGAGAAGTATGATCAGCGAATTGCGCTCGCGGACGAAGTCCTCGCTGTCGCATTCGCATTCGCTGACGATGCCGCTCATGCGGCTTTCGGGGACGAAGGCCGGCAGCCGCTGCGAAGTCCGCAGCGAGGGGATCGGATGCACGACGTCGCGGCTGACGGCTCCCGTGCGGAGCAGCCAGCGGAACAGCGCACGCAGCGACGAAATCTCGCGGTTCATCGAGGCGGCGCTCACGCGGCCCGTTTCGGTGCGGTAGAGAATCCATTCGCGGATGTCGTCCGTGGTGATCCGCTGCGGTTCGAACCGTGCGTCGTCGACCCCCAGCCACGCGAGGAACTGCTCCACGTCGTGGCGGTAGTTGCGGACCGTGAGCGGCGAGTAGCGGCGTTCGGCTTCGAGGTATCGGACGAAATCGGCGATCATACGTGAGCAAAGGTACATAAAAGCCGGATACGGTGCAAAACCGGATCGTATTCGGCGCAGCAAGGACGAGCGCGCACTGAAAAGTGTCGTCACGGCTCCAAAGATAGGGAAAAACCTTTACCTTTGTCCCAAAATGGAAGCGATATGAAACAGAGCTGGAAACCGGGGACGGTGCTTTATCCGCTGCCGGCGGTGCTGGTGAGCTGCGGCGCGGCGCCCGAGGAGTATAACATGCTGACCGTGGCGTGGACCGGAACGGTCTGCTCCGACCCGCCGATGTGCTTTATCTCGGTGCGTCCCGAGCGCCATTCCCACGCGATTATCAGCCGTACGGGCGAGTTCGTCATCAACCTCACGACGCGCCGTCTGGCGCGCGCCGCGGACTGGTGCGGGGTGCGCTCGGGCCGTGATTTCGACAAATTCCGCGAGATGGGCCTGACGGCCGTGCCGTCGGAAAAGGTCGCCGCACCCCTGATTGCCGAATCTCCCGTCAACATCGAATGCCGTGTCCGGCAGGTGCTGCCGCTCGGGACGCACGACATGTTCCTGGCCGAGGTGGTCGGCGTTCAGGCCGACGAGGCCTACATAGATCCGGCGACGGGGCGGTTCTGCCTCGAACGGGCCGATCCGATCGTCTACTCCCACGGCGAGTATTTCGCGCTGGGCGAGGCGTTGGGTCATTTCGGCTGGTCGGTGCGCAAAAAGAAAAAGGCGCCGAAGAGACGCTGATAGTTTCGATTCGCTCTGTTTTGGGGTCGTAACGACGCTTTTACCGGCCGGAAGGTTCTGCGGAACCATTTGCAATCCCGTGTTGCACCCGTTCTATTTTCTCCTATCTTTGTTCCATGAAAACAAGCCCGATAAGATACGCGCTGTTCGCCGCTTCGGCGATCCTGCTGCTGGCGGGATGCGTCAAGATGCCGAAACCGGGGACGCAGAATCCCGAGGAGCCGGACAATCCCGATTCCCCCCCCCGACGGAATACCTCTATCCCTTCGGCGATGAACGCGGGCAGATAACGGCCGAGATCGCGCTGTCGTTCGGGCCGGGGACCGATCTTTCGGCGGCGCGCATCGAAATTCCTCCCCTGAAATACAACAAGTCGCTGCTGCTGCTCCTGACGCAGGACGACTGCAAGCAGGCGGCTTTCTCGACCACGTGGGCCGCGATCAACGGACGTCCCCTTTCGGATACTTATTTCTACAATGCGCCGCATCTGCGCGGCGGGGATATGCCGCCCGATACCTACTCTTTCGGCAAGGCGCTGGGCTCGACCGACGGGACGGGACGCGAAGTGCGCTTCTCCTTTACCACCGCCATTTCCCCCGAGTGGGACTATATGGATGACAAGGCTGTGGTGCGGCCGGGCTTTACGGAGAATTATTACCGCTTTTTCATGCGGGCGGGGTTGATGTGGGACGATGTGATCGAGATGCTCAACTACGGGGTCGGAATCGCCTTCCACGATGTGAACACGCTGTCGGTCGATGTGCCCGACTCGATCCGTGCGCACTTCGTCTCCTCGCAGCGGATCGTCCTCGACCGCCTCGCGGGACGCGGCTGCAAGATGCTGATCGAACCCAACGGCAACAAGGCTTATGTCGCGGCGGCGGAGGGCTACGATCCGATCCAGACGATTTTCCTGCAGTCGGGCGGTGAGAAGCTCCGGCCTTTTGCCGTGAACGGCGATCTGCTGCGAACGCGCATCGAGCGGGGACTGTGGCTGCCGGCGGCGATTCCGGCGGTGATCGAGGCGCAGATGGCCCGACCCGTGGAGGAGCGCGAAGCGGTGAATATCGGCGTGCACGGCACCGACCGTTTCTGGTCCGAGATGCTGCTGTGGCTCAACAACACCTACGGCCGGGATGGCGAGGATTGCCTGTGGATGCCTGCGGCCGAGGAGTATTTCGAATACAACTATCTGCGACACCATGCCGTCGTAAACGCGCGGGTGACGGAAAACACGCTCACGCTGACGGTCGAGATGCCCGGCGGACTCTATTTCTATTATCCTTCGCTGACGATCAATCTTCTGGGCGTCGATCCCGGAGCCTGCACGGCGGTCGGCGGCGGTGAGACGGTCACGGGGCTTTCGTGGGGCCGGGGCCGGACGGCGGATGACGGGGCGGAGGCGTTGATGGTCAATTTCGATTGCCGGCATGCCCTGGTCGCGCACGCCGAACATTTCGTGGCGGTTTACGAGGCCGACCCTTCGGCGGCGAACCGGGCCGACGCCCGCTATTTCGTGGCCATGCTCAAGGACTCCGACTGCAAGGAGAGACTTCTCAAACGGATAAAATAGACGCGGAAAAATAACGAAAAGGAGGCGAACGGAAAACGATTCGCCTCCTTTTTTTGTCATTAATGCGGCGGTTTCGCGAATAATCGCTATCTTGCGTAGCGTAAAATCCGGCCTCCCGCCTGCGTGGGGACCGAAGCCTTTGCCGACGAGGCGATCAACCGGAAATGGGATGAAGAAACTGCTTTTCGTGTTTGCGGGACTGGCCTTCGCACTGACGGCCGCCGCACAGGAATTCCGAATTACGCACGGGCCTTACCTGTGCGACATGTCGCAGGACGGAGTGACGGTGGTCTGGACCACCAACAGGCCCGCGCTTTCGTGGGTCGAAGCGTCGCCCGCCGACAGCCTTGCGCCCGCACCGCCGCAGCCGCGCCATTACCAGACCGTCGCCGGCCGCAAGCTGGCCGGCAGGACGCTGCACGCCGTTCGTGTCCGGGGGCTGCAACCCGGGACCGACTACCGTTACCGGATCTTTTCGCAGGAGGTTCAGTCGTGGCCCGACGTCAACAACGTCACCTATGGAAAGACTGTCGGCGCCGATGCGTCGCGGCGCCGGGCCTACGGGTTCCGCACCTTTCCGGCTGCGGGTTCCGGATGCTCGTTCCTCGTGCTGAACGACATCCACGGCAAGGCCGACGTCCTGACCCGGCTCTGCAAACGCGTGGACTTTTCCGAACTGGGATTCGTGGCTTTCAACGGCGACATGTCGAGCAGCGTCGAGAGCGGGGAGCAGCTTTTCAAGGACTACCTCGACGCTTCGGCCGCGCTTTTCGCCGCCGGGACGCCGATTCTCTTCACCCGCGGCAACCACGAGACGCGCGGCGTCTTCGCCGACAGCCTCGGGGATTATTTTCCCGGGCGGGACGGGCGGTTCTACGGCATTTATCGCTACGGCGACGTCTGCATCCTGCTGCTCGACTGCGGCGAGGACAAGCCCGACGACCATGCGGAGTACAACGGGCTGGCCGATTACGACGCCTACCGCGCCGAGGAGTGCGCGTGGCTGAAAAAGGCCGTGCGCTCGGAGGAGTTCCTCACGGCGTCGGCGCGCATCGTCCTGCTCCATATCCCGCCTGCGGCCGGGGCCTGGCACGGGAGCGTCCACCTGAACGAACTCTTCGTGCCGGTGCTCAACGAGGCCGGGATCGACCTGATGCTCTGCGGCCACGACCACCGTTATTCGTTCCATCCCGCCGGGGAACGGGACGCGAAGTTCCCGATCGTGGTCAACGACAACCGAAGCTGCGTGCGCTGCGATGTCGCCGACAGCCTGATCCGCGTACGGATCGCCGGTCCCCGCGACAAGACGGTCCATACGCACGAATTTCCGCTGAAACCACAATTTCAACCATAACCTGAATCAATATGAAGAGACTCTTTTTTTCGCTGTGCGCCGTCGGTCTGTCGTGCGCGGCCTTCGGGGCGGGACCCGAGGTCAACATCGTTCCCAAACCCCTCTCGGTGACACCCGGCGCGGGGACGTTCACCGTAACCGCGTCGACCGTGATCGGCGTCGGCAAGAATGCCGAACTGCGCCGCTCGGCCCGGATTTTCGCCGGGGAGGTCGCGCCTGTCGTCGGAGGGGTGATGAAAACCGCCGCCGAGGGCGACGTCCGTCTGGCGGTGGACGGCTCGCTGGAGGCCGAGGCCTATACGCTCGCCGTGACTCCTTCGGGCGTCGAGGTGCGCGGCGGAACGCCGCAGGGCGTCTTCCACGGCCTGCAAAGCCTGCGCCAGCTGGTCATCGACGGCGAAGGCGTCGTGCCCGCCGTGACGGTCAGCGACAAACCCTATTTCGCCCACCGCGGGGGCATGCTCGATCCCTGCCGTCATTTCTGGACGGTGGACGAGGTCAAGGAGTATATCGACATCCTCGCCATACACAAGCTCAACAAGTTCCACTGGCACCTGACCGACGATCAGGGCTGGCGTATCGAGATCAAAAAATACCCCGAGCTGACGCGCGTGGGATCGGTGCGCGGGGAGACGCTCATCGGCCACCATCACACCTCGAGCGAGTATGACAAGACGCCTCACGGCGGCTATTACACGCAGAAGCAGATCCGCGAGATCGTGAAATACGCCGCCGACCGCTATATCACGGTGATTCCCGAAATCGAGCTTCCGGGGCATGCCGTCGCGGCGCTCACCTCCTATCCGTGGCTGGGCTGCAAGGGCGAGGGCTACGAGGTGCGCCGGCGCTGGGGCATCAGCAAAGAGGTCTTCTGCCCGGGCAAGGAGACGACGTTCGAGTTTCTGCAGAACGTCTTCGCCGAGGTGCTCGAACTCTTTCCCTCGGAGTTCATCCACATCGGTGGCGACGAGTGTCCGAAGGACAGCTGGAAACAGTGCCCGCTGTGTCAGGAGCGCATCCGGACCGAGGGGCTGAAGGACGAGTTCGAGCTTCAGAGCTACACGGTGCGCCGCATGGAGAAGTGGCTCCGCGAGCACGGCCGGAAGATCATCGGCTGGGACGAGATTCTCGAAGGCGGCGTTTCGCCCACGGCGACCGTCATGTCGTGGCGCGGCTCGAAGGGCGGCATTGCGGCGGCCAAGGCCGGCAACCACGTCATCATGGCGCCCAATGTCCATTGCTACCTGGACTACTACCAGACCAAGACCCCGACGAAGGAGCCGATGGCCATCGGCGGCTATGTCCCGATGCGCAAGGTCTACGAACTGGACCCCTACGACCAGCTTACGCCCGGGGAGCGTGCCTACATCCTCGGCGTGCAGGGCAACCTGTGGACCGAGTATATCGCCACGTTCCCGCACCTGAAGCACATGTTGCTGCCGCGTCTGGCCGCCATCGCCGAGGTGGGCTGGTCCTACGACCGCAAGGATTTCGACGACTTCAAACACCGCATGAACTCCCTGCGCAAGTGCTACGATGCCGCAGGGCTGAACTACGCCACCTATTTCTTCGAAGGCAAGGACGAATAGCCGTCCGGTCCGTAAAAACATCCCCGTAATGCATGCGAATTTCCGGGGATAAAAAACAGAGGTATAAAAAAGTGTAAAGCAAAAGATAATCAAATAATTATACACTTTTCTTCAGTACCTTTGTTTTAGAAAAAAAGTAGAATAAGGTAATGTTAAACGAGGTTTCGGTTTCCAAATCG
>ENA-UERU01000772-UERU01000772.1-human-gut-metagenome-genome-assembly--contig:-NODE-772-length-22713-cov-4.261000_pt1 | contig 22713 bp, 19 predicted proteins | sample MGYA00242988_ERZ507989 | MGnify/ENA primary metagenome ERZ507989 (study PRJEB26167, sample SAMN06115519) | human gut metagenome | host: Homo sapiens | place: China:Hunan | collected 2015-08-21 | study...
ATCATCTTTGCTGCATGCGACCAGACAGATCGCCAAGAACGGCAGCAGAATACGGTTTTGTTTCATTTTGATAGATTGGTTAAGGGTTAAGAGTCAATAAAAAACGCGGACAAATTCCTTTATCCACGTCGGAGGTATTGGACGACCTACAAGTAAGATGAAAGAAATGCCCGCCCCGTAAAACAGCACGGGCATCGCCTTCGGTCCCTTCCTTGTTAGAAAGTGTCCGATTTTCCGCCGGAAGAAGAAAAGCCGATGCGCTTTTTATATGTCGTGTGCCCGCAGGCACGGAGTTGAAAGGTTGTTTTCTACTGCTTCATAGGCGTTGCGGTTTGGTGTTTGATCGTACAAATATAAGCAATTCTAAAATCTGAATTATTTCCCGTCCGCAGGACGGTAAATAAGCGCCACGGCGGAGACGGAGATGCCTTCCTCGCGCCCCTCGAAGCCCAGATGCTCCGTGGTCGTGGCCTTGACCGACACCCGGTCGTCGTCTACGCCCATTGCGCCGGCCATCGCACGGCGCATGGCGTCGATGTGCGGCCGCAACCTGGGCTGCTGGGCGCGGATCGTGCAGTCCACGTTCCCGATCTCGTAGCCCTTTTCGCGCAGCAGTTCCGCCACGCGGCGCAGCAGGATCTTCGAGTCGATGCCCGCAAAATCGACCGACGTGTCGGGAAAGTGCAGCCCGATGTCGCCCAGCGCCGCGGCGCCCAGCAGAGCGTCGCACAGGGCGTGGATCGCCACGTCTCCGTCCGAGTGGGCGACGCACCCTTTCGTGTGGGCGATCTCCACGCCTCCCAGAACCAGCGGCAGGCCGTCGGCCAGAGCGTGTACGTCGTATCCGTGTCCTATTCTGAAATCCATTCGTTCCCGTATTTTATATTGTCAAAGTTACGGATTTTTTCCTAACTTTGCAAAAATGCAAAAATCTATGTCGGAAATAACCTCTTTGGAACCGCGTCTTGTCTGGGAACAGTTCGACGCCATCACGCGTGTGCCGCGTCCTTCGAAGAAGGAGGGCAAAATCAGTGATTTTCTGGTCGATTTCGCCAAAAAGCACCATATCGAATATAAAAAGGACGCCATCGGCAACGTCGTGATGCGCAAGCCCGCCACGCCGGGCATGGAGGAGCGCGCAGCCGTGATCCTCCAGTCGCACATGGACATGGTCTGCGAAAAGAACTCCGATGTGGAGTTCGACTTCGACAACGATCCCATCCGCACGCGTATCGACGGCGAGTGGGTCCGGGCCGAAGGTACGACGCTGGGCGCCGACTGCGGTATCGGCATGGCCGCCGCGCTGGTCCCGTCGAAGCGCTGTTCACCGTCGACGAGGAGACGGGCCTCACGGGTGCGTTCGAGCTGGGCGAGGGGATGCTCACGGGCAAATACCTCGTCAACCTCGATTCGGAGGACGAGGGCGAAATCTTCATCGGCTGTGCGGGCGGCATCGACACCATCGCCACGTTCCACTACACGATGGAGCCGTCGCCGAAGAACTACACGTTCTTCCGTGTCGACGTGTCGGACCTTCAGGGCGGACACTCGGGCGACGACATCGACAAGGGCCGCGTCAACTCGAACAAGACCGTGGCGCGCCTGCTGTGGGACGGCATGCAGTCGTTCGAACTCAAACTGTGCTATTTCAACGGCGGCAACCTCCGCAATGCCATTCCCCGCGAGGCTTACGCCATCTTCGGCGTTCCGGCCCGCTTCAAGGAGGAGTTCGTCAAGCGTTACAACCTTTTCGCCGCGGACCTCGAAGCCGAATTCCGCTTCCGCGAACCCAATTTCAAAATCACGCTCAACGAGATGCCCCACGTCGACGAGGTGCTCGACAGCAGGACGCAGTCGGCGCTGGTCTACTCGTTGGTGGGCGTTCCCAACGGGGTCGTGGCCATGTCGTTCGCCGTTCCGGGGCTGGTCGAGACCTCGACGAACCTCGCTTCGGTGAAGTTCGCGGAGGGCAACCGCATCGTTGTCACCTCGTCGCAGCGGTCGTCGGTCGAGAGCGCCAAGACCTACGTGATGCAGATGGTCGAGTCGGTCTTCGCGCTGGCGGGCGCCGATGTGGCCCATTCCGATGGCTATCCGGGTTGGATGCCCGACCCGCAGTCGAAGCTGCTGGAGGTCACCGTCGATGCCTACAAACGGCTGTTCGGCTCCGAACCCAAGGTCCGCGCCATCCATGCCGGGCTGGAGTGCGGTCTGTTCCTCGAAAAGTATCCCGATCTGGAGATGGTCTCCTTCGGTCCGACGCTCCGCGGCGTGCATTCGCCCGACGAACGGCTCGAAATCGCCACGGTTCCCAAGTTCTGGAAACTGCTGACCGAAGTCCTGAAAACAATCTGATTCCGATTCCGGCGTCCCCGCTGCGGGGACGCCGGAATTTGTCATGCCCCATCCCCGTCTGACGCTGCTCCTGCCGTGTCGCGACGGCTTTTCTGTTTGCCGGACCGTTTTGCCGCGCTGCATGCGATCCGGTTTTGAATCGTCGGACTTTTTGCTATCTTTGCGTTCTGTAAAGTCGCAAAGATATGCTGAAAAGTCGTTGTGCCCTGTTGTTTCTCCTGTTTCCGTGTGCGGCGGCGGCCCAGTACCCCGGCGACGAATACTATCCCTATGCCGAACGCGAGGAGCGGCGCGAACTGCTCACGACCGATTCGACGCTCTTCTACCGCGCCGTGCAGTCCCCTTCGGACCTCTACGGCCTTCGCACCGGTTTCAACCTGCCGCAGGTCGCGCTCCGGCGCCGCGGACTGGATTACACCCTGGAACGCACGTCGCTCATGGGCGTTGCGGTTTCCTACCGTTACCTCGCGGCGCTGCGCCTGCTCGGGGCCGAAGAACAGCGCTATGCGGGGCTTGCCGCCGCGCCCGGGGAACCGGCTGCGGCGGGCGGCATGCGGGCGTTCCGGTTTTCGGACGGGGAGCCGTTGCAGCCCTTTCTGGCTTCGGTCCGCTTCACCGACCGCAATTACCTCGTGGGAGCGAAAGCCGCCGTCTCGGCGTCGCCGGGCGACGGCTGGCGCATTTCGGCGGCTCTCGACGCCCGCTCCGGCCGCGACATGCACGTCGAAGGGGTCTTCACCAATGCCGTGACCGCCGGACTGCGCCTTGCCCGGCGTTTCGGCGAAGGGCACGAACTCTCCGTGCTGTGTATCGTGCCGCCCTCGGTGCGGGGCACGCGCCTCTCCTCTTCGGAGGAGGCTTTCACGCTCACGGGCGACCGTCTCTACAACCCGGCGTGGGGCTGGCAGGACGGCAGGGTGCGCAACTCCCGCGTGCGGCGCGAGACGGTTCCGCTGGCCCTGGCCGCCTATGCCGTGCCGCTGTCGGCTTCGACCTCGTTCGCCGCCACGCTTGCCGCCGAGGCGGGCGTCGCGAAGTACAGCATGCTCGACTGGTACGACGCCCGCACGCCGATGCCCGACAATTACCGGTATCTGCCCAGCTATACGGGCGACCGGGAGACCGAGCAGGCGTGGCTCGCCCGCGATCCGCGCTGCACGCAGATCGACTGGGACGAGCTGATCCGCCAGAACCGCATGGCGGGCGGACATGCGGTCTATGCGTTGGAAGACCGTGTCGAACGGCTCTGCAACCTCGCTTTCGACGCGTCGTTCGCCACCGAAGCCGACGCCCGGCTGACGCTCCGCTACGGAGTTTCGCTCCGCCGCGAAAACACCCGTTCCTACAAGCAGATGCGCGATCTGCTGGGCGCCGGGTACGTTACGGACATCGACCGCTTCCTGATCGACGACGACACGTACGGCAATCTGTTGCAGAACGACCTGCGGCATCCCGGACGGACGGTCCGCGAGGGCGACCGCTTCGGCTACGATTATGCGTTGACGCTGCGCGGGGCTGCGCTCCGCTTGCAGGCCGATTACCGCTCCGACCGTTTCCGGGCCGATCTTTCGGTCGTGCTGGGGAGCGATGCCGTCAGCCGCCGGGGCTATTACGAGAAGGAACTTTTTCCCGGCGGGCAGTCCTACGGCCCTTCGCGCGTCATGCGGTTCACGCCCTACACGCTCAAGGTCGCGGCGGGCTGGGCCTTCACCCCGCGCCGCTATATCGAAATCGCCGCCGCGGCCGCCGCCCGGACCCCTCGGGCCGGGGATCTTTTCTTTCAGCCGCTCTATAACAACCGTACGGTCGACAACCCCGTGCCCGAACGCATCTACGCCGCCGAACTCAACTGCCGCCTGACGGGACCCGTCGTCGATTTTCAGGCGGCGTTCTTCGCTGCCATGACGCTCGACGGCATCGAGACACGGACGTATTACGACGACATGGCCTCGGTCTACTGCGACATGGCCGTGACGGGCGTCGGGCGCATGTCCTGCGGCGCGGAGGCCGCGGCCGACATCCGGCTGTCCTACCGCTGGCTGCTGTCGCTGGCCGCTTCGGCCGGACGCTACGAATACATTCGCGATCCGCGCGTCACGGTGCTCTCCGACGTGGATAACTCGGCCGTCGACGTGCAGGCCGTGAGCCGTATGGGCGGCTGCGAGACGGGCGGCGCCCCGCAGCTGACCGCTCTGGCGGAGATCGCCTGGTTCGGCCCGAAAGGGTGGGGATGCCGCGCTTCGGCAGGATATGCCGGGCGGCGTTACGTCGAACCGATGCCCCTGCGCCGCACCGACCGCATCGCGGGTCAGGGCGGTATCACACGGGAGTTTTTCGACGCCTTCACCCGGCAGGAGCGGCTGCCGGACGCCTTCACGCTCGATGCCGCGCTGTTCAAGTCGTTCCGGTTCGAACGTTCGCGGCTCACCGCGTCGCTGATGCTGCGCAACCTGACGGGCGAGGCCGATACGGTCTATGGCGGCTACGAGTCGCTGCGCGTGCGCCGCATCCGCCCGGGCGACGACACGCTCTACGCGCCCCACGCCTCGCGCTGCACCTATGCGTGGCCCCGTTCGTTCTATCTTACAATCTCTTACCGGTTTTGATCCGCACGTAAAAAAACGTCCGGATTTTTTGGATTTCCGCGTTAAATTCGTATTTTGGAGAGGCAAAAACCTTAAAAACTTCCAGATCCATGATTATCGGTATTCCAAAAGAGATCAAGAACAACGAGAATCGCGTTGCTCTTACCCCCGCAGGCGCCCGGGAGCTTGTCAAACGGGGACACAAAGTTTATGTGCAGGCTACGGCCGGTGTGAACAGCGGATTTGCCGATGATGCCTACACGGCCGTCGGGGCGGAGATGCTTCCCTCGATCGAGGAGGTCTACGCCCGGGCGGAAATGATCGTCAAGGTCAAGGAACCGGTGGCTCCCGAGTACAAACTCATCCGCAGGGACCAGCTGGTTTTCACCTTCTTCCACTTCGCCAGCAGCGAACCCCTCACCCGTGCGATGGTCGACAGCGGGGCGGTCTGCTGTGCCTATGAGACCGTCGAGCGCGCCGACCGTTCGCTGCCGCTGCTGATCCCGATGTCGGAGGTCGCGGGGCGCATGGCCGCGCAGGAGGGACGCTATTTCCTCGAAAAACCCCGCGGCGGCAAGGGCGTGCTGCTGGGCGGCGTGCCGGGCGTGAAGCCCGCCAAGGTCTTCGTCATCGGTGCGGGCGTTGTCGGAACGGCTGCGGCGCGCACCGCTGCCGGAACGGGGGCCGACGTGACGATCTGCGACATTTCGCTCCAGCGGCTGACCTATCTGGCCGACGTGATGCCCCGCAACGTCAAGACGCTGATGTCTTCCGAATACAACATCCGCGAGGAGCTGAAGCATGCCGACCTGGTGGTCGGCTCGGTGCTGATTCCGGGAGCCAAGGCCCCGAAGCTCGTCACGCGCGACATGCTCCGGGAGATGGAGCCGGGAACGGTGATGGTCGACGTGGCCATCGACCAGGGCGGCTGTTTCGAGACTTCGCGCCCCACCACGCACGAGGACCCGGTCTATTACGTCGACGGCATCCTGCACTACTGCGTGGCCAACATTCCGGGCGCCGTGCCCCGCACCTCGACCCTCGCGCTTACGAACGCGACGCTTCCCTACACCATCCAGCTTGCCGACAAGGGCTGGCGGCGCGCCGCACAGGAGAATCCCGAGCTGGCGCTGGGGCTGAACATCATCGGCGGCAGGGTGGTCTGCAAACCCGTGGCCGACGCCTGGGGGCTGCCTTACGAACCGTTGGCGCTGTAACCTGCCGGGGCGGTAATCCGCAGGCGTTGTAACCTGCCGGCCTGTTTTGCGGCGGCCTCCCTGTCCATCCGGGACGGGGAGGCCGCCGGTGTGTAATTATCCGACTTTTTGGACGATTTGTTTTTGAAATTATTAAATAATTCATATATTTGCAAGAGAGCAAGGCAGTTACGTCGGTCATTCCGGTTTCATTCCGGTTGGAATGCGTCGCTAAAAGCGTCGAATCTTCAAGTCCGGCGACTGTTTTTGTTACGGATCGTAAGCAATACAGAAAGTCAGGGTGGCGTTTGCCGCACGGAAAGCGTGGGGCGGCGTCATTAAGTTTTATTCGATAAAGAGGTTAGTATGAGTGAGAGATTGTACATTTTCGACACCACGCTGCGCGACGGTGAGCAGGTCCCCGGTTGTCAGTTGAACACCACCGAAAAAATTGAAGTCGCCAAACTGCTCGAAAGCCTCGGCGTAGACGTCATCGAGGCGGGATTTCCCATCTCCAGCCCCGGTGATTTCAACTCCGGGCTGGAGATTTCCGAGGCCGTTGCCGAGCCGACGATCTGCGCGCTGACCCGCGCCGTGAAGAAGGACATCGACGTTGCGGCCGATGCGCTGCGGCTGGCCAGGCGCAAGCGTATCCATACGGGCATCGGCGTTTCGCCGCAGCATATCTACGACAAACTGCGTTCCACGCCCGAGAAGATCGTCGAATCTGCCGTCGAGGCGGTGAAATATGCCAAACGCTACGTCGAGGATGTGGAGTTCTATGCCGAGGACGCCGGGCGCGCCGACGTCGAGTACCTCGCCCGCGTGGTCGAGGCGGTCATCCGGGCCGGCGCGACGGTGGTCAATATCCCCGACACGACGGGCTACTGTCTTCCGAACGAATACGGCGCGAAGATCAAATACCTCGTGGACAACGTTCCCAACATCGACCGGGCGATCATTTCAACCCACTGCCACAACGATCTGGGCATGGCTACGGCCAATACGCTGAGCGGCATCCTGAACGGCGCCCGGCAGGCCGAGGTCACGATCAACGGCATCGGCGAACGGGCCGGCAACACCTCGCTCGAAGAGGTGGTGATGACGCTCCGCTGCCACAAGGACGTGGCCGTCGACACGAACATCAATTCGCGCCTGATCACCAAGGCCTCGCACCTGGTGTCGAGCCTGATGAACATGCCCGTGCAGCCCAACAAGGCCATCGTGGGCCGCAACGCCTTCGCCCATTCGTCGGGCATCCATCAGGACGGCGTGCTCAAGCAGCGTCAGACCTACGAGATCATCGACCCGCAGGACATCGGGCTGAACGAGTCGGTCATCGCCCTCACGGCCCGCAGCGGGCGCGCGGCCCTCGTGCACCGGCTCGAACTGCTGGGCTACGACCTCACGCAGGAGGAATTGGACGCCACGTACGAGAAATTCCTCGCCCTGGCCGACCGGAAGAAGGAGATTCACGACTACGACCTGTTGTACCTCGTGGGCGACATCGACCGCATGAAGCAGCAGTCTATTTCGTTGAAATTCATGCAGGTGACCACCGGGACGCTGGTTCCGACGGCTACCGTGGTGCTGAAATTCGGCGACCACGAACGCATGTCCACCGCCACGGGCAACGGTCCGGTCGACGCGGCGGTCTCGGCCATCAAGAAACTGATCAACGAGAAGGTGGTGCTTGCGGAGTTCTTGATGCAGGCCATCACGCGCGGTTCGAACGACGTGGGCCGCGTGCATGTGCAGGTCGAGTGCGGCAGCCGCACGGTCCACGGATTCGGCGCGCACACCGACACCACGCGGGCTTCGATCGAGGCGTTCCTCGACGCGCTGCGCGCACTCAACGTAACCGAAAAAATCGAGGAGGAGGATTGATATGGGACGAACGCTTCTGGACAAGATATGGGACGCGCACACGGTGCGTGTCGAGGACGGCGGCCGCTGCGTGCTCTACATCGACCGGCAGTATATCCACGAGGTGACGTCGCCCGTGGCTTTCGCGGGGATCGAACGCCGCGGCTTCGGCGTCGCGCGTCCGGCGCAGATCACGGCCACGGCCGACCATAACATCCCGACCGTCGACCAGCACCTTCCGATCGGGGAGCCGGAGTCGCGGCGGCAGGTCGAGACGCTGGCCGAGAACTGCGCCCGCCACGGCATCGAGCACTTCGGCGTGGGACACCCCAAGCAGGGCATCGTGCACATCATCGGCCCCGAGCTGGGATTCACCCAGCCGGGCATGACGATCGTCTGCGGCGACAGCCACACTTCGACCCACGGAGCTTTGGGCGCCGTGGCGTTCGGCGTGGGGACTTCGGAGGTCGAAATGGTCTTCGCCAGCCAGTGCATCCTCCAGACCAAACCCCGCACGATGCGCATTACGGTCGACGGCGCGCTGCGTCCGGGCGTCGAGGCCAAGGATGTCATCCTCTATATCATCTCGAAACTCACCGCTTCGGGCGGCACGGGCCATTTCATCGAGTTTGCCGGCAGCACGATCCGTTCGCTCTCGATGGAGGGCCGCATGACGGTCTGCAACATGAGCATCGAGTGCGGCGCGCGCGGCGGCATGATCGCCCCCGACGAGAAGACCTTCGAATACCTCCGGGGCCGCGAACGCGCTCCGCAGGGAGCCGCCTACGACGAGGCTGTGGCCCGCTGGCGGGAACTTTACAGCGATCCCGACGCGGTTTTCGACAGGGAATACCGCTTCGACGCCGCGGACATCGCCCCGATGATCACCTACGGAACCAATCCCGGAATGGGGATGGCCGTCGACGGAACGATTCCCGCCGACGCCGATTCCAAGGCGCTGGAGTACATGGGTTTCAGACCCGGGGAGCGGATGTTGGGCAAAGCGGTCGACTACGTGTTCGTCGGCAGTTGCACCAACGGCCGCATCGAGGACCTGCGCCGTTTCGCCCGTCTGGTCGAAGGCCGCCGCAAGGCGGACAACATCACCGCATGGATCGTTCCCGGCTCGAAGGGCGTCGAGGCCGCCGCGCGGGCCGAGGGACTGGACCGCATCCTCGCCGCAGCGGGTTTCGAACTCCGCCAGCCGGGCTGTTCGGCGTGCCTGGCGATGAACGCCGACAAGATTCCGGCGGGTAAATACAGCGTTTCGACCTCGAACCGCAATTTCGAGGGCCGGCAGGGTCCCGGCGCCCGTACGATGCTGTCGGGTGTGGCCGTTGCCGCCGCCGCCGCGGTGACGGGCGTGATTTCCGATCCGCGCGAAGTGTTCGATATGTAAAAGATTATCATTATGTCCATACCCAAATTCGTAACCTTCACCTCGGGGGCCGTTCCCGTCGAGGTGGAAAACATAGATACCGACCAGATCATCCCGGCGCGCTTTCTGAAAGCCACCGAACGCAAGGGCTTCGGCGACAACCTTTTCCGCGACTGGCGCTACGACGCCGCGGGGCAGCGGATCGCTTCGTTCCCTTTGAACGATCCCCGCTACGAGGGGCGAATCCTCGTCGCCGGGCGCAATTTCGGCTGCGGAAGTTCGCGCGAGCATGCCGCCTGGGCCATCGCCGACTACGGTTTCCGCGTCGTGGTGTCGAGCTTTTTCGCCGACATCTTCCGCAACAACGCTCTGAACAACGGCCTGCTGCCGATCCGTGTGAGCGAGGAGTTTCTGAAAGCCGTTTTCGGCGAGATCCGGCGCGACCCGAAGGCGCAGTTCACCGTCGACCTGGGCAACCAGACGCTGACCATCGTGTCGGACGGGCGCAGCGAGGGTTTCGAGATCGACGCCTACAAGAAACGCTGTCTCGAAAACGGCTACGACGACGTGGATTACCTGCGCAGTATCGCCGACCGGATCGAGGCCTTCGAAGCCGCCCGCAAATAGCCTGCGCCGATGTTTCCCCCGGTTGAAATCATGGACACCACGCTGCGCGACGGCGAGCAGACCTCGGGCGTCTCCTTCAACGCCCGTGAAAAACTCTCCATCGCCCGGCTGTTGCTGGAGGAACTGCACGTAAGCCGCATCGAGATCGCCTCGGCGCGGGTCTCGCAGGGCGAACAGCAGGCCGTGCGCGCCATCGCCGAATGGGCTGCCGCCAAGGGCTATGCCGACCGTGTGGAAGCGCTGGGATTCATCGACGGCGGGGTGTCGCTCGACTGGCTCGGGACCGCCGGATGCCGCGTGGTCAACCTGCTGGCCAAAGGTTCGCGGAAACATTGCGAGGGGCAGCTGCGCCGCACGCCCGAACGGCATCTGGAGGATGTGCGTGCCGAGATCCTTGCGGCCGTCGACCGCGGGATGAAGGTGAACCTCTACCTTGAGGATTGGTCCAACGGCATGCGCCGTTCGCCCGACTACGTCTACGCGATGCTCGACGGACTGGCCGACGCTCCCGTCAGCCGGTTCATGTGCCCCGATACGCTGGGCGTCCTCGACCCCTACGACACCGAACGTTTCTGCCGCGACCTGGTGGAGCGTTATCCGTCGCTGCATTTCGATTTCCACGCCCACAACGACTACGACCTCGCCGTGGCCAACACCGCCGCCGCCGTGCGTGCGGGTTTCCACGGCGTTCACGTCACCGTGAACGGGCTGGGTGAGCGGGCCGGCAACGCGCCGCTGTCGAGCGCGGTGGCCGTGCTGCACGACCGCCTGGGCCGCACGACGGGGATCGACGAAACGAAGATCAACCGCGTCAGCCGCACGGTCGAGAGCTATACGGGCATTCGCATTCCCGCCAACCGACCGATCGTCGGCGCGAGCGTCTTCACGCAGTGCGCGGGCATCCACGCCGACGGCGACAGCAAGAACAACCTCTACTTCAACGAACTGCTTCCCGAGCGTTTCGGGCGCGTCCGCGAATACGCCCTAGGCAAAACCTCGGGCAAGGCCAATGTCCTGAAAAACCTCGAAGCGCTGGGCATCGACCTCGACGAGGCCGCGATGCGCAAGGTGACCGAACGGGTGGTCGAGTTGAGCGACAAGAAGGAGCAGGTGACGGCCGAGGACCTGCCGTATATCATCGCCGACGTGCTGCGCTACGACCCGGTCGACACCCCGGTCCGGATTCTCAATTACAGCCTCTCGCTGGCGCAGGGGATGCACCCCGTCGCGACGCTCCGGATCGAGATTCACGGCTGCGCGTACGAGCGGACCTCGGCGGGCGACGGCCAGTACGACGCCTTCATGCGTGCCCTGCGGCAAATCTATCGCGAACAGCTCGGGCGCGAGTTTCCGATGCTGCGCGACTATACCGTTTCGATTCCGCCCGGAGGCCGCACCGACGCCTTCGTGCAGACGATCATCACCTGGGAGATGGACGGCCGCGAGTTCAAGACCCGCGGGCTGGACGCCGACCAGACGGAGGCTGCCATCAAGGCGACTGTCAAAATGTTGAATATCATTGAAATAAACTATAACGACAATGGATGTTAAAATCGCTCTTTTAGCCGGCGACGGCATCGGTCCCGAGATCGTCGCCGAAGCCACGAAAGTGTTGGACCGCGTGGCGGAAAAATTCGGACACAAGATCGAATACCGTCCCGCATTGGTGGGCGCCGCGGCCATCGACGCCGTGGGCGACCCCTATCCCGACGAGACGCACGCCGTCTGTCTTGCGGCGGACGCCGTGCTGTTCGGAGCCATCGGGGACCCCAAATACGACAACGACCCCACGGCGAAGGTGCGGCCCGAGCAGGGGCTGCTGCGGATGCGCAAGTCGCTGGGGCTGTTCGCCAACCTGCGCCCCGTGGCGCTGTTCGACGCCCTGGCCGACCGTTCGCCGCTCAAGGCGGAGGTGGTCCGCGGCACGGATTTCATCTGCGTGCGCGAACTCACGGGCGGCATCTACTTCGGCCGTCCGCAGGGCCGCGACGAGGAGGGCGCGCGCGCCTTCGACACCTGCACCTACACGGTCTCGGAGATCGAACGGGTCCTGCACGTGGCGTTTCGGCTGGCCGTGTCGCGCCGCCGCAAACTGACGGTCGTCGACAAGGCCAACGTGCTGGAAACCTCGCGTCTGTGGCGTGAAACGGCCCAGCGGGTAGCCCGGGAGTATCCCGAGGTGGCGGTGGACTATATGTTCGTGGACAACGCTGCCATGCAGATCATCCGCCAACCGGCTTATTTCGATGTCATCGTCACCGAAAACATGTTCGGCGACATCCTCACCGACGAGGCCAGCGTCATCAGCGGTTCGCTGGGCATGCTCTCCTCGGCGAGCGTGGGGGCCGAAGTGGCCCTTTTCGAGCCGATCCACGGCTCCTATCCGCAGGCCGCGGGAAAGAACATCGCCAACCCGATGGCCACGATTCTTTCGGCCGCGATGCTTCTGGAGCACCTGGGTCTCGATGCCGAGGGCAGGGCTGTGCGGCGTGCCGTCGATCGGGCGCTGGCCGAAGGAGTCGTCACCGAGGACCTTGCAGCGCCGGGCGAAAAGGCCCGTTCGACCTCCGAGGTGGGGGATTACGTCGCTTCGCAGATTTAATCCCGTTATTCCGAATTGCCGGCAGACCGTTTTTTCGCGGTCTGCCTTTTTTGGGTGTCGTAACGACACTTTTATTTTTGTTGCGGCGTTTTACCGAACTGCATGCGAATCAATTTTGTTCTCGTCCGACTTTTATGTACCTTTGTCGCTTCAAGAACAATGAATGACATGGCAGGTTCCAATTTCGTAGATTACGTAAAGATATTCGCCCGCTCGGGGCACGGCGGCGGCGGCTCGACGCATTTTCGCCGCGAAAAATTCGTGGCTTTCGGCGGTCCCGACGGCGGTGACGGCGGCAAGGGCGGGAGCATCGTCCTGCAAGGCGACAAGCAGTACTGGACGCTCATCCACCTCAAATACCAGCGTCACCAGTTCGCCGAGGACGGCGAGCACGGCTCCGGGGCGCGCTCCTCGGGCAAGGACGCCCGCGACATCGTGATCCCGGTTCCGCTGGGCACGGTAGCCAAGCGCGTTTTCGAGAACGAGGACGGGACTGCGACCACCGAAACGGTGGGCGAGGTGACGGCCGACGGCGAGCGGCTCGTGCTGCTCCGGGGCGGCCGGGGCGGTCTGGGCAACTGGCATTTCAAGAGCGCCACTAATCAGACGCCGCGCTACGCCCAGCCGGGCGAGGAGGGTGAGGAAGGCACGTTCATCCTCGAACTGAAGGTGCTGGCCGACGTGGGGCTGGTGGGCTTCCCCAATGCGGGCAAGTCTACGCTGCTCTCGGTCGTTTCGGCCGCGAAGCCCAAGATCGCCGATTACGCCTTCACGACGCTGGAGCCAAACCTCGGTATCGTCGAGGTCCGCGACCACAAGTCGTTCGTCATGGCCGACATTCCGGGCATCATCGAGGGTGCGCACGAGGGCCGCGGTCTCGGAACCCGTTTCCTGCGCCATATCGAGCGCAATTCGGTGCTGTTGTTCCTGATTCCCGCCGACAGCGACGACATCCGCCGCGACTACGACGTCCTGCTGGGCGAACTGACGCAGTACAATCCCGAACTGCTGGACAAGGAGCGCCTGCTGGCCGTCACCAAGTGCGACATGCTCGACGAGGACCTGATCGCCGAGATGCGCGGCCACCTGCCCGAAGGCGTGCCGTCGGTCTTCATCTCGTCGGTCTCGGGGCTGAACATCCCGCGGCTCAAGGATATGCTGTGGGAGGCGTTGCAGCGGTAACCCCCGCCCGCGTTGTCCGCGTTGTCCGCGCCGGACGTCCGGCGGTTGGGCGTGTTGCTGCGGAATGCGCTGCCGTGCCGGAAAACTCCGCTTCGCGGTTGGTGACGCGCAGGGTGTATTTCCCGGCGAAATAGTCGATGATTCCATACAAGGAGCCTGTGCCCTGGGGCAGAGGCTCCTTTGCGTAGACGCAGGTCGCGGCGGTCCGCACGGTGAAGGTTCGGCCCCGGGTGTCGACGATCTCGCGCTCGGTGGCGACGGCGCGGCCCGTCTCCGGGTCGGTGTCGCACCAGGTTTTCCCGGCGTCGGCGAAACGCACGTCGTCGAAACGGACGCGTGTGTCGATGTGCCGGGCCGAGACGGCGTCGAACGTAAGGAGCTGTGCGGAGGGTGTCTCGCCGCCGGGCGGTTCGGTGCGGATGTACCGCGCCAGCTCTTCGCGCGGAATGCACCCTGCGCCGCCGTCGCCGGGTGTCGTTCCCAGCTGGATTTTCCCGCCGTAGTCGCACAGCGTAAGGCCGTTGCAGCGTACGGTCGCCACGATGCCGAACGGATAGAGGTCTGCCAGCGGGGAGCCTTCCGCGGCGATCGAGATGCCGCCCGAGGCGTCTTCGACGACGATCGTCCTGTGAAATTCGCCGTAGAGGTCATTGGCCGTGACGAATCCGCGGATGGTGATGTCCTGCGCTATCGCGACGCTGCTCTTCCCGTCGCAGAGCGATTTGAGGTAGGCGACCGAATTCTGCGGCTCCGGAGGACGGACCGTGAATTCGGGCTGCGTGGCCCGGTCGCATCCGGCCGGCAGCGTCAGCAGGACCGGCAGCGTCAGCAGGCTAATGCGTGCAGTCGTTCTCATCGCGCAGTTTGAGGATGTAACGCCCGTCGCCCGCGGCGTCGTACTGGAGAATGCCCGTCAGCGAGACCGTGCCGGCAGGCACTTCGGCGTCGGCGAAACGGGCGTATCGGCGGACGTAGGTGTAGACGGCGTTGCCGTCGGCGTCGGTGAAGCGTTTGTAGCCCGCCCAGGTTGCCGCCGAAAGGTCTTCGGGGGTGTAGCGCACGCCGTCGATGCGGACGAGCGTGCCGCAGCGGCTTTCCGTAAGCGCGGGAATGGCACGCGGGGCAGGGGAGGGCGCAGCCAGGGCTTCGCCGCTGCGGACCAGCACGGAGCCGAGCGCCGCCCGGGAGCCGATGTAGTCCGTTGCGTAGCCGCTTCCGGCGGCGGGCGGACGTCCCGCCTGCAACACCCCGCGGCTTTCGGCGATGGCGAGTCCCCGGAGCGAAAGCGTTACGCGGCTTCCTATGGGGAAGCCGTTGTGCAGATGGTCGATACCGGCCATCACTTCAAGTCCCGCTTCAGCGTCGCAGATGCAGAGCGTGCGGTAGAAATTCTCCGCGCGGTCGCAACTCGCGACCCTCCCCGTGACGACGATGTCGCCCGTAACGGTGAAGGGCGTGCCCGCATAGCGGTCGCGCAGCGCGGCGATGGTCTCCGTCGCGGGTTTCCCCTCGCCGTCGTCGTCCGGTTCCCCGAACCGGGAGTCGTAGCACCCGGTCAGCAGGAGCGCGGCGACGGCGCCGAAAAAAGGTATGGGACGGAAGTGAAACATATTTTTACGCAATGCGGTGATTCATACGGACCCCGGCCGGTTTGCCGTTAAGCCCTTCCCCGGGAGAGGGGCGGACCGGTGAACGACGCCGGAGGCGGCGATAACGACCGGACCGAAGCGGGATGCGGCGTGTCGCGCGGAAGCGTATCCAGCAATGTTATTGTTCGATACGCGAATCTTTCAGTCCCAGGAAGTAGAGGATGCCGTCCAGCCCGATGGTCGAGATCGACTGTCGGGCCGTGGCCTTTACCTTGGGTTTGGCGTGGAAGGCGATGCCCAGGCCCGCGAGGTTGAGCATCGGCAGGTCGTTGGCGCCGTCGCCGACGGCCACCGACTGGGCGATGTTGATCTCCTCGAACTGGCACAGCAGCCGCAGCAGTTCAGCCTTGCGGCGTCCGTCGACCACCTCGCCGACATAGCGTCCCGTGAGGCGTCCGTCCTCGATCTCCAATTCGTTGGCGTAGACATAGTCGAAGCCGTATTTCTGCCGGAGGTAGTTGCCGAAATAGGTGAATCCGCCGGAGAGGATCGCCGTTTTGTAACCCACGCGTTTGAGAATGGTCATCATGCGCTCCAGCCCCTCGGTGATCGGCAGGCTGCGGGCGATCTCCTCCATGACCGAGACGTCCAGTCCCTTGAGCAGCGCGACCCTCTGCGAAAAGCTTTCGCGGAAATCAATCTCGCCGCGCATGGCGCTGGCCGTGATTTCGCGCACCTTGTCGCCCACGCCCGCGCGCTCGGCCAGTTCGTCGATCACCTCGGTCTCGATCAGCGTCGAGTCCATGTCGAAGCAGATCAGGCGGCGGCTGCGGCGGTAGATGTCGTCCTTCTGGAACGAGACGTCGAGACCGATCTCCGAGAGGTTCATAAATCCCTCCTGCATCGTGCTGCGTTCCTGGTCGGTGAGCGATCCGCGCACCGAGAGTTCGATGCACGACTTGGCGGCGCGGTCGTCCTCGCAGAGGGGCATGCGGCCCGTGAGGCGTTTGATGGCGTCGATGTTCAGCCCGTGCTCGGCCACGACCTTCGTCACCTCGGCGATGTGGCGTGCCGTGACGGTGCGGCCCAGCAGGGTGATGATGTAGCGGTTTTTGCCCTGACGGCCCACCCAGTCGTTGTAGCGTTCCTCGGAGATGGGCGTGAAACGGATCATCACGCCCAGTTCCGACGCCTTGAACAACAGCTCCTTCATAATGCTTCCCGACTTGTCGGCCGTGGTCTTGATCAGGATGCCGAGCGTCAGCGACTGGTGGATGTTGGCCTGGCCGATGTCGAGGATGAAGGCGTCGTAGCGTGCGAGTATTTCGGTGAGCGAAGAGGTCATGCCCGGTTTGTCTTCACCCGAAATGTTGATCTGGATAATTTCAACGTTGTTCTGCATCGTATAATGTATGGTGTTTTCCGGCGCTTTCTGCAAAAAGCGCAGACAAAGTTAATAAAGTTCTCTTTTTTTTGGCTATTTTTGCCTCACAAACTTAAAAAACGGAATTATGTGGACATTTTTAGCGGCCGAAGAACCTGCCTCGCTGATCGTGCCGGACAGTGTGCAGAAAGCGAATCTGGCCGAAGCGGTCAATAAGATCGTGAACATGGATTTCAGCACTTTGTTCGGCTCGCTGATTCGTGAATCGCTCTGGATTCTTGTCAAGGTTCTCATTGCGCTAGCCATCTATTTCATCGGACGCTGGCTCGTGCGCCGCTTCCTGCGGCTGATCGACGTGGCCATGCAGCACCGCAATGTCGACATTTCGCTGCGTTCGTTCACGCGTAATACCGTCAGCGCGTTCTTCACGCTGCTGCTCATCCTGATCGTCGTGTCGACGCTGGGCGTCAACGTGACATCGCTCATCGCCGTCGCGTCGGCCGCCACGCTGGCCATCGGTATGGCTTTGAGCGGCACGGCCCAGAACTTTGCCGGCGGGGTGATGATCCTGCTGATGAAACCCTACCGCATCGGCGACTACATCTCGGCGCAGGGACAGTCGGGAACCGTGCGCGACATCAAGCTCTTCTCGACGGTGATCGCCACGGCCGACAACCAGACGATCTACATTCCCAATAACTCGATCGCGACGGCCATCATCGACAACTATTCCACCTCCGAGACGCGCCGCGTGGACTGGACCGTGGGCATCTCCTACGGCGACGACGTGGATGTGGCCCGCAAGGCCGTCCTTTCGATGCTGGCCGCCGATCCGCGCGTCCTGCCCGATCCCGCCCCGGTGGTGTGGGTCGCTGCGCTGGCCGACAGTTCGGTGAACCTCTCGATCCGCGCATGGGTCAAGAACGCTGACTACTGGAACGTCTTTTTCGAGCATAACGAGCAGTTCTACAAGGAGCTGCCGAAGGCCGGCATCAACTTCCCGTTCCCGCAGATGGACGTGCACCTGACCAAAGAGTAGGGTATGAAAACGCACCTTTTCACCGTTCTTGCGGCAATGAGTCTTTCGGCCTGCAATCCTGACCGGGGACCCGAGTATACGACCCCGGCGGAATTCGGCGAGGTGACCGTGTCGCCGCAGACCATGGCCTTCGATTCGGAGGTCAGGGTGAAGGTGTCCGTTTCGTGCCCCTACGGGCTGCGCAACGTCTGCATTCTCTACATGCTCGACGGCGACGAATCCGACGTGAGGACCGTCGCGAAGACCGAGCCGCCAGCCGACGTCACCTCGTTCGATTACGAGGGAGTCATTCCCCGGCAGAGAGCCGGCCGGAAAGTGACTTTCCGGATACGTGCCATCACGGCATACAATGTGCCCTCCTATACGCAGCTTCGGGAATATACGGTTCCCGACGAAGAGGAGGAAGAATCCGAACAACCCATTTAAACAACGAAATAGCAATTTTATGGAACTGAAAGAGATTCTGGCCATTTCGGGCCAGCCCGGACTTTATAAATTCGTGGCGCAGTCCGTGCGCGGCGTGATCGTCGAGTCGCTGCTCGACGGACGGCGCATGAATGCCTCGGCGAATGCCAAGGTGAGCGCCCTTTCGGAGATTTCGATGTTCACCGAAGGCGAGGACATTGCGCTGGCCGACGTTTTCACCCGGATCTACGCCCACACGGGCGGCAAGGAGGCGATCAGCCCCAAGGAGTCGCCCGAGAAGCTGAAAGCCGCGTTTGCCGAGGTGCTTCCCGAGTACGACCGCGACCGGGTGCATGTTTCGGACATCAAGAAGTGTTTCGCGTGGTACAACACGCTGGTCGGGGCGGGATTCACGGAGTTCAAACTTCCGGCCGAGAACGAATAGCGAAAAATATCCCGGCCCGTGCCGGGACGAACCGAAAGCCGCTGCGGCTTTCATAAAGACCTGTCGTTATGGAGAGGAAAACGAAAGTGCTGGCACTGGTTGCCCACGACAACATGAAACGCGATCTGGCGGAGTGGGTCGACTGGAACAGCCGCAAGTTGAGCCGCCACCATTTGGTATGTACGGGTACGACCGGCAAGATGGTCGAAAAGACCCTGCGCGACCACCGGGAGGAGCACGAGGACGAAGCGGAGGAGAAACCCGAACTGAAAATCACGCTGCTCAAGTCGGGTCCGCTGGGCGGCGACCAGCAGCTGGGGTCGCTCATCGCCGACGGAAAGATCAATGCGCTGATTTTCTTCTGGGACCCGATGTCGGCCCAGCCGCACGACGTCGACGTGAAGGCGCTGCTGCGTCTGGCGACGCTTTACAACGTCCCGACGGCCATCAACCGTTCGTCGGCCGATTTCCTGATCTCCTCGCCGCTGTACGAGGACGACGGCTACGAACCCGTCGTGAAGGATTACAAGGCCTATGTCGAGCGGGTGCTGAAATAGGCGATGGATTGAAAAGGGAACGGGCGTGAATTTCACGCCCGTTCCCTTTTTCGTTATTAAGTGTACGCAGAGGTTGTTTTTGCAGGAATCCGGAGCGTTTACTCCATGTCCAGCGGCATGGATTCGATGACCGCTTTGTTGGCGGCCTTGAGCCGTTCGGGAAGCACCTTCATCACCTTGCGGTCGTAGGTGAACAGACCGTTCACTTCGCCCTCCACGTCGGTGGTCTGGGTGTAGACGGCGCCCGAGAAGCCCAGACGCACGTATTTGATCAGGCTTTTGGCGTATTTCTCATACTCTGCCGTCACCTCCTCCGGGGTCTTGAACTGCACGTAGCCCCAGTTGCGCTTGTTCCACCAGAGGTGTCCCTCCATGGGCAGCCCGATGCCGCCGTATTCGCCCAGCACGTTCACGCGCTGCGGATCGAAGAGTTTCATGGCGGGACCCGGGTAGTTGTGCAGGTCGAGCATGTGGCCGCAGGGACGGTGGTTGCCGCCGCTGGCGGGGTTGACCAGACGCGAGGGATCGTACTCCATGGTCCAGTTCACGATGCGCTCGGTGTCGAACTGGCCCCATGCCTCGTTGAAGGGAACCCATACCACGACGCTCGGGGAAGACATGCATAAATCCATGATCTCCTTCCACTCTTTGCTGAAGTTGTCCTTCGACTCCTGCGTGCGGTTCTTGTCCGTACCGCCGTTGTAGGTGTGCATTTCCCACTTGTTGCCCATGTCTCCCGAGGGCATGTCCTGCCATACGAGGATGCCTTCGCGGTCGCAGTGGTAGTACCAGCGCGCCGGCTCGACCTTCACGTGCTTGCGGATCATGTTGTAACCCAGCTCCTTGGTCTTCAGAATGTCGAACAGCAGCGCTTCGTCGGTCGGTGCGGTGAAAAGTCCGTCGGGCCACCAACCCTGGTCGAGCGGACCGAAGTGGAAGAGCGGTTTGTCGTTGAGCGTCATGCGGAGGATGCCGCCCTTGTCGCGCTTGGTTCCGATCTTGCGCATGGCGGTGTACGAATCGACCTTGTCGACGGTTTTCCCGCCCTGCCTGAGCGACACTTCCATGTCGTAGAGGAACGGCGAGTCGGGGCTCCAGAGTTTCGGCTCGGCGATGCCCAGACGCAGCGGGTTTCCGGGAAGTCCCGTCGCCGAAGCCACGAGCTTGCCCTTGTCGAGGATCTTCACCTCCACCAGATCGCCCGTCGTGCAGTTTTCGGCCGCCACGGTTACGGCGATGTTCTTCTGGTCCAGGTTGGGAATGGCCTTGATGCCCGAGATGTGGCTCTTCGCCACCGGTTCGATCCACACGGTCTGCCAGATGCCGCTGACCGGCGTGTACCAGATGCCGTTGGGGTTCAGCACCTGCTTTCCGCGGGGCTGGTATCCCTTGTCCGTGCCGTCGAACACGCGTACGACCAGCTTCTGCTCGCCTTTGGCCTTGAGATAGGGGGTGATGTCGAGCGAAAAGGGCGTGAAGCCGCCCGTGTGCGAGCCTGCAAGGATGTCGTTCACGAATACGTCGGCTTTCCAGTCCACCGCGCCGAAGTTCAGCAGCACGTTGCTGCCTTTCCAGGCGGCGGGCACGCTGAACGTGCGGCGGTACCAGAGTTCATCCTTCTCGGTGAGGCCCTTCTGCACGCCCGACAGCGAGGATTCGACAGCGAAGGGGACGAGGATCTTTCCGTCCATCGTTTTCGGTTCCATGGCGCCGACGGGTTTGATGGCATAGTCCCACAGGCCGTTGAGGTTCACCCACTGCGAGCGTACCATCTGCGGACGCGGGTATTCGGGAAGCACGTTGGCCGGGTCGACCTTTTCGGCCCATGGCGTCTTGATTTTGTCGCCCACGGGTTTCCACTGGGCAAAGGTGCACAGCACGCTCAGCGCTGCCACGGTTGTCAGAATTGTTTTTTTCATTACTGATTGATAAGAGGGTTGAATATAGTGTTTACTGTCTCTTCTTCTTGAACTGTCCGGGGTAAGGCTCTACCATGCAGCGCTTTGCCCAGGCTTCATACGCTTTGGCCATCGCTTCGACCTTTGCGGGGGCCTGCTCCGGATTTTCGAGCACGTATATCTGATGGTTGCCCGTATTGCCGTCGTCGGCGCTCAAATAGATATACCATCAGGTTCGCGATCCGGCGCAGCGACATGGCGTTTACGGGAGCTTTCATGGTTGGGTTGGTTTTAAAATCCTGATTTACGAATACAAATTTCGTAAATTAAAATTTTTTACCTGCCATATTTTGATCAGAAAAAAGCAAGATTTAGTCAAAATGCCCCGCAGGGGTCCGGTTGGCGAAAAATTGTCGTCGATTGGTCAAATATTGGTGCCCCGGAACGGCTGATGTATTTATATTTGTATGCCAATCGAAATCGTGCATTATTTTATGCTATTCTTCAAACGCCCGGCTTTCGGCCGAATCTACGCCTTCGAGGTGGACGGCTACGGGAACCGCACCGGCCTGCTCAACAGCATTACGGTCGAGTAGGGACCGGTATGATTCCGATGAAAAAGCGGGGCCGCATACATTGCGGCCCCGCTTTTTCACAGGTTGTGCGACAGCGGTGCCGGAACCGCTTCGCTCAAATCGTAGCCGCCCCAGCGGCAGGCGATCTCGTCGAGCGTGGCGAACAGCTCGGCGGTGTCGAGCGATGTCACGAGTTTCAGCCGTGTGGACTTGAAGTCGGGCAGCCCCTTGAAATAGTTGGTCATGTGACGCCGCATTTCGAGGATTCCGACATGGTCACCCTTGATTTCGAGCGATTTCTGTAAATGTTCCTTCGCGATGGCCACGCGTTCCGCGACCGACGGCTGCGGCAGCGCTTCGCCCGTCGAGAGGTAGTGCTTCACTTCGCGGAATATCCACGGCCGGCCGTAGGTCGCCCGGCCGATCATCACGCCGTCCACGCCGTAGCGGTCGAACATCTCGCGGGCTTTCGGACCTGAATCGACGTCGCCGTTGCCGATGATCGGAATGCGTATCTGCGGGTTGTTCTTCACCTTGCCGATCAGCGTCCAGTCGGCCTCGCCGCGGTACATCTGCGCCCGCGTGCGCCCGTGAATGGTGAGGGCCGCAATGCCGACATCCTGCAACCGCAGGGCTATCTCTTCGATGTTTTTCGACTCCTCGTCCCATCCGAGGCGGGTTTTCACCGTCACGGGCTTCTTCACCGCCGCGACGATCCGGCGCGTCATCTCGACCATCAGCGGCACGTCGCGCATCATCCCCGACCCGGCTCCGCGGCCGGCGATCTTCTTCACCGGGCAGCCGAAATTGATGTCGATCACGTCGGGACCGGCCGCCTCGGCCATGCGCGCCGCCTCGACCATCGGGTCGATCAGGTGGCCGTATATCTGAATGCCCACGGGGCGTTCCGCGTCGTCGATTTCGAGTTTCTTGAGCGATTTCGCCGCGTCGCGGATCAGCCCGTCCGACGAGATGAACTCGGTGTAGACCATGTCGGCGCCGAAGCGTTTGCACATGTAGCGGAACGACG
>ENA-UERU01000786-UERU01000786.1-human-gut-metagenome-genome-assembly--contig:-NODE-786-length-22267-cov-6.091888_pt1 | contig 22267 bp, 19 predicted proteins | sample MGYA00242988_ERZ507989 | MGnify/ENA primary metagenome ERZ507989 (study PRJEB26167, sample SAMN06115519) | human gut metagenome | host: Homo sapiens | place: China:Hunan | collected 2015-08-21 | study...
AAAGCCGGGGTGGTAGGTGGATACACAATGTTGATAATAACCGACTTACGCATTCACCTACCACCTCCCCCTACGGGTACTCCTCCTTCCCGAAGGAGGAGAATGGAGAATACTATCGACTATCAACTATCAAATTATTATTTTCTTAATTAATTTTACCACCAAATTTGAAGAAGAACCTCATGGAATTAAAATTATTCCGACAAAGAAATACTTTTCGGGAACTAACTGAAAATATAGACGATAATTCCGGTAATTAGCACATAAGTTAATGCGTACGGAATAGCTGCTTTCAGGATTTCCCCCTCTTTACCCTGCTGGTTTCCGGCGGAAGTGGCAATAGCGATACTTTGCGGGGAGATAATCTTACCGCCCGTAGCCCCTACCGTATTTGCAGCGGAAAGCCAATCGGGGCTGACATGAATTTGTCCCGCTACACTTGCTTGCAGTTTGCCGAAAAGGATATTGGATGAGGTGTCGCTTCCGGTAATAAATGTTCCCAGGCAACCGATGACCGGTGCGAACAGCGGATATAAACTTCCGGTAGCAGTGGCGAGTGCCGTGGCAATAACGGCAATCATTCCCGAAGCGTCCATAATGGTGGATAATCCGACCAGGCAGATAACCGTGACGAAAGTTTTTTTCAACTGTTTCACCGTATTCCAAAGTACGGTGAACAAGTCCTTTACTTTTGCTCCCTGTATCAATCCACCGATAAAAGTACCCACGAAAAGCAATACTCCCGCATGAGTCAGCCATAAAATAGTGTAATTTACGGTAGAAGCATTGATAGGCAGACTGATTTTCGTTATCCAGTTATTTTCCAATGTATGGCGCAATCCCGGGAATAGTGGGCTTGTAAGAATAATAAGGACGAGAATAAGCAGATAAATACTCCATGCATTCAGAATATCTTTCGTCTTCAACGAGCTTTTCCGTGCCTTTTCTTCTTTGGATGCAGTCAGTTTGCCATAAAGGACGATGACGATGATAGACAGGATGCTTCCGATGATAGCCGGAGATTCCGCTCCCATATATCTGGCTGCGAGGTATTGGCTGATTAAAGAAACACTGCCTACCAATAAAGCCAAGAACAGATTCTTGGGGAGTGATTTCAGTTTGGGGTCGGTAAGGAAAAGCAATACAAACGGAATAAGGAACATGAGGACTGATAATTGCAATACGACATTGGTACTAAGGTTCAGAACATCCAGATTCGTCTCCTTTGCCAGTACGAGCACCGGCGTTCCGATAGCTCCGAAAGCAGTAGCCACACTATTCGCTATCAAGCTGACCGTAGCCGAGAATATCGGCTTGAACCCCAGGCTGATAAGAATCGCTGCCGGAATAGCAACTGCCGTTCCGAATCCCGCCATCGCTTCCAGCAATCCGCCGAATCCCCAAGTCAATAACAATACCTGAATACTCTTATCGGTGGAAATGGAAGCGAACTGTTGCTTTATAATCTCCATTTTTTCTGTTTTCAGCAATACGTTGTAGCTGAAAATAGCCATTAGTATAATGATTAAAATAGGGGAGACAGCTTTTAACGCTCCGTATAGAAAGGAATAAAACAGATTGTCCACAGAAAAGGTGAAGCCGAAAAGTGCAATCAGCATGGTTACCACTAAGGAAATGATACTACTTTTGTCGCCCGGCATTTTGAAGAATGCCATTAATATGATTAATAATAGTACCGGAATGATAGCAAGAATCAAGGTCATAATAGTCTGGTTTTAAAAAGTAAGACGTTCATTTGTTATGAGTATAACAAACAAACGTCTCACTTGGGTCGATGCGGCAAATAGATTTTTCTATTTATTTCATCTTCACATTTAATATTTGCTGTAACTGTTTCAGGTTCGCCTGAGCTGCTTCGTTACCTAATTTGGCAGCTTGTTCGAATGCGGCCATAGCACGTTGGATATCTCCGTTCAGGAAATTGTAAACTCCGGTATTGTTCATAAATTCGGCAGTTGTGTGGTCTGCTTTTTCCATATATTTCACGGCTGTATTCAAGTCTTTCTGTGATAAGGCGACGGCAGCGGCATTCAGGTTGGCTACCTGGTCGGTAGGATACATACGTACTGCGATATCGAATACATTCACGAAATCTTTGCTACCTTTCGGATAACTGTTGGCTACCTGATACATTTCATTCAGGCTCAAATACTTCGGATTCTCACGAATGATGATGCGTCCCTGTTCTACGTCGAAATTGACGACGGTATAGTCGATCTTACAATTCACCTTACGCAATCCCGGATAGATTTCCTTGAGCATACTACGATAGGGAGCTCCACCGCCCACACGCATGATTTCCTGTTTCCGTTTGGCGTCATCAGTTGTATTCTTGATAATATTCAGGAAAGTTTCCTTGTCTTTCATGGACGAGGACTTTAAAGCTTTCACCAGTCCGTCCCAGTTTTCGCCGCCGAAAGTCACTTTATAAAGTTTGGAAGAAACTTTCTCATTCTTGACCAGATAATCTTTCAAGGCTTCCGCACGTTTCTTGGAAAGCTGTTCATTGAAGGCCAGCGGTCCTTCGGGAGAGGCGAAACCTTCGATTCCGATTCCTTTTATAGTCAAGTTCTTATTATTCTGAATCTTGGCGAACATGGAATGAATATTCACCAGTTCGGTATGATTATTCATAAAGTCGGTAAGGATAACTGATTTGTTGACCGGGAAATCCAGATGAGCTTCATATTGTTCGCTACGGTTTTTCACAACTTCTACCGTAGGCTGGATATAGGCGACGAAAGGAGACATGGCACTTAACCGTTTGGCTTCGGTAGATACGTCGTTGGTGATTAATTCTTGCGCGTTCATCTCCTGATAATTGCCACAGCCGCATAAATTCTCTACGAGCTGTAAGGAGGCGTTGCTCATCCAAGGCTTATATGGAATGATCTGCGTATAATTAAAAGTCTCCCGTTTGTTATAAGGGACGATAAGAGCAGTCGGTTCCTGTTTGGTAATGGCTAGTCCGCGGATATAGGCCTTTTCGCGTCTTTTACCGTTGACGATAATTTCTTGCAGGGGGACGTTGTGCTGTCCGTCTGTCAATAAAGGAATCAGGCTGAGGCTTCGGGTGGAGCCTATTGTCAGTTTGCTCATGTCAAAAGTCATTCCGACATAGAGCGAGTTGCCTTGTTGCCATAACGATACATTGGAGAGAGTGAGTTCATCATTCAGAAATTTCTGTGCATGTGCCGGCAATATTGCGGCGGCAAAGGCTATAAATAGATAGATAAGTTTTCTTTTCATCTTTGTAAGTTTTTGGAAGGTTCGATTATTTGATGATATAAATGAAGCTTAAACCGACTTTGGTTGGACCGAAGTAATTGCGGTTGTTATGTCCCAGCTTCTCTCCTCCGTCGCCACGGGCGTATTTATCATATTTCAGGTGGGCATATCCGACGCCTATGGTGGCCTCCATGCTCCAACGTTTGCTTATTATCCATTGATAACCATAAGAGATACCCGCTCCGTATACATTCCCGTCGTAACGGTCGTGCCCCATTCCGAAGATATTCAGGTTGCTGACATTCATTTCTCCGTAATGTCCGTGCAGACCGAAGAAACTTCCGTTGAAACGTTCGCAAAGCCAGTAACGCAGTTCCGGCTGAACAAGCCAATGTTTAATCTGGTGGTCATCTCCGAATTTCCACGGGTTGTAATTACCCGATATGTCGAGGGTGAGTTTCTTTGCCAGTCCCACTTCGAAGCCGAGGTTGGGCGTGGAGGTTGCCCAATAGAGGGCATTGGTCTTGATAGCGAATTTAGGTAGATAGGCTTCGTTCCGTTGTACTTGCGCATAAATGCTTGTACCGGACATGAGCAGGAAACCGGCTGCTAGTAAAAATTTAATTGTTCTCATTTTGTTAGGGTCTAGATTTTATTAAAAATGATACGCGATAAACAGTAAAGAACGGGTGTTTGTTGTCTCCGTCTGCAAAAAAAATGATGCCTTGAAGAATAAATAAAGATGTTTAAAGGCATAAATGCTAACATTTTCGGGATGTCGTGCGTTCATTATATAAAATACCTTTGTGTAATCAATATGACAATGATTCTATTTATTACTGCTTATTTTTACACACATACAATTTTAAATTAAATAGAGCCTATGAAAGAGCTTATCAAGAACCTGGAAGAACTGAACAGGAAAGCAGAAAAAGGCGGCGGCGACGCACGCATTGAAAAACAACATTCCGTGGGCAAACTCACCGCCCGCGAACGTATCGAATTACTTTTGGAAAAAGGTTCGTTTATCGAACTGGACAAGTTGGTTACTCACCGTTGTACCGATTTCGGTATGGAGAAGCAGAAGTTTGCAGGAGACGGAGTTGTCACCGGTTATGGCATGATCGGCAAGCGCCTGGTTTATGTCTTTGCACAGGATTTTACCGTGTTCGGAGGAGCTCTTTCAGAAACACATGCCAAGAAAATCTGCAAGGTGATGGATATGGCGATGCAAATGGGGGCACCTATCATCGGACTGAATGATTCGGGAGGTGCGCGTATTCAGGAAGGTGTCCGTTCTCTGGCAGGATATGCCGAAATATTCCTGCGCAACTCTATGGCGTCGGGAGTGATTCCGCAGATAAGTGCGATTATGGGACCTTGTGCCGGGGGAGCTGTTTATTCACCTGCACTGACTGACTTTATTCTCATGGTAAAAAATTCCGGCTATATGTTTATTACCGGCCCTGATGTCGTGAAAAGTGTGACACAGGAGGAGGTGAGCAAGGAAGATCTGGGTGGAGTAGGCGTGCACATGACCAAATCCGGCGTGGCTCATCTTTCCGCAGAAAATGATATTGAATGTATCAACTATATCCGCGAACTGATTTCTTATCTGCCGGGAAATAATATGGAGGAACCTCCGTTTGTAGCAACGAGCGATTCGCCCACTCGCCTGACTCCGGAACTTTCTAATTTGGTTCCTACGAATCCGAACCAACCTTATGATATCAAGGAAATGATTGAGGCCGTGGCTGACGATAACAGTTTCTTCGAACTTCAGGCGGAATTTGCGGCGAATATTGTTACCGGTTATATCCGTCTGAACGGAAAGACGGTGGGAGTCGTTGCTAACCAGCCGTTGGTACTGGCAGGGACTTTGGATATTAATGCATCTGTCAAGGCTGCCCGTTTCGTCCGTTTCTGCGACGCTTTCAATATACCTTTGCTGACATTGGTGGATGTGCCGGGATTCCTTCCGGGAATAGATCAGGAATACGGCGGTATTATTCGTAACGGGGCGAAGTTGCTGTATGCTTATTGTGAGGCTACCGTTCCGAAAGTTACGGTTATCACCCGTAAGGCATACGGAGGAGCTTATGACGTCATGAGTTCCAAACATATCCGTGGTGATGTGAACCTGGCTTATCCCACTGCCGAGATTGCAGTAATGGGACCGGACGGAGCAGTAAACATCCTTTTCAAGAAAGAAATAGAAAAATCGCAGGCTCCCGCAGAGAAGCGGAAAGAACTTCAGGACGACTATCGGGAAAAGTTCGCGAATCCATACCGTGCGGCAGAACTGGGATATGTAGATGAAGTGATTGATCCGGCAATGACCCGTTTGCGCCTGATTCGCAGCTTCGAGATGCTTGCCAACAAGCGGCAGTCCAATCCACCCCGGAAGCATTCGAATATTCCGCTTTAAGAAGTGGAGAGTTGAGAATGGAGAGTATTCATTAAAAAGAAAAAGATTATGATAAAGAAAATATTAGTAGCTAATCGTGGTGAAATAGCCATGCGCATCTTTCGTACGTGCCGGGTGATGAATATTTCAACGGTAGCTGTATATATCCATGTAGATCGGGGAGCTTTGCACGTCCGTTATGCCGAAGAAGCCTATTGTATCTCCGAATCACCCGAAGATACTTCCTATCTGAAGCCGGAACTTATATTGTCCATTGCCAAAAAGACCGGAGCCGCCATTCATCCGGGATACGGATTCTTGTCGGAAAATGCGGATTTTGCTCGTCGTTGCGAAGAAGAAGGAGTGATTTTTATTGGTCCGGGTGCCGACATTATAGCTAAAATGGGAATCAAGACGGAAGCCCGTAAAATTATGCGTGAAGCAGGACTTCCTATTGTGCCCGGAACGGAAGCGCCTGTGCAGGGAATCGAGGAAGTGAAAAAGGTGGCTAAGGAAGTCGGTTATCCTATCATGCTGAAAGCACTTGCCGGAGGTGGAGGGAAGGGGATGCGTCTGGTACGTTCCGAAGAGGAAGTGGAGGCGGCTCTCCGTCTGTCTCAATCTGAAGCCGGGACTTCGTTTGGTAATGACGCTGTTTATATCGAAAAATATATAGAAAACCCGCATCATATTGAGGTACAGATTATGGGGGATAAATATGGTAATGTCGTTCATCTGGGAGAGCGTGAATGTTCTATCCAACGACGGAATCAGAAGGTGATTGAGGAATCTCCGTCTCCCTTTGTAAAGGAAGATACCCGGAAGAAAATGCTGAAGGTTGCTGTGGAAGCCTGTAAGAGAATCGGTTATTATAGTGCCGGAACCCTGGAATTTATGATGGATAAGGATCAGAATTTCTACTTCCTTGAAATGAATACCCGTTTGCAGGTGGAACATCCGGTGACGGAAGAATGCACCGGTGTCGATTTGGTACGTGATATGATAACCGTGGCTGCGGGCAATCCTCTGCCTTATAAACAGGATGATATAAAGTTTAGCGGAGCTGCTATTGAATGCCGTATTTATGCGGAGGATCCGGAAAATAACTTTATGCCTTCTCCCGGCGTGATTACGGTTCGTGAGGCTCCCGAAGGACGTAACTTGCGTCTGGATAGTGCGGCTTATGCCGGATTTGAAGTTTCGCTGCATTATGATCCGATGATTGCAAAACTCTGTTGCTGGGGACGTACCCGCGAATCGGCTATTTCGAATATGGCGCGTGCGTTGCGCGAATATAAGATTTTGGGTATCAAGACGACGATTCCTTTCCATCAGCGTGTATTGAAGAATGCGGCATTTCTGGAAGGAAAGTATGATACTACTTTTATTGATACACGCTTCGATAAGGAAGATTTGAAACGCCGGCAGAATACTGATCCGACGGTGGCCGTCATAGCTGCCGCAGTAAGGCATTACGAACGGGAGAAGGAGGCCGCCTCGCGTGCAACGACGCTTCCGGTAGTGGGAGAGTCGCTCTGGAAATATTACGGTAAGTTGCAAATGACAGCCAATAATTATTAAACTAAAAACTAAAGAAATAGCTTATGGGTACAACACTGGCTACATATTATGCCAAACTTCAGGATATGCCGGATAGTGAATATAAGGTGGAAATTCTGGAAGATGGGCCAATCAAGAAGATTGCAGTCAATGGCAAGGTATATGAGGTCGATTACAATATGGGGGGTGACTCTATCCATTCAATCATCATCGACCATCATTCACATGGAGTACAGATTTCTCCTTCTTCCAATAATTCATATACTATAATGAATAAGGGGGAGTTTTATCAGATTGAGTTGCAGGGAGAAATGGAAAAGATACACAATGCCCGTAGCGGGGCGGAAGCTGTGGGACGTCAGGTGGTTCAGGCTCCTATGCCGGGAGTGATCCTGAAAACATACGTAAAGAAGGGTGATAGCGTGAAACGCGGCGATCCGCTCTGTGTGTTGGTAGCCATGAAAATGGAAAATGAGATTCGTGCGGTGACCGACGGCGTTGTGAAAGAAGTGTTCATAGAAGATAATATGAAGGTTGGGCTGAATGACCGCATCATGGTAATCGAATAAGTGGTCTGTAGAAACAAAAGACTAGCCTGCTAAATAGTGAGGCTAGTCTTTTGAAGTCATAAGTCTTTTATTTCCGGAATCAATATAAACTTCGTGTTCGGAAAATACTTCTTCAACCAGTTTTGAATGAAGTTCATCGTATCATTCTGAATCGTTTTATCTTTTGGGGTGGGATACATATTGTAAAGTACCGTATCCAGTACAATATCACGCTTTTGTATGGCCTCAAGGCTTAAAAGGGTGTGATTGATGCTTCCCAATTTCCCGGAAGTAACAAAAATAAGAGGATAATTCTCTTGGGCAATGTAGTCTATTGTCAGAAGTTCCGTAGTTAATGGAACCATTAAACCGCCTGCGCCTTCGAGTAGGACATAATCATATCGTTCACTCAATTCTTCCGTAGCACGTTTGATTTTACCGAAGTCAATGGGACGGTTATCCAGTTGGGAAGCGAGGTGTGGAGAGGCAGGATAGGAGAATATTTCCGGCATAGTGAGTCCTTCCTTGTCTTCTTCTGTAAAGGGGATTCCCATAATATGACGATGCAAGTCAATATCCTCTGAATGACCGACGTTTCCTGTCTGGATGAATTTTTGAGTGATGGTACGTTGTCCGTTCTTGTTCCATTCACGAGCTAGAAATCCGGTGGCGTAACTTTTACCGGCATCGGTGTCGATGCCGCTTACGAAATATACATTCTGTTTCATACTTTTTTCTTTTTTGCGATAATATAAATGGGGTGGTAAGTCAGGGATACTGAAGTGCCCTGAGTAAATTCTTGTGTGTAACGTTCACTGAATAACTGCAAGTCACGGCGTGTCCGCAGTTGTTGGGAAGATGTGCCGGTTACTCCTGTTACTCCTGTCTGCTTCAAATGATAAAGTACTTTTATGGGATTATCAAACGAAAGAGAAATAAGTTCTTCTTCCGAATGGAGTATGTCAAAGTGAGTTGACAGGGCTGTTACAAGTTCTTCCCGTGAACGATAAGGGAGTCCGCTTCCTGTTAGCTCTCGTATCTCTTTCATATTCTCTTTCCCGAAAGTGCTGAAAGCGAAATAGCCTTGTTTATTGAGCAAAGCATTGCATCTTTTGAAAAAGTTTTCGGGAGATTCGAACCATTGCAACGCGGAACAGGAAGTTATCAATGTGCTTCCAGTAGGGAAAGGAACGATTTCTGCATCTCCCGGAAGAAAGGATACTTGCTCTTTTCTTAGTATATCCTCACAGCAGTATTTCATCTCCGGGCAAAGGTCGTTCAGGAATAATTCTTCCGGTCGTAGAGCCTGGAGCAGCATACGGGAATAAATGCCCGTACCGCATCCGAACTCAATTACTTTAGAACAGGGGAAGGATATATGTTTTGTAAGCAGGTGAATCATTTTATCTGCAATCTGCCGCTGTACGTTTGCTTCCTGCGGATAGGTAGCAATGGCTTTAGAGAAACGTTTTGAAATTAGTTGTTTATCCATAAATCAATAATTAGTTGATACGCATGATTACGTTATCAAAAAGTTCTTGTTGATAGTGGGCGGCTTCTGTATACTCAAGAGAATCCACTTTGTTTCTCCATGCCAGCCATTGGCTATCCGGCAGGAAGATATGGTCGTTCTTTCCTATGATGGCTTTTTGCCATGCAAAGTCCGAAGGTGGTAATGATAAGTATTGCTTTTGTATGGCAGCAAGTTCTTCCTTGAGTTCTTCAATGGAACGTTGGGGAGCTACTGTCTGAAAAGTTTTGTAACCGGCTGTTGAACCACACATCCGTCTTTGAAACTTTTGCAAGGATTGTTCGTTCAAACCTTGCAATGTCCCTTCGAAAATGGCAGGAGTGATCCCTTTCGTTTCATGTATAGGATAAGGGGTGCCATTGATAGCGATACTTTGGGAGAGGGGCAGGGATGGATATTGTTTCATTATCTGAGAAGCTGCCCATACTCCCATGGACCAGGCAATGAGGGTAATTTCGGAATACTCTTGCAAGATGATGGCATCGAACTCTAATGAACGATAATCATAACAAATCAGCCAATCCTTATTGGTCGGGCGGATTTGCAAAAATGGAGTTTCATCCATTCCCCAACCTGCGAAGAAAAGCAATAGATGCTTTTGATTATTTTTTATGATAAAATGCTGTTTCATCCGTTTATCAATTTTATAAGTTGGTCGATTTCGTGTTCGGTGATGTCCGCTGTTAATGAGAAGCGGATGCGTGAAGTCCCTTCAGGAACCGTAGGCGGACGTACCGGCAATGCATAGAATCCTTTGCGTTGGATTTCTTCTGCTTTACATATAGTGTTTTCACTTGCCCCTACAATCATAGGGACAATATGGCTTACCGAAGGACAGTTATATCCTTTGTCGACAAGTGCAGTCTTTAGTTTGTTGCTGATCCGTAACAAATGTGTCCTTTTCTCTTGGAGAGAGGGTAGTTGTTCTAGTATCCACGAGGTCCATTGAATATTTATGGGTGGAAGGGCTGTTGTGAATATAAACGTGCGCATCTTGTTGATTAGATATTCCCGGATAACTTGTCGGCAGGCAATGTAAGCTCCTGCTGAGGCTATTGCTTTCCCGAATGTTCCTACCAGAAAGTCTATATCGTTGATGCAATTTTGTTCTTCAGCACATCCTAATCCGTTGTCTCCCCGTACACCGAAAGCATGGGCTTCGTCCACGTAAAGAAGAATATTGGAATAACTTTTTTTTAATTGGACAAGGGCATGAAGGTCGGCTTCATCACCGTCCATGCTGAAGATACTTTCGGTGACAATAATGATTTGCTCATACGCATTGTGATTCTCGGAAATCAATCGCTGTAACTGGGATAAGTCATTATGGCGATACCGGATACATTTCGCAGATGACAACCTGATTCCGTCTATCAAACTGGCGTGTACCAGTTTGTCTGCAAGAATTAATGTCTGAGCATTGCTGACGGCAGGAAGAATCCCTGTATTGGCATGATAACCACTATTGAATATAAGTGCGCTTTCTGTTCCGAACATGGCTGCCAGTTGTTGTTCCAGTTCTTGATAATCGGTAAAATTGCCTGTAAGCAATCGGGAAGAAGAAGAGGTAGGCAGGAATGTTTCAGGAGTTATTGTCTTTAGGAATTCCTTTCTCAGCGATATGTTATTAGCCAGTCCGAGATAATCATTGGAAGACAGGTTCACCATCCGTTGCCCGTTCAGAATTACATTCCGCCCGTCGTGGATGAGGGGTGGGAGAGAGCGATAATTCTTCTTTTCCTTTAGAGTAAGAAGTTCTTGGTTTATATGGTCTGATATCATAAGTTATTGATGTATATTTTATTACGTTCTCCACTGATTACCTTGAGTAATCCGGTCGTTAGTTTGCTTAGTTGTTCGGGAGTGATGATAAAGGGGGGCATCAGATAGACGAGCTTTCCGAACGGGCGTACCCAAATTCCTTCTTCCACAAAACGGCGTTGCATAAATGCCATATTTACCGGACGCTTCATTTCAATTACTCCGATTGCCCCTAATATCCTTACATCGGTTACTTGTGGAAGTTCCCGGGCAGGTGCCAGTTCTTCTTTTAATTGTGTTTCGATTCGTTTCACATTCTCCTGCCAGCCGGATTGGAGTAATAACCGGACAGACGCGCAAGCCACCGCGCAAGCGAGCGGATTTCCCATGAAGGTAGGACCGTGCATGAAGGCTCCCGGTGCATGATTGGAGATAGTATCTGCCACATGATTACTAGCCAATACGGCAGAAAGTGTCATATATCCACCTGTCAATGCTTTCCCGATACACATGATATCCGGCTCTACTCCGGCATATTCCCAGGCAAAAAGTTTGCCGGTACGTCCGAATCCAGTTGCAATCTCATCAAAGATTAAAAGAAGTCCATGCTCTTTACAAAGCTTTTCCGCTTCGCGAAGATATTGTGGATGATAGAACCACATACCGCCTGCTCCTTGGACAATAGGCTCAAGAATGAGCGCTGCTAGTTCCTCCGAATGTTTTTCTATTGTTTTTCGTAGCGGTTCGATGTCCTGAGGATTCCATTCACCGTCGAAACGCGATAAAGGAGCCGGAACAAAATAACGGACAGGAAGTGACGCACCGAAAAGGCTGTGCATTCCCGTTACAGGATCACATACGGACATGGCATTCCATGTGTCGCCGTGATATCCGGAACGGATAGTCACAAAGTTATTTTTATCCGGTTTTCCGGCTGCATACCAATATTGTACAGCCATTTTCAGAGCCACTTCCACCGCTACCGAACCGGAATCTGCATAGAAGATTTTCTGCATGGAGGGTGGTACTAAAGGTAATAGTAATTTACCCAGTTCAATGGCAGGGTCATGTGTCAATCCTCCGAACATTACATGAGACATTTTATCCAATTGGTCTTTGGCAGCCTGATTCAATGCCGGGTGATTGTATCCATGCACTGCACACCACCAGGATGACATCCCTTCGATGAGTGTTCGTCCGTTTTCGAGGGTGATAGTGGCTCCGTCCGCCCGTTTTACTTTGTATACAGGTAGCGGATCGGTGGTGGATGTATATGGGTGCCATAGATGTTCCCGGTCGAATTGAGAGCCGGCAAACTGATACCCTTCTTTCAGGATCATTTGCTTGTCTTCCGAGACTTTGGAACCGAGTGTAGTGAGTAAATCACCTACAATGGCGGAATTAATACCAATGTATAACGCTTTGCTCATAGCTTCGGAAGATAGTTGTGAACGTCCTCCGGCAAAACGCAGGAAAGCAGTTGGGTTAATGAAACGGAACAAGGCAATTGTTCTGAGAACTTTTTCTTCACTCAAAGGCTTTTCGTTCTCCAACGGCGTTCCGGGTATCGGACTCAGCAGGTTGATAGGTATGGATTGGACATTCAGTGCTTTCAGCGTAAAAGCGAATTCAATCCGTTGTTCCATTGTTTCTCCCATGCCAATGATACCGCCGCAGCAAATATCCATACCTACACGGCGGGCAGCATTGAGGGTAGCCAGTTTCTGCTCTTGCGTATGTGTGGAGCACAGTTTCGGGAAATAGGAAGGTGCAGTTTCCAGGTTGCAATGATAGCGGGTAATTCCGGCATCGTGTAATGCATGCAATTCGTTTTCGTCAAGTAGTCCTAAGGAAGCGCAAAGCTGAATCGACGAGTGTCGTCGTATATGGCGAACAGTATCACAAAGTTGGGTTATCTGTCTGGAAGAAGGTTTTCGCCCGCTAGTGACGAGGGAGAAACGGTTGACGTCTTGGGTTTCGTTGTATTTAGCCTGTCGGAGACATTCTTTAGCGGGAAGGAGGTCGTAGACTTCGGCTTGCGTCTTGTAGTGAGAGGATTGTGCACACCATTTGCAGTTCTCCGGACATCTGCCGGACTTGGCATTAATGATAGAACACATGTCGAATTCGTGTGAAGCACGTGCGACGGTAATCTCGTGCGCGGCGGCATAGAGCGCCTCGCTGTCAGCCATATTGGCCAGCCAAGCGGCTTGGTCGGGCGATATGTCAATGCCTGCCAACACTTGGTCTTTGATTTCTTGAAGTGTCATAAATGTATGATAAGGGATAGTTTGTGCAGCATTCTGCTTGCGAAGGGCAACGTCCACCACATTGGTATGCAGATGACCGATTTGGAATTCACGTCCCATACTTGCAAAAGCAGCATAGTTCTTCCTGCCCCAGTAGCGGAAACGGGAAAGAAGGGTACGTGTGGTCTGTATATGACGTTGTTTCTTCATTTGGTTCTTGTTTTAAAGGTAAGAACGGGGCAAATGTACAAAGATTCTTTGGATAAGCAAGCAAGTTGGAGATTTCTGATGTATGTATTTTTATTTCTTCTTCCTATATTCTTTGCGCAAATGGAAGTTGAAGCCTGCATACACTTGAAGTGTGCCGAATCCGTTGTCCAAAGAGAAATTGTTCCGATGATAATTATAGTTTTTTCCAACAAAGGAGGAACCGACAAAATACTTTCCGTTATTGTAGACAATGCCTGCGCGAATCAGAAAGTCGAGGTTGAATTTACTGTACCATTGTTTTCCTTCGTTCCGCATCTACGTCGGAAGCCTTGTAGGCAATGACGGGGGTGAGAGAGATACAAGCCAGGCAATTACGCGCAAATACCCAGTTGTAGGCATAACCGAAACTGATATTGGCATTGGTGTATTTGATTTTATTGACTTTCATACCCGGATTCATCTTTTCTTGAATATACTCGGGTAATTCTTCATAATCAAAATCAAGGTTGTGTTTTGAAATAGAAAAACCTGCAATGAATGTACCTGCATTACGACGCTGGTTGGTTGACTGGCTAAAAGCAGCCGGATAGGAAAACTTCCGGTTATTAAATATATAATATAAATTCAAGCCTTTGATATCTACTTTCAGGCCATTGAAGTTTTCGGAATAATTGGAAGGAATCTCGTCATAGAATCCTCTGATTTTATGAATTTTATAATTGTTTCCCGTGCGACGATAGAAAATATCTACACCCAGCTTGGAACTGTAAAGGCTTAGGTCGAACTCCGTACCTTTATTCTTTCGGTTGGTTTTCCTGTAAATATCGTCCACATCAACAGACCAGCCCAGGAAAATCCACCTCCAGCCAAAGTACAATCCGATTTTGTTATGTGGATTGGGGGAGAAACTGAGCTTTTGAGGTTGGGGCAGGTCACTGCTGACCGAGTAGTATTCGAAGTTGCTGAAATGAGTGGCCATTAGCGCATAATTATATCGGTTGGGACTGATATAGAGCGTATCGAAATCACTGAAGTTCATGAATTTTTTGATGGCTCTTTTAAAGGCGCTCGGTCGGACGGATGTGAGTGAGTCGGCTTCTATATTGTCATTCATGAGACTGTCCCTCTTTTCAGTTTGAGCCTGCAAAGAGAGTGACAGCAGCAGAAAGAAAGATAGAATAAGCCGTTTCATCATAAGGTTCTTCGTTACTGTTATAGATGTTGTTCGTTTCACGAAAGTACTATCTTTCGCTGATTTATGCTAACAATCATCTAAAAAATGTTTCGTTTCCTAAACAAAAAACTTCTCTATACTGTTAATTACGGCAAGCAAATAAATATTAAGCCACAAAATTATGAGAATCTATTTACATTTATTAGCAGCGTTTTTTCTGTTTTTTGCAGGAAGTATATATGCAAATACACAACAGGAAAAACGCGTGACGGGGACAGTAACTTCCGAAGGGGAACCGCTGCCCGGTGTTTCCGTACAACTGAAAGGGGCTTCTTCCGGTACGATTACCGATATTGATGGAAATTACTCTATTGAAGCTCCCGTCAACGGTACGTTAGTTTTCCGCTTTGTAGGAATGAAAACAGTGGAACAACCGGTCAATAACCGGAATGTGATTAACGTGACGCTGGACTCCGAAAGTAAGGAACTAGAAGAAGTAATGGTAGTAGCCTATGCTACCGCCAAGAAATATAGCTTTACCGGGGCTGCTTCGACAATGAAGGCAGGCGAGATTGAGAAGTTGCAGACTTCCAGCGTATCACGTGTATTGGAAGGCACTGTATCCGGTGTACAGGCAAGTGCGGCAAGCGGTCAGCCGGGAACGGATGCGGAAATCCGTATTCGTGGTATCGGCTCTATTAATGCTTCCAGTGCTCCGCTGTATGTGGTGGACGGTGTTCCGTTCGATGGTAGTGTCAATTCTATCAATCCCGATGATATATCTTCAATGACTGTCCTGAAAGATGCCGCATCGGCTGCCTTGTATGGTTCGCGTGGTGCGAATGGTGTGATTATCATTACTACCAAGCAGGGACAACAGGACTCGAAGGCGACGGTAAAAGTGAAAGCGTCTTTAGGAGGTTCCAATCGTGCTGTCCGTGATTACGACCGTGTCAGCACGAATCAGTACTTTGAATTGTATTGGGAAGCGCTGCGCAATCAGTATGCCAAAAGCTCGGATTATACTTCCGCAACTGCCGCTGCCCAGGCTTCCAAGGATTTGGTAACGAAATTAATGGGCGGAGGTCCCAATCCTTATGGTCCGCAGTATGCACAGCCTGTCGGTACAGACGGAAAATTGGTAGCGGGTGCCCGTCCGTTATGGGATTCTGACTGGAGCGACGCTATGGAACAGCAGGCGCTCCGTACGGAATTGAATTTGAGTGTTTCCGGTGGCGGTAAAGCTAATCAGTATTTCTTTTCCGCCGGATACCTGAATGACAAAGGTATAGCACTCGAATCCGGTTACCAGCGTTTTAATCTTCGTTCGAATATAACCAGTGAAATAACTTCTTGGTTGAAGGGTGGCGTCAATTTGAGTTTCGCCCACTCCATGCAGAATTATCCGGTATCGTCAGACTCTAAAACCAGTAATGTAATTACAGCAGGACGTACAATGCCCGGTTTTTATCCGATTTATGAGATGAATGCCGACGGAAGCTATAAACTGGATGATAGCGGAAACCGGATTTACGATTTCGGCTCTTACCGTCCTTCAGGCTCTATGGCGAACTGGAACTTGCCCGCCACTTTACCTTTAGACAAATCGGAGCGGATGAAAGATGAAGTTTCCGGTCGTACTTTTCTGGAAGCTACGATTATTGAAGGATTGAAATTCAAGACAAGTTTCAATTTCGATTTGATAAACTACAATACGTTGGATTATACGAACCCGAAATTGGGTCCTGCCAAGGAAAACGGAGGTGGTGTCAGTCGGTTGAATACCCGTACCTTTTCCTGGACATGGAATAATATTGTCACGTATGACAAGACTATCGGTGAACATCATTTTAATGTTCTTGCCGGTATGGAGTCTTACTCTTATCGGTATGATGAACTGACGGCTTCACGTTCTAAAATGGCGCAACCTGATATGCCGGAACTGGTAGTGGGTTCGCAATTGACAGGAGGTTCGGGTTATCGTATTGATTATGCTTTGGTAGGTTATCTTACCCAGTTACTCTATGACTACCGGAATAAATATTTCTTCTCTGCTTCTTATCGACGTGATGGTTCTTCCCGTTTTGCACCGGAGACTCGTTGGGGAAACTTCTGGTCATTGGGTGCTTCATGGCGTGTCGATCGGGAAAGTTTTATGGCTTCCACTTCAGACTGGCTTTCTGCCCTGACGTTGAAGATGAGTTATGGTGCGCAAGGAAATGACAACCTGGGTACATACTATGCAAGCAAAGGGCTTTATTCAATTGTTTCCAACTTGGGAGAAAATGCGTTGGTGTCCGACCGCATGGCAACCCCAAATCTGAAATGGGAAACGAACCTGAACTTTAATGTCGGCATTGATTTTTCTCTGTTTAACAACCGTTTCTCCGGTTCGTTCGACTTCTTTACCCGTCGTTCGAAAGATTTGCTTTATTCGCGTCCGATAGCTCCTTCTTTGGGATATGGCTCTATTGACGAAAACGTGGGAGCGTTAAAAAATACGGGTATTGAAATGGTTCTTAACGGAACGATTATTAATCAGAACGGTTGGGTATGGAAACTGGGAATGAACCTGACGCATTATAAGAATAAGGTGACGGACCTTCCTTTGAAGGATATGCCGAGAAGTGGCGTGAACAAGTTGCAGGTAGGCCGTTCGGTCTACGATTTCTACATGATAGAGTGGGCAGGAGTAGATCCGGAAAATGGAGATCCGCTGTGGTATATGGATGAGAAAGATGCAAATAAAAATCCGACCGGAAGACGTGTCACAACAAACGATTATAGTTCGGCTGACTATTATTATGTCAATAAGTCGTCTCTTCCGAAGGTGTATGGCGGATTCAATACGTCTCTTTCCTGGAAAGGATTCGATCTTTCGGCCATCTTTGCCTATAGTATCGGTGGATATATCTACAATCGTGATATTACGATGATTCTGCACAATGGTAGCTTGGAAGGACGCGACTGGTCGACGGAGATTCTAAAAAGATGGACGCCCGACAATCGTTATACAGATGTTCCTGCCTTGAGTACTACTTCTAATAACTGGAACTCGGCTTCTACCCGTTTCTTGCAGAATAATTCGTATATGCGATTAAAAAACCTGACACTTTCCTATAACTTGCCCAAACAGTGGATCAGTAAGTTGTCATTGAGCAGTGTGCAGGTGTATGTGCAAGGAGATAATCTGTTTACCATTCATCGGAATCAAGGACTGGACCCTGAACAGGGAATTACCGGTATTACTTATTACCGTTATCCGGCTATGCGAACCATTTCCGGAGGTATCAATGTTTCTTTCTAGATTCAGACTAAATTATGAGAAAAATGAAAATACAATCCATTCTTGTAGCTGTTGCCGGTCTTTTTTTGGCAACGAGCTGTAGCAGTAGCTTTTTGGATACAGATCCCACAGATGCGGTAAGTTCGGATAAGGTATCTGTACCCGAAAATGCGGAAGCACTTGTAAATGGTGCCTGGTATAATCTGTTCGATTATTCAAGTACCTATGCCAATATTGGTTATCGGGCACTTCAGTGTCTGGATGATATGATGGCAAGTGATGTTGTTTCCCGTCCGAAATATGGTTTTAATTCTTCGTATCAGTTTAATGATATAGCACTTTCTTCGAACAGTAGAACAGAGTTTGCCTGGTATCTGATATATAAAACGATAGATAATTGTAATACTGCCATTTCTATCAAGGGAGATTCGGAAGAACTCCGACAGGTACAGGGACAAGCATTGGCATTGCGTGCTTTCTGCTATTTGCATCTGGTACAGCATTATCAATTTACCTATTTGAAGGATAAGGATGCACCTTGTGTTCCTATTTATACCGAACCGAGTAATAATGAGACGGTACCGAAAGGAAAATCGACAGTGGCACAGGTTTACCAGCGTATTTTTGACGATTTGAACTTGGCGCAGGATTATTTGAAAAACTATGTTCGCAGTGGTGATAACCAGAAGTTCAAGCCGAATGTAGCAGTCGTCAACGGCCTTCTGGCTCGTGCCTACTTGCTGACCGGACAGTGGAAAGAAGCTGCAAAAGTTGCTGAAGCCGCTCGTGCAGGCTATACATTGATGACAACTACTGCCGAGTACGAAGGTTTTAATAATATATCCAATAAGGAATGGATATGGGGATTCCCTCAAATACCTTCCCAATCGGACGCCAGCTATAACTTCTATTATTTGGATGCCACATACGTCGGAGCTTATAGCAGTTTTATGGCTGATCCTCATTTAAAAGATACCTTTACCGAAGGTGATATTCGTTTGCCTTTGTTTCAGTGGATGCGTGAAGGATATTTGGGATATAAGAAATTCCATATGCGTGCAGATGATACGGCTGACTTGGTCTTGATGCGTGCTGCTGAAATGTATTTGATAGAAGCTGAAGCAAAAGTACGCGATGGCGTGGCGTTGGCGCAGGCTGTTGCACCCTTGAACACGTTGCGTAATGCCCGTGGAGTAGGGGATTATGAGGTAACGGGAAAATCACAGGAAGATGTAATCAATGAGATTCTGATGGAACGTCGTCGCGAACTTTGGGGAGAAGGATTTGGTATTACAGATGTACTTCGTACACAAAAAGCTGTGGAGCGTACAGCCTTGTCGGAAGATGAACAAAAAATGGAAGTAGACTGTTGGCAGGAAGATGGTAGCTTTGCCAAACGTAATCCATTGGGACATTGGTTTCTTAACTTCCCGAACGGAAAGCCGTTTATAGTAAATAGCACTTATTATTTGTATGCTATCCCGCAAAAAGAAATTAATGCTAATCCTAACATATAAATAGCTCTCTTAATTTTTTGACTTTGACCTTAACTTGTGAGTCGGCATGCATCGTGAGGATGCGTGCCGACTATTTTCTATATTGAGGATATTATTTTATATTTTCTGTTTCTTCAAATTAGGCAGAAAGAACGTAACTAATCCCAGCAACGGCATATAAGCACAGATATTGTAAACATACTCAATGCTCGTCTTATCCGCTAAGTTACCAAGCACAGCCGATGCAACGCCGGCAACTCCGAAAGCAAATCCAAAGAACAGTCCTGATATTAATCCGAGCTTGGTCGGAAGCAACTCTTGTGCATAAAGTAATATGGCGGGAAAAGCGGAAGAAAGCATCAATCCTACGCAGAAACTAAGAATAATAGTCCATACCAGATTAGCGTGAGGCATTAATAAACTGAACGGGGCAGCTCCCAAAATTGAGGCCCAAATAACGTATTTTCTACCGACACGGTCGCCCACAGGACCGCCAATCAATGTCCCGATAGCGGTAGCAACTAAGAATATGAATAAATATAGCTGTGATTCCTGTACCGTAACATTGAATTTGTGAATCAGATAAAATGTATAATAACTGGTCAGACTTGCCATATAGATATATTTTGAGAAAATCAATATCAATAATATACCGATAGAAATAGCCGTTTTATCCATTGGTAAAGGGAGGTGGACCGGCTTTCTGATGCTGACCGTCTGAGCCTTCATCCGATTGAGATAAGACTTATACCATTTACATATCGGATACATGACGGCAATTGCTGCCAATGCGACAAATGCGAATATAAGAAGGTGTTGTCTTCCATAGGGAGCTACCAGTAAAGCTACTAGTAAAGGGCCTAATGAACCGCCAAAATTACCACCCACCTGAAAGAGTGACTGTGCCAATCCGCGTTTCCCGCCCGAAGCAAGGAATGTGATGCGCGAGGCTTCCGGGTGCAATACGGAAGAACCGATTCCGATTAAGAATACAGACAATAATATCCAATAAAGATTATCAGAAAAAGCTAAGTTTATCAGCCCTATCATAGTGAAGCTCATTCCGATAGGCAATGACCACGCGACGGGATATTTATCAAAGATAATTCCCGTAATCGGCTGAAAAACCGAAGCTGAAAGTTGATAAACCAATGTTATCAGTCCGATTTGAGCGAAACTAAGTCCTAAGTCATCTTTGAATAGAGGATAAGAGGCCGATAAAACCGATTGTAAAAGGTCATTGAGGCAATGTGAGAGACTCAATGCGATTAAAATGGAGAATGTAATTTTTCCTACGGGTTGTTCCTGATTCTGTACCATAATACCTGTTCTTTAGAGATGTTCCTGAAAAATTGGCTGCAAAGGTACGCAAACTTCCCGTTTCTCAATATATTTGCTACGATTAATTCTATATGATATGAAGAAAGTAGTGCTGGCGATAGATTCTTTTAAAGGTTGTCTGTCCTCGATTGAAGCGGATAAGACTGCCGAGCAGGGTATAAAGATAGTTTGTCCGGATTGTGAAGTCATTTCTTTGGCAGACTCTTTTTTTACTTCAAGAGAATAGTCTCTGATAATAAAACCCTAGAACTAAGGATTGTAAATTGTCGTTAATTCATTTTTGACTGACTGAACCATTCGCCACACCTGCTGTTGTTAAATAAAAAAGGAGGATGATATGAGCTTTATTTGGTATATTATTATTGGTATTGTGGCCGGATTCCTTGCAGGCAAAATTATGCGCGGCGGAGGTTTTGGTCTTGTAATAAATTTATTACTTGGTATTCTAGGAGGTGTATTAGGCGGTTGGGTATTTGCCCTTTTCGGACTTGCAGCCTCGGGATTGATAGGAAGTTTGATAACTTCTACAGTGGGGGCTATTCTTGTATTATGGATTGCTTCTTTATTCTCAAAATCCAAATAGGTATTTTATATAATTTATTTTTAATCTAAAAAAACTGAACTTAATTATGGAATGTAGACATGGAAATTTCTGGATTGGACTCGGAATAGGTTCTATCCTTGGTGCTGTTGTTTATCGTCTTTCACGTACAGCAAAAGCTAAACAACTGGAAAGTGAAATTTATGACGCTATCCACCGCATTGGTCGTGATGCTGAGGTGGCAGCAGCTTGTGCAGAGAAGAAAGCAATGAATCTTGGATTGAAAGCGGTAGAAACCGGAGCTGAAATAGCTGATAAAGTGGCAGCAGAAGCTGATAAAGTCGCTGGAAAAGCAAAAGAAAAATGGGAAAAATAACATTCCCAGAATTGGTAATCAGTTAACATCTAATTGATTACCAATTTCTTTTTTACCATTCTATTTGCTTTTATATACACTGAATATTTTCATGTGTTCGTGCACACTTTACCATTTCTCTATTCTTTCTGTCTTTTTTCAGTGATCAAAAGTCTTTCTTTTCTTTTCTGTATCCATTCTCTGGAGTGCTTTTTCTTAATGTTTTTATCTTTTTTCTTATGTTTAATAACATGTATATGTTTGTTGTCGTTGAGGTAAGTATTTGATAATTAGTTTTATAGTTCGTTTTATGACTTCATGTGTGTGCGCACACACTATTGCTTAATTCAATAATTCATTTTACTTTTGTCGACGAAAAACAAGATACTTATTAAGAATGGACAAAGAATTCTCAAATATTCGTATTGTAGACATCGCTAAAATGGCGGGTGTCTCTGTCGGTACGGTGGATAGAGTCATTCATAATCGTGGACGGGTTTCGGAGATCTCTTTGCTTATGTAAAGAATCCGAGACTGAATAATTACGTTGTTTATCTGA
>ENA-UERU01000789-UERU01000789.1-human-gut-metagenome-genome-assembly--contig:-NODE-789-length-22193-cov-4.653554_pt1 | contig 22193 bp, 17 predicted proteins | sample MGYA00242988_ERZ507989 | MGnify/ENA primary metagenome ERZ507989 (study PRJEB26167, sample SAMN06115519) | human gut metagenome | host: Homo sapiens | place: China:Hunan | collected 2015-08-21 | study...
AAATCCAAATATGCACTGGGTGATAAATTGGTTAAGGAATTGTCAACTGCACTCAATGGATTGGAACTGCTGCACAATCTCCATATGCAACAACCCCAGGAAACCACAACGGAAACCAAAGCCCAATGCCGCTGAGCTTTCCGGCTGGAATGTCAAAGAGGCGTCGTTTAACTGGAGTTTTTCCAAAGAAGCGCGCAAATTCTCAAAATCTTCGCTGTCGATCGGATAAACACCGGCAAAGACCATCGGTTTCACTTCTTCGAACCCAGCTATCGCGTCTTTCGCCGGACGGGCCACATGGGTGATAGTATCTCCAACCCGGACCTCGCGAGAAGTTTTAATACCAGAAATAATATAACCGACATCCCCGGTACGAATCTCATCACGAGGAGACATCGTAAGCTTCAATACTCCAACCTCATCGGCATCATACTCCTTACCGGTTGCAATAAATTTGACATGATCTCCTTTACGGATCACCCCGTTTACGACTTTGAAGTAAGCAATAATGCCACGGAAGGGATTAAACACAGAGTCAAAAATCAAGCACTGCAACGGAGCTTCCGGATCACCTTTCGGAGCCGGCACTTTTTCGACAATTGTATTTAAAATGTCATATACCCCTTCTCCCGTCTTACCACTGGCCCGGAGAATATCTTCCCGAGGACACCCCAACAGTTCGACAATCTGGTCTTCCACCTCATCCGGCATTGCACTCGGAAGGTCTATCTTGTTCATGATCGGAATAATCTCCAAATCATTTTCTATTGCCATATACAAATTGGAAATAGTCTGTGCCTGAATACCCTGAGCTGCGTCAACAATCAGCAAAGCACCTTCACAAGCTGCAATCGAACGGGATACTTCATATGAAAAGTCGACATGTCCCGGAGTATCGATCAGATTCAGGATATATTCTTCTCCTTTATAATTATACTTCATCTGAATGGCATGACTCTTGATCGTAATGCCTCGTTCACGCTCCAAGTCCATATCGTCCAGAACCTGCGCCTGCAAATCTTTACCTTCTACTGTTTTGGTATACTCAAGCAAACGGTCGGCCAAAGTACTTTTACCATGGTCAATATGAGCAATAATACAAAAATTGCGGATATTCTTCATCTGCTAAACTTATTTAGGTGTGCAAAGATAGGAAATTTAGGCTAAATTGTTATACATTTGGCATACCATTTGTTATTAATAATATATGACACTACAAGAAATAAACAAAGCATACAACCGCATAGTCGGTTCATTGGACAGTAAAGAATTGAAGAATGCCTTCGATTCCTTACAGGCTCTTATTGCAGGAAGTCGCGAATATTCTTTTCAGGACAAGCTGAACGAACTTCAGGACACCTACAAATATATGCTGCGCTACCGGATTGAAGGAGCAAAAGATCCGATGCAGGAACAGATATACAACAATCTACAGGCATCGACTTATGAATTGGCCGATTCAGTCAAGCAGAAAGCAGTAGCTGTGGAATCTCCCCTATCCTATTACAGCCGCCGAAGAAGCCTGAACATACAGCCTTCTCTCACTTACAAACAGCTGCATGACCAACTGCTCTTAGAACATGAAGCCGGAAAGCACAAAGAAAGTGACGCATTCAATATTCTCATCTTTAATAAGATATGGGTATCTTCTTTTCTGAAAAGAGAGGAAGCTGAAGATATCCGCGGCATGCTACACGACAATGCACTACCTTTTACAACCGGTAGCCAGATTGTTTCCGCCTTGATGTTAGGATTGCAAGAGGCGTTCGACAGAGAAAAGATACTTTTATTGTTCGACGCAGCCAGCCATCCGAACGAAGAGGTCAAAGTCAGAGCATTAATTTCAATCCTGATCACTTTATACACATATAGAAAACGGACGCAGTTATATCCGCAGATAGCTGACAGGCTAGCGGCTTTGGCCGAAACTCCGGGGTTCATCAAAACGATCCGCACAATCATCCTACGCTTCATCTTAGCCCGCGAGACAGAGAAGATCACCCGCAAACTACAGGATGAGATCATCCCGGAGATGTTAAAATTGAGTCCAAAGCTCAGCAAAAAGATCAATCTCAACGAACTCACCCCTGAAGATTTGACAGGAAATGAAATGAACCCAGAATGGGAAAGCTTCTTTTCTGACAGTACCCTCGGAAAGAAAATGGTAGAATTCGGGGAGCTTCAACAGGAAGGGGCCGACGTCATGCACTCGACCTTCGTTCATTTGAAAAATTTCCCGTTTTTCCATGAATTAAGCAACTGGCTGCTTCCATTCACAATCGAGCATTCTTATTTCGATGATCAGTTCACTCCGGACAACGAAGCTGAAAAGCAGATGCTCGACTCTATGACATTCGCTGCTTTTATGTGCAATTCGGATAAATATTCGCTTTATTTCAGCATGATGCAATTACCGAAAGAAGCCCGAAAGATGATGATGAACCAATTCGACAGCCAGGCCACAGAAATGATCCAGCAGAATAAAGAAGAATTGATCAGCAAACGTGGAAAACAGGATACGATCATCGGACAGTACATACAAGACCTGTATCGTTTCTTCAAACTATATCCGGGCCATTTGGATTTTACGGATATCTTCACGATGCCGCTCGACTTCCACAATCTTGCCATCCTTCGCCCTTATATTTCTGATAAAGAAAGCCTTACAAACATCGCTGAATATTATCTCCGTAAAAACTATTTTAGCGATGCACTGACCATATTCAACCAATTGGCAAAAACGGATCAAGATAGCGACATTCTTTTCCAGAAAATCGGCTATTGCAAGCAAATGGAAGGAGACTTGAAGGGCGCCCTGGAAGCCTACCTACACGCAGACTTGTTGAATTCCGAAAGCAAATGGGTAATCCGACGAATCGCCAGTTGCTACCGCTCACTTAAACAACCGGAAGAGGCTTTGAAATATTACCGCCGGTACGAAGCTTTAAATCCGGATAATTTATCAGTTCAAATCAGCATTGGCCATTGCCATCTCGAACTAAAGGATTATAACGAAGCGTTGAAATGCTTCTTCAAAGTCGATTACCTGGATAACAAAAGCCATAAGGCATGGCGACCTATCGCATGGTGTTCTTTCTTGACAGGGAAATACGACCAAGCACGGAATTACTACAAAAAGATACTGGATAACCAACCCCACGCACAAGATCTGCTGAATGCCGGACATACCGAATGGGCACTGCAAAATATCAAGGGCGCTCTCTCCTTTTACCAGCAGGCGGTGCAAATGGAAAACGGCAACATCCTTAAGTTCCAAGAACAGTTCAGCCAAGATGTAGCAGACCTGTTGATCGCCGGTATAGAAGAAGCCGAAGTCGCCCTGATGCTGGATCAGTTAAGATATAAAATAGAAGGAGCTATTTAAAAATTTAAAATGGAGAATTAAAAATTAGCTACAGATGTAATTTTCAATTCTCCATTTTAAAATCCCTTTATCCTCTGCTTCCAAGGCTATCCGTATCGGGATTGAGTTCTTTGACAGCATCCTTCACTTCTTTCTCACCTATCGGATAAGTAACAGCTACTTGTTGTACGGGGTATTCTTCCTTTTCCCTATCCACAGCTTTCGATTCGGCATTCTCCGGAATCTTGGCAAAATCTTTGTTCATATCATTCACTATTTATGTTTCTATAGCTATTCAACAATAAAAATGGCCCGGAAGTTCCGAGCCATTCAATCAACCAAAACAAAAAAACCTAAAAACCTAAACATCAACCATCTTTTTCTTTTTGCTCTACTATACGTTAAGGTTTACTAACTACTAAACAATCTTTCTAACCTAAAAACTAAACCTATCAAATCATATATATATTTCCCTTGTTTCCTATTCCTCGTATGCCGGCCATGCCCCCTCTTTCGTACAGACATAAGCAGCTGTGCGGACGGCAAATTCATGCGCTTCCCTTAGCGAAGCCCCTTTCAGCAACGAAATGACCAATGCTCCGGAGAAAGCATCACCTGCTCCAACCGTATCCGCCACCTGCACTTCCGGGTTTTGCAAAGTCGATTCTTCATTAGCGGTATATATCGTACTATAAGCTCCTCCGGCCGTCAGAACCACCAAGCGGAGATTATAGTGTTCTATAAACCAATGAGCCACCTCCTTGTCCGTTCCTTCCAAATGAAACATATCCCGCAGGACGACCAACTCCCCGTCATTCACCTTCAACATATTTGCTAGATAAAGCGACTCTTCGATCAACTCTTTCGTATAATAATGCTGACGCAAATTGATGTCAAAACAACGATAAGCATCGTCCGGGGCAAAAGAAAGAATCGCTTGTATCGTCTCTCTTGACTGTGCGGAACGCTGTCCTAACGTACCGAAGCAAATGGCATCCGCCCGTTCGGCCAAATCAATCGCATTTGACGTCGGAGAAAGATGATCCCAAGCTACACGTTCATTAATAATATAGTCAGGGACACCATCCTGCAGAGTAACCTGCACCGTTCCGGTCGGATAAGGGACTTTCTCGATCAGATACCGGATCGAATTATTATCCAGTTCTTCGAGGATTTCGCGCCCCAGCCCATCGTCTCCCACGGCGCTGATAGCATATCCTTCCGCCCCCAACCGCGACGCATGGTAGACAAAATTGATAGGAGCACCACCTGCTTTCTTTCCTGTTGGCAACATGTCCCACAGGAGTTCTCCTATGCCTACTACGACCGGTTTCTTATTGTTGCTTTGCATTGTTTCATTATAGTTTATTTGACAAGGATAATTTATTATCTACGATGCAAAGATAGAGACAGATAGTAGATGCGACGATAACTAATGCTACAAGATTGATAACACTTGTTACATTATACTCTTATTTTCGAGTTACATGCACAAATGTTACACAAATGTAACGAGCGTTATCAAAGAGAAGAATATTATTCCTTTTCCAGATACTCCGTCGGAGTAATATTGTAAACGGCTTTAAAACATTTCGAGAAATAAGCAGGCGAACCGAAGCCCGTCGCATAAGCCACCTCATTCACATTCCCGGCTTTCCGTCGGAGTAGAGCAGCAGCTTTCTTCAAACGATAGTTACGCAGGAAATCAGTCGGTGTCACTCCGGCAAGCTCCTTCACCTTCCGGTAAAGATGCACACGCGACAAGCCCAATTTTTCACTACCTTTCTCAATACTGAAATCCGGATCGGCATAGGACTCTTCGATCAGTTTCAAGAAACGATTCATAAAAAGATCGTCCATGCTTCCCGCTTTTTCCTCCTTCACGGAAACAGCAGGCGAAGAGGCATCGCGAGCATAAGCCTCACGCAACCGGACACGGTCCTCCAGCAGCTTGATGATACGCAGTTTCACGACTTCTATGTTAAAAGGTTTCTGGATATACGCGTCCGCACCACTGGCAGCCCCGTACATCTGCTGTTTGTCGTCGGACAAAGCAGTCAACAGCATAACCGGAAGATGGCTCAGGACAATATCCGACTTGATCTTACGACAAAGATCGAAACCGTTCATTTCCGGCATCATAACATCGCTGATAACCATCGAGATCTCTTCGTTCATCAGTACCTCCAAAGCCTTCACGCCGTTATCGGCAACCAACACACGGAAGTTCTGTTTTAATTCCGCCTGCAAGTAACTCTGTATATCAAGATCATCTTCTACGACCAGAACAGTATAATTGTAGGTACGGTTCAAAACCTCCTGCAATTCATCCGTGTTCAAGTCGGCGACACCACTGGAAAGCTCGGTTACGGAAAGATCGAATATACAAGATTCGTCAAAATGAGATTTACCTTTCAAGAGGATGACCGTAAAGACAGTACTCTTATGCGGAACACTCTCCACCCGGATCGTGCCTTTGTGCATGTGGACGAACTCACGCGTCAAGTGCAGACCGATCCCCGTTCCCGTCACATAGTTCTGGTCACCGGTAAAGAAACGGTCAAAGACGGAAGCAATATTTTCCGACGGAATACCTTTGCCATTATCTTCGACAGAAAGCTCGACCTGATCTCCTTTATCTTTCAGATGGATCGTGACCGTACCTCCGTCCAGCGTGAACTTGAATGCATTGGACAAAAGATTGGCCAGAATCTTCTCCATCTTATCTCTGTCTACCCATATATTAACAGAAGGGCAGTCATGCTCAAACGTGAAATGTATCTGTTTGGTGGCAGCCATCGTATCGAAATAAGATTTCACTTCTGCCACAAAAGCAACTAAATCTACCTCTCCGACCCGCATATTCATCTTATTGCTCTCTACCTTTCGAAAATCAAGTAACTGGTCCACGACTCTCTTCAACCTTTCCGCATTTTTCCGAATGATACGGATATCGTCTGCCAATGAAGAACCTTCCGGAGCCTCTTTCGACAGCTTGCCGAGCGGACCGAGGATCAACGTCAACGGCGTCTTGATCTCGTGTGTGATATTGGTAAAGAATTGCAGTTTCTGAGCCGTCGACTTCTCAATATAACGGTTTGCCTCAGCCAATTCTTCTTTTTGCTGTTGCACCTGCAAGTTCGTACGTTTCAGCTCGCGGTTCTTCCGCTTCACCGCCCGGTTCACATGGACCACGTACAAGGCGGACAAAAGCAACATCCCCATCAGCAAAAGGATAATGCCGACGGAGTTTTGGAGGAACGTGTATTTGGAAAGCATACTCTCCAAATTCTCCCGTTGCAACTCGATCTGGTGCTGATAGTCGACCACCTGTTCGGACTGGATAAACAGCGTTCCGGCATTGTTCTTATCGATCAAGGCAGAAGAGAGCAAATATTGCCGAGACACATCTTCTCCGTTCAATATCTGCATGGCTACACGGATAGCAAGGCTCCCACCCGTCGGATACAAGACCGAAGCGGCCAACTCTCCGTGCATGACGGCTTCCAGCCCCGATCCCCGTCCCGAAACGGCATCGATCCCCACAAAACAAATCCTGTCCGCCAATCCGGGATGCATCCTTTCGATTGCCCTGCGGGCAGCCATTGCCATCACATCATTATGGGCAAACACAACATCCACCTCCTCCAGCGAATCCATTTCCGCTATCTCCTTCTCCACCGTTTCTGGCTTCCATTTCCCGAATATTTCCTTCACCTTGATGCGGGAGTTCAAAACCTCCATAAAACCGCGATGGCGATCCTGCGCCGGAGAAGAACCGGACAAGCCCCATACTTCCAATACGGTAGGATATTTCTCTTTCACCTGTCGGTTCACGAAAAAGCCGGCCTGGCGACCGATCTCGTAATTGTTACCACCGATATAAGTCGTATATTCGTCCGAACTGATCTTCCGGTCTACCAGGATAGTCGGAATGCCGGCACGGTAGGCCTCAATCGCAATAGGAGTGACAGGTTCCGATTCATTGGCGGAGATAATCAATAGATCGACCTTACGTTTTATCAGGCTGCGTATCTGCTCCACCTGCAACAAACTACTGTCCGCTGCATCCTCGACTAACAGGGAGACGCCCGGATATTCGGAGGCCTGCACCTTCATATCCAGCAACATCGATTTACGCCAAGAACCTTCAAGCGTACACTGCGAGACGCCGATAACAAACTTTTTCTTCTCCGAATCTGTTTTGCAGGAAAAGCAGGATGCCAGAAGTAAGACCAGCAGAGCGTAATAAGTTAGAGCAGGTTTCATTCTGTTTTATTTACAGGTTTCTGCAAATGTACGGAGAAATGGCATACCAGCCAATATTTATTTTGTACATTCGTCCTCCAGTAATCAATTATTCGCATGAAGATCATAAACGAAGCTTTATTGGATGAAACGACCGGGCGTGCCAAACAGTCGCCCCGACTACGCATGAACTACAACTTTCATGAGCATTTGGACGATCCCGTCAACCGCTTGCTCAATGCCCTTGAACCGGGAACCTACCTCCGCCCACACCGCCATCTGAACCCTAAAAAAGATGAAATATTCCTCCTGCTGCGCGGTCGCATTGCTGTATTCCTCTTTGACAACAAAGGGGAAATCACCCAAACACAGATACTCGATCCGAAAGAAGGTGTTTACGGCGCCGAAATAAAGGCGGGAACATGGCACGGGCTATTAGTTCTAGAATCCGGCTCTGTCATATATGAAATCAAGGAAGGGCCGTTCGCTCCGCTCGCTCCGGAAAATTTCGCTCCCTGGAGTCCGGCTCCAGAAGACACGAAAGGGGTGGCAAAATATATGGAGTTATTAGGAAAGGCTATATAACCTTGCACTACCTTCCCGTTCCCCTTAAAGAAAACTTTATTTTCATAGAGATGAAACTTCTTTTTCATCCCCATGAAACTGTCGTTCCATCCTTATGAAACTGTTATCACATACCTATCGGCTCCTTTATTGCTGGAATACTTTTGTCAAACGGATCATGGCTTCTTTCACCGGACAGTCATTCTTATCCGTCCTGACAATAGCGTTCTCATAATTTTCAACTTTCAAATACCAACATCTGACAATGCTTGCAGTCGAACTGCAACCGGAGGCGCGTATCTTTATAAAGCAGATAATACGGTTCCTTGTAGGGAGACTTGTCTTTCTGATAAGTAGGACACCACCCCATGCTGTAGCGCAGGCAGTGTTTGGTAAACATCAACGGAACATCTTTCCGGGGAGACAGTTCAAATGCCGGGTCGATCTGTTCCACCCCGTGATCCTGGTAGAACGAACGGGCTTTCCCGTTGGCAACATTCCCCAAATAAGTAAGTTGGCGTTCGGGGAAAGGTATCGACACGGACGGCTGCACACGTTTCACTGTCTCACGAGGATAGCGGGCACGGCGTGCTTCCAGCAACATCTCCACTCCTCTACGGCGCATATCGGCAAGCAGAGAAGAGGGAACGAACCAGTTTTCAGACAAACCGACCACCACCTTCGATGCCTCGAAAGGCGTATTCCCCAACTTGGATAGCTGTGTCCGTATATTATCCTGCTGTTCACGACGCGCCAGCTCTTTCGCAAACGGCTCGGTCAGCATGATCCGTGCTCCCGTCTCATCCTCCATACAAAGCGTAAAACCGAAGGGATTGTCCAAGAACTCGATCTCCACGGACAGCTTGCGTTCGGCTGAAGGCTTGGCGAGCAGTTTATCAAATGCCTGGTCGAAATTGCGGTAAAGCGGAGTCTTGGGGGTAAGCTGCGGCATATCCAGCGGAAACACCCGGTTTGCCTCCACCCGGTTGACGCGGAAACCCTCCAACTCGCCTTTCCTATTAAAGAAAACAAGCCCGTCTCCATTGTTCAATTGCTTCAAGCCGGCCACAGTAAAAGAATTGCCTTTGATCTCTTTGACCATCCCGACAGGTTCGCCCAACGACTTAGGTGTATTGAAAGCGGTAATATCCGCCGTCCGCCCCTCCAAAAGGAACGTAGTGAACCCACGGTTAAAACTCTTTTCAGCTACCGGCTCGAACGTATAAGTGCTTCGACCAGCAGAAGCACGACGATATTCCGGACGGCGGGACAGGACTGCATCTAACTTCTTCCGATAATAAGCCGTGATATTCTTGACATAGCCGACATCTTTCAACCGCCCTTCGATCTTGAGGGAAGAAACACCTGCATCCAACAGGGCTTCCAGCTGGTCGGAGCGGTTCATGTCCTTGAGCGAAAGCAAGTGTTTATGGGTGACGATCTCCGTCCCTGTCGCATCAACCATCGTATAGGGCAGGCGGCAATATTGGGCGCATTCTCCGCGGTTAGCACTACGTCCACTCAAAGCGGCGCTCAGATAACATTGCCCGCTATAGCTGACACAGAGGGCGCCGTGCACGAATACTTCCAGCGGAACGGTAGTCGCTTCCGATATCCGGCGAATCTCGTTCAGCGACAATTCACGTGCCAGAACCACCTGTGTAAAGCCTGCGGCTTCGAGGAAACGGACCTTTTCCGGTGTGCGGTTGTCCGTCTGCGTGCTGGCGTGAAGCGGAATAGGAGGCAGGTTCAGCCGGGTAATCCCCATATCCTGAATGATCAGGGCATCCGTCCCGACACGCCAGAGATCCCAGATCATCCGTTCGGCTTCTTCCAACTCATCTTCTTTCAATATCGTGTTAAGCGTAACATAGATGCGGGCGCCATACAGATGCGCATACTCGCAAAGCTCACGTATATCTTCCAAAGAGTTGCCGGCAGCAGAACGCGCACCGAACTTGGGCGCACCGATATAGACGGCATCGGCACCGTGATTAATCGCTTCAATCCCGCAATTGAGGTCTTTAGCCGGAGAGAGAAGTTCTATAGGACGGGATTTTGTTTGCATGCTATTATTTCTTATTTCTTGATTACAAATCACCCAACTTGCTGATATCCTCGATACGGAACGGGGTTTCCTGATAGACATAATAGTTCAGCCAGTTGGTGAACAGAAGATTGGCATGACCACGCCAGCGGACCACCGGACCGAGGGCCGGATTGTTATTACGGTAATAGTTACGGGGAACGGCAATAGGCAATCCCTTGTTCACGTCGCGCATATACTCGTCATTCAGCGTGTAAGGCGAGTATTCGGAATGCCCAGTGATAAAAAACTCGCGTCCTCCGCGCGCCATCGCCATATAGACACCAGACTCTTCGCTTTCGGACAAGAGCGTCAAATCGGGAACTTTCATCACATCCTCGCGGCGTATCTCCGTATGCCGGCTGTGCGGCACATAGAACTCGTCGTCGAAGCCTCGGAAGATCGGCACATAGGGCTCGCGCAACGTATGGCGGAACACGCCGAACATCTTGGCTGGCAGATCATATTTGGGGACACCATAAAAATGGTACAACCCGGCTTGCGCCGCCCAGCATATATATAAGGTAGAAGTCACATGCGTACGCGCCCAATCGAATATCTCGGTCACTTCCTCCCAATAGTTCACTTCCTCGAAAGGCATCTGCTCTACCGGAGCACCTGTGATAATCATGCCGTCGTAAAAATCATCCTGCATCTCGTCAAAGTCTTTATAGAATTCCTTCATATGCTCGATCGGCGTGTTCTTGGGAGTATGGCCTTTTATCTTCATAAAGTCGAGCTCCACTTGCAAGGGGGTATTGCTCAGGAGGCGAACAAGGTCTGTCTCCGTCGTGATCTTCAGTGGCATCAAGTTCAGCACAACTACACGTAGCGGACGAATGTCCTGCTCAGACGCACGCAACGAGTCCATCACAAAGATGTGCTCTTTCTTCAACAGCGCAACAGCTGGCAAGTTCTTCTGTAGGTTTAAAGGCATCTTCTTTCCTTAATTATTTATACAAGGCACAAAGATAGTGAGAAATTGCCTTTCGTTGAAAATAAATCGTTGTTTCCCGCGTTTGTAGATTTAATAATTAGATGGAATATGAAGATTCGTGCAATAGCTACACTACTATTTATATTATTTTCGATAAGTGCTTTCGGGCAGGGACGTGCCAAAATCAGCGGTTATATCCGCGACGCGGATGGTAATCCGCTGGACTTGGTCAATATCCGGGTCAAGAACACGTTAAACGGGACGATGAGTAATGAAAAAGGCCACTACTCGCTTTCGGTCGCAACCGGTGACTCGGTGACGCTTATCTATTCATGCCTGGGCTACAACAAGGCCGAAAGGATCCTACCTCAGGTAACCAAAGATATGCGTCTCAACGTGCAGATGAACTATACATCACTCGAACTGGGAGAAGTCGTAGCTACCGCCATCCGAAAGCAGACAACCACTCTTGAAACCCTGAATGCCGACCGCGTCAAACTACTCCCCGACCCTGCCGGAGGAAGCATTGAAAGTCTGGTCGTTACATTTGCTGGCGTTACTTCCAATAACGAATTAAGTTCGCAATACTCCGTACGCGGCGGCAGCTATGACGAAAACATCGTATATGTGAACGGACTGGAAGTGTTCCGTCCGCTGCTCATCCGTTCCGGACAACAGGAAGGGTTGAGTTTTATCAACCCGGACATGACGGAAGCCGTCAATTTCTCCGCTGGAGGATTCGAAGCCCGTTATGGGGACAAGATGAGTTCCGTGCTGGACATCACCTACAAAAAACCGAAAGGATTCGAAGGTTCGGCTTCCGCCAGCCTGCTGGGAGCCAATGCTTATGTGGGCAGTTCTTCCGGCAAGTTCACACAGGTGACCGGTTTCCGTTACAAAACAGGACGATCTCTTTTGAAAACAACCGATACGGATGCCGAATATGATCCTAATTTCATTGATTTGCAGACTTATATGACATACCAGCTTGCCCCCAAATGGGAGATCAACTTTCTCGGAAACTTAGCCATAAACAATTATAAGTTCATTCCCCACACCCGAGAGACTTCTTTTGGAACGGCAACAAATGCCAAAAAATTTAAAGTATTCATGAGTGGCCAGGAACGGGATAAGTTCGAAACGTTATTCGGAGCACTCACTTTAAAGCATAACCTGAACGACAATACGGAACTCGGCTTGCAAGCATCCGCCTTTACCAGTAAGGAAGAGGAAGGATATGATATTGCCGGTGATTACTGGCTGGGAGATGCAGCCGAAGAAGGAGGCGGAGAAATACAGAAATTATCCATCGCACGCTATAACGAGCACGCTCGCAACCGTCTGCACTCCAATATCATGAATGTCGGGCATTATGGTGTCGCTCGCATAAAAAACAATACGTTGAAATGGGGTGCTACCGTCCAGTTGGAGAAAATCAACGACAAGATCAGCGAATGGGAAAAACGCGACTCCGCCGGATACTCGTTACCGCAAGGGGGCGGGAATGTCAACGTGATCGCAAACCTGTTCTCGGATAACAAACTGGAAAGCACACGTATTTCCGGCTATTTGCAGGATGTATTCAAGTTTCGTACCAAACAAGGACTGTTCACGCTGGTTGGTGGTGTACGCGGCAGCTATTGGAGTTATAACAGGGAATTTATATTCAGCCCGCGTGCTTCAATAGGTTTCATTCCGAACTTCGACCAGAACCTGACATTTCGGCTGGCTTCCGGTCTGTATTATCAGTCTCCGTTCTATAAGGAATTACGTACAACTGTGCAGGACGAATACGGCAACAGTATCATACAACTGAACAAAAACCTGAAATCACAGCGTTCCATCCATGTCATTGCAGGAGGCGATTATACATTCCGGGCATCCGGCAGAAATTTCAAAGTCAGTGCCGATATGTATTATAAAAAATTGGATAACCTGAACCCCTATACGGTGGATAATGTCAAAATCCGATACTACGGCGAGAACTGTGCGCAAGGCCATGCGATGGGGCTCGATGTCAAATTCTTCGGCGAATTTGTTCCGGGTACGGACTCCTGGATCAGCTTCTCCCTAATGAAAGCGGAGCAAAGCATCCGAGGGAGCGAATATGTACCGATGCCTAACAGCCAAGGTTATAATGTCTCGCTCTTTTTTCAGGATTATTTCCCCGGATACAAACGTGTCAAACTGAATCTGAAAGGCGTACTGTCCGGCGGCCTTCCCGTCACAGCCCCACGTACAGGCTACGAGGACGGCTATTTCCGTACTCCGACCTACAAACGCGTGGACCTCGGTTTCTCCTACCAGCTTGCCGGGGGAACGGATGCAATCATGGATCGCGGATTCTTCCGCAATCTCAAGAACATTTGGCTCGGGTTGGATATTTTCAACTTGTTCGACATAAAGAACACTAGTTCCTATTATTGGATTACCAATATAGACAACCACCAGTACGCTATTCCTAATTACCTGACCGGAAGGCAATTGAATATTCGACTTATCGTTGATTTTTAACCACATGATTTCAAAAATATGCTTTTTAAACATATCTGGATCATGCTGATAAATATTAACGAATTATTTCTCTATTAATAAAAAGAGTGTACCTTTGCCAACATAGAACAAAAAGCAATATTAAATTACTAAATTATTATTGACATGGAACTTACACATATCGAACATTTGGGTATCGCAGTAAAGAGCATCGAAGCTTGCCTGCCGTATTATGAAGAAGTTTTAGGACTAAAATGCTACAACATCGAAGAAGTAGCAGACCAGAAAGTAAAAACTGCATTCTTTAAAGTAGGCCAGACTAAGATCGAGTTGCTGGAGCCGACAAGTGAAGACAGTACAATCGCTAAATTTATCGAAAAGAAAGGTGAAGGTATCCACCACATTGCATTTGCTGTTCCCGACGTACAGGCAGCATTGGACGAAGCCGAATCAAAAGGTATCAAGCTGATCGACAAAGCTCCTCGTGGAGGTGCAGAAGGCTTGAACATTGCATTCCTTCACCCGAAATCGACATGCAGCGTTCTGACCGAACTTTGCATGCCGGGAAAATAAGAAACAATTGACAATTGAGAATTGACAATTATTTGATGCTATTCAATTGTCAATTCTCAATCGTTAATTGCCAATTAAATAAGTTCATTTCTAACAACAAATCTATAGTACAATGAGTAACCAACTTGAAAAAGTAAAGGAGCTTATCGCCCTTCGCGAAACAGCTCGTTTAGGTGGTGGAGAAAAAAGAATCGAATCTCAGCACAAAAAAGGTAAATACACCGCACGCGAACGTATTGCCATGTTGCTGGATGAGGGAAGTTTTGAAGAATTCGATATGTTCGTACAACATCGTTGTACAAACTTCGGTATTGAAAAAACTAAGTATTTGGGCGACGGTATCGTAACAGGTTACGGAACGATCGACGGACGTCTGGTATATATTTATGCTCAGGATTTCACCGTGTTCGGCGGTGCTTTATCCGAAGCATTGGCCATGAAGATCTGTAAAGTAATGGATCAGGCCATGAAGATGGGTGCTCCCGTTATCGGTCTGAACGACTCGGGTGGCGCACGTATCCAGGAAGGTGTCAACGCCTTGGCCGGTTATGCAGAAATCTTCCAACGTAATATCTTGGCTTCCGGGGTTATTCCTCAGATTTCCGGTATCTTCGGTCCATGTGCCGGCGGTGCGGTTTACTCTCCTGCCCTGACAGACTTCAATATCATGACCCGCGGAACAAGTTACATGTTCCTGACTGGTCCGAAAGTTGTAAAAACAGTTACAGGCGAAGACGTTACACAGGAACAATTAGGTGGCGCAAGCGTACATACGACCAAATCCGGTGTGGCCCACTTCGCAGTCGATACGGAAGAAGACGGTTTACAGTTGATCCGCAAATTGATCAGCTTCCTGCCGCAGAACAACCTGGAAGAAACTCCTCTGATCGAATGTAAAGACCCGATCGACCGTCTGGATGACAACCTGAACGACATCATCCCTGACAATCCTAACCAGGCTTACGATATGTATGAAGTTATCGGAACCATCATCGATAACGGCGAATTTCTGGAAGTACATGCCGACTATGCCAAGAACATTATCGTCGGTTTCGCCCGTTTTAACGGCCAGACTGTCGGTATCGTAGCCAACCAGCCGAAAGTAATGGCAGGCTGTCTGGACAGCAACGCCTCCCGCAAGGCAGGCCGTTTCGTCCGTTTCTGTGATGCTTTCAACATTCCTTTGGTTACATTGGTTGACGTACCGGGATTCTTACCGGGTACAGGCCAGGAATACAACGGCGTTATCCTGCACGGAGCCAAATTGCTTTACGCTTACGGCGAAGCCACAGTGCCTAAAGTAACTGTAACATTGCGTAAATCTTACGGTGGTGCCTATTGTGTGATGAGCTCCAAACATCTGCGTGGCGATATGAACTACGCATGGCCGACAGCCGAAATCGCAGTTATGGGTCCAAGCGGCGCTGTAGAAGTGATCTTTGCAAAAGAAGTGGCTGCCTCGGAAGATCCGAAAGCTTGCGCTGCAGAAAAAGAAGCCGAATACAAAAAAGCATTTGCAAACCCATACAATGCAGCTCAATATGGCTATATCGACGATGTTATCGAACCTCGTAACACTCGTTTCCGTATTATTCGTGCTTTACAACAATTGCAGACCAAGAAGTTAAGCAATCCTGCCAAGAAACATGACAATCTGCCTCTATAATTCTTAAAACAGGAAATGAATATGATTAATAAGAAAATAGGGGTATTGCTGCTGTTCGCGTTGCTCGTTTCATTCGGGGCAAAAGCACAGCGTGCAACCTCCATGCGAATAAATGAAGTGCTGGTCATCAACGAAGATAACTTTGTTGATGATTACGGCAAACGCCATGCCTGGATCGAATTGTTCAACAATTCGGCCGGTTCGGTCAATATCGCCGGTTGCTACTTGACTAATGACAAGAGCAACCCGAAAAAATATCCGATTCCGAAGGGCGACGTTCTAACAGTAATTCCTCCTCGCCAGCACACTTTGTTCTGGGCAGACGGAGAACCGGATCGGGGAACATTCCATGTCAATTTCACGCTCGACCCATCAAAAGAAAATTACATTGCGTTATACGATGCAGACGGTAAAACTCTGATCGATGAGATCGTTATCCCTGCTTCACAAAAAGCAGATGTCAGCTATGGTAGAACTTTAGACGGACAAGGTGAATGGACAGCTCTGACAAAAGTTACACCCAGCACCAATAACGTAACATTGGATTCTAACGAGAAAATCGAAAACTTTAAAGAAAATGATTCTTGGGGTATCGGTATGACCCTGACTGCCATGGCAGTTGTGTTCTCCGGATTATTCCTGTTGTTCATCATCTTTAAACAAATCGGAAAGCTCTCGATCGCGGCCAGCAAACGCAATGCACAGAAAGCGGCCGGAGCGGCTGTTATTGCAGACAATGCAGGTCAGGAATCCGGGGAAATCTTTGCGGCTATCGGTGCGGCTCTATACGAAATGAGCGACGACAACCACGACATCGAACATACGGTTCTGACGATCCGCAAGGTTCAAAGATCTTATTCTCCGTGGAGTTCCAAGATTTACGGTCTGCGTGAAGTTCCCAAAAAGTAATTATCTCTAAAAACAAACAAGAATGAAAAGTTTTAAATATACTATTAACGGTAACGTATATAAAGTACATATCAGCTCGGTAGTGGATGACATCGCTGAAGTAGAAGTAAACGGTACTCCCTATCAGGTAAAAATGGAGAAACCGGCAAAAAAACAGATGGTTACACTGAAACGCCCGGCTCAAGCTCCTACAACGGCAAGTGGCGAACCGGTTATTTCCCGTCCGGCAGCCTCAACCACCAAGGGCGCTGTCAAATCTCCGCTGCCAGGTGTAATCCTGCAGGTTAACTGTAAAGTCGGTGATACTGTCAAGAGAGGCCAGAATCTACTTGTCCTCGAAGCCATGAAGATGGAAAACAACATCAACGCCGACCGTGACGGCAAAATCATTGAAATAAAAGTAAACAAAGGGGATTCCGTACTGGAAGGTGCTGACCTCGTCGTAATAGGATAATATTATGTTAGGATCAGTATTATTACAGGCAGCAGGTACGGCTCATGAAAGCTTTCTCCAGTTCTTGGGAGAAAACTTGGAGTTGTTCCTCACTTATACAGGAGTCTACAACGCGACACCGGGTCACCTTATCATGATCCTTGTCGGTCTGTTGTTCATCTTCCTGGCTATTAAATATGAATTCGAGCCTATGCTCCTTATCCCTATCGGATTCGGTATCCTGATCGGTAACATTCCGTTCAAAGATGCAGGATTGCAGGTGGGTATTTACGAACAAGGTTCTGTGCTGAACATCCTCTACCAGGGTGTAACCTCCGGATGGTATCCGCCGTTGATCTTCCTCGGTATCGGGGCCATGACCGATTTCTCCGCATTGATCTCCAATCCTAAACTGATGTTGATCGGTGCAGCGGCTCAGTTCGGTATTTTCGGAGCATATATCATCGCTCTTCAAATGGGATTTGAACCAAACCAGGCCGGTGCAATCGGTATCATCGGTGGTGCCGACGGCCCGACAGCAATCTTCCTTTCTTCCAAGTTAGCTCCGAACTTGATGGGTGCTATTGCAGTATCAGCATACTCTTATATGGCGCTGGTTCCTATTATCCAGCCTCCGTTCATGCGCCTGCTGACGACTCAGAAAGAACGTCTGATCCGTATGAAACCGCCGAGAGCCGTTTCTTCCACGGAAAAGATCGTATTCCCGATCGTAGGCTTGTTGCTGACTTGCTTCCTAGTTCCTTCCGGTCTGCCTCTGTTGGGTATGCTGTTCTTCGGAAATTTGTTGAAAGAAAGTGGTGTAACACGTCGTTTGGCTGAAACAGCCCGTGGTCCGCTGATTGATACGATCACGATCCTGTTAGGTATTACGGTAGGTGCTTCTACTCAAGCAACTCAGTTCCTGACATTGAACTCCATCAAGATCTTCGGTTTGGGAGCGTTGTCATTCGTGATCGCAACATGTGCAGGTATCCTGTTCGTGAAGTTCTTCAACCTGTTCTTGAAAGAAGGCAATAAGATCAATCCGCTTATCGGTAACTCCGGTGTGTCTGCCGTGCCCGACTCTGCCCGTATCTCTCAGAACGTAGGTCTGGAATATGATCCGACCAACTACCTGTTGATGCACGCCATGGGTCCGAACGTAGCAGGTGTAATCGGTTCTGCCGTAGCAGCCGGTATCCTGTTGGGATTCTTAGGATAATTCACTTATTCTACATAAAAAGGAGCTGAACTCCAAGTCATCTCCAAATATAAAAACTTACCCAAGTTTACGGACTTTAACGTATTCTTGGGTAAGTTTGTATATGCGCACAACGATTCATCAGAAGTATATTAATGGCTGTATCATAAAAAACTATTTACGACACAGCCTCCCTTTTTATATCCGACCTTATCAGATATTTTGTTCGACGGTCATCGGATCTGTCTCTGGATTTGCCTCCTGTTCCAATGTTGTCCCCAAAAACAACCAAATCATTAACAGGATAATCGCGATCACCACACCAAAGACCAGCAGTACATTCGTATTCTTTCGTCTCATGTCTATTCTTCAATATTGATTTGAAGATTAAACAAGACACCCCCTTTTTTGGTTTAACCGTTCCTTACTTTTGTTCTTTATTTAACTGAGTAAATATTTTAGAAAGAATGTTTTTTCTTCACTTACAAACATAGTTGGAAATAGACGATCCAACTATCATACCATCATAATTGGCAATAACCCACTATATATCAACACAAAACAGCCATGACAGTTCGCAAAACAACTGTCATGGCTACTATCATACCATCATACATAAAATTAGTCAATCAATTATATATCAACCATCTACCTCTTCCACATAATAACAAGTCCCCCTCATCGTCCGCTTATTCGGCACGCTATTCCGCTTCAAAAGCTTGCCGAAATTAAGGATCATCGTTTTTGTAATATTAAAACCAGGTTGTTTCTCCGCGATCATATCCAGTATCTCGGACGCCAGAAGCGGCTTTGCCTCTTCAATATCCTCCGCGATCTTGAAATAACGCAGGAACAGTTGCTCTTCAGCCGGCTGCTGCTGGAAATCCCTGTTGTTTTCAGTGATCAGCGCCTCTTCCTCCGGAGTAAACCAAAAACGTTCTCCACGCCTCAACAATTCTTTCGCTTCCGCATACAACTGATCATAATCGATCGGCTGGGCATAATCGATCCGGCTCTTCACCTCCACGCAAATGAAGCGGCGGCTACCGGTCGGATCCGTCAGCAAATCATAATTGTTGCTGGTCGCGATAAACGTGGCATAGCGACGCAAGTTACGGCTCGCACTCTGATAAGGCAAACGAGTGTTCACAACCGCTTTTTGCAGGATATGCTTCAAAAAACTTTGATGAGAACTTTTCACTGAATCAAATTCATCGATATTAATCAACGCATACCGGTGCAAAGCCAACTCCGCCCCACGGCGATTGCCGAAATCGATACTGTCCGTATAATAAGGACGCAACACTGGTGGCAACAAATTCAAGCAAAACGTGGACTTCCCACACCCTTGGCCACCGACCAACAGAGGTGTCGTACTATTCCCGTGTTCCGAATCCAGTTCCATCCAATGTGCCACCATGCTTAGGAACCAGCGGTAAAACAAATCTCCCCATACCGGATTGTCACAAGGGACACGCCCGGCTAATGCCCTGATGCGTTCTTTTCCGTCCCAAGCCGGAAGATTCCCAAGAAAATGGTCGATAGGATGATATATCGGAACACGATCGGAATTGACATACCGGTCGATATCCTTGTCCCATACATTCAACCCTTCCTGCTGGGCTTCCAGGCAAATGGAATTCCGGACTTTCGTCGTATAAGGCTTGTAAACGAACTGTATCATCGAACGGTCCAAATATTCCACTCCACCGCTCATCTCATTCGTCCGGAAGAAATAACGCCGGTTCATAAACTCGTCCAACCGCAACACCAACGACATGGATGGCGGGACGGAAGAGAGCGGCTCCGCACGGTTTGAAACATTCTCCAACGTATATGCCGTACGGAAAGCCATACGGACGTCTATCTTATATTTTTTCAAAGCCTCATAGCGCAATGTCCAGCCCACCGCCTCTTCCTCCGGTATTCCAAGCCGGCAGCAAGCTTGCGCCAAGTCGATGAACAGCAGTTGGATATCATCTTCCGGGCTTTCTGAAAACCGGCGCGTCATCTCCATCAGGATGACACTGAACAGCGTGGCGATCTGCCCGTTCCGATCCGCTCCCGGAGCCATCATCTCCAACGGATCCCGAACCGGAGAAGGCACGATCTTCAAGTCACCCCCGTCCGGCATCTGCAAAGGTTGCTCGATCCGGATCGCCACCGCATCCGGATTGTAATAGGCGTCCGGATCCACACTCATCCGGCACCCCCGCGACAGGAACGGTTCTTTCAACGATATAATGCTGCCCAACTGCGGCTGGTAATGCCGCACCGCCAGCTGATAAGCCGCAGCATGAAACATACGGGCCTGCTCCTCTTTTTTCGGCAGCGAGCCGTCGGGCAGCACAAAAGGAACCACGATCTTGACCGAACGCCCGCTCAGCCCGACGAACGCCAGCAAGGTCTGCGGCAGGGCGGCAGCTTCACGGCGGACGGCCTCCGCCTCACTCTGGCTTTCCAAGCCGTTCACTTCCAACAAGACATACCCGTTATAGCGCCTCAACTGTATTCCATCGCCATTCTTCTTGAACGTCGAGCCAAAAGCCAGAACCGGTAGTTTTCCGGACAAATCCGTGGTTCGTGCCAAAAACGCCATATTCAATTTTCGACGAACCGACAATATAGCTTCCGCATCTTTGCCGTTTTTCAGCAACCCGACAATATATTCCATATCACGCGAGTGCATCCGCAACACGCCTTTTTTATGCCTGTAATATGTGATTTGCATTACCAAGGATTTCTTTCGAATTTGACAAATTTCATGCTCTTTCTCACACAGGGAGCCATCCTGAAACAGACACGACGCGCCTTCACCCGATGGGGAGTACATTTTTTCGGATCTTCGAAGCCTTCGCTCCCTGCCGAAAGATAAAAATCACCCAACCCGTCCAACTCCACGGAATAGCCGTCTTTCAACAATTCAAGAATCATCCCTCCGATCTCGCAAACCGAAGCGAACACATCACCTCGGCTCAACGAGCAACGATCGGCAACCAAATCAGCCAGCTTTTTCGTTGAAACCCGCCCGCACGTAACCGGAACACCATAATAGCGTACTTTATCTTCCGCTCCCGTCTTGTCCAGTTTTTGCCGGACTACATAGTAATGTGCCATAAATAACAGTATTTTTAATATTAAACAACCAGATATTCTTCTCAAGACGCCCATTTTAACACTTTTGACACCCCCATCTGAACGGTATCAACACCCGGGTCTCACCCCTTCCGACACCCGGATGACGGGCTTCTTTTCTTATTACAAATATACAAATAAAACATCTATAATGCAAATATTTACAGCACTTTATTCAATTATATCTACACTTATTTTTCCCCAGCACGAAGACAGAATCATGTGATATACGACATGATAGTATGATAGTATGAAATGATAGTTGAAAATAGATACTATCATATTTTTATAAACTAATATACAGATATTTATATGCAAATATGATAGTATGATAGTTGGATTTAAAAAAAATCGTATGTATATAATAGGTGGATGTTTACAGCAGCTTATTTATATTGCTTGCAGGAGGAAGACTTACATGGATGGCAACCCTAAATAACACATCGTCCCGTTTCCATGTTTGACATTGCAGCTATCAAACACAAGAAACAGGACGATTTTGCATATCTAAGTTCTTTTCCGATTGACCGGACTTACATAAAAAGTTCGACAAACGTGCCATTCCGACATAGCACACCACTACA
>ENA-UERU01000796-UERU01000796.1-human-gut-metagenome-genome-assembly--contig:-NODE-796-length-21957-cov-10.310695_pt1 | contig 21957 bp, 18 predicted proteins | sample MGYA00242988_ERZ507989 | MGnify/ENA primary metagenome ERZ507989 (study PRJEB26167, sample SAMN06115519) | human gut metagenome | host: Homo sapiens | place: China:Hunan | collected 2015-08-21...
GTGGAAAATCAGGCTATCTTCCCGGATACACATGAGCGCATTATTGACGATGATGTGTTTGAAAAGGTTCAGGAGATTCGTAACCAGCGTCACCGCATGACTCGGACAGGCAAGAGCAGCATTTTCTCCGGTATGGTCTACTGCGCTGACTGCGGTTCCAAGATGCAATATGGTTCGTCCAACAACAGGGACTTCAGTCAAGACTTCTTTGATTGCTCTCTGCACAAGAAGAACGGGAGCAAGTGCAAGGGACACTTCATCCGGGTAAAGGTTTTGGAGGGCCGTGTGCTAAGCCATGTTCAGCGGGTGACGGACTACATCCTCTGTCATGAGGACTACTTCCGCAAGGTCATGGAGGAGCAGCTTCGGGTGGAAAGCACCGAAAAGCTGACTGTCCTGAAGAAGCAGCTTGCCCGGAATGAGAAGCGGATCGCAGACCTCAAACGGCTGTTCATGAAGATTTACGAGGACAATGTTAACGGAAAGCTTAGCGATGACCGCTTCGACATGATGAGTCAGAGCTACGATGCCGAACAGAAGCAGCTGGAAGAGGAAGTTCTCTCCATCCAGCAGGAAATTGAAGTACAGGAACAGCAGATCGAGAATATTGAAAAGTTCGTCCAGAAAGCGCACAAGTACGTTCATATTGAAGAACTCACCCCTTATGCTCTCCGTGAACTGGTGTCGGCCATCTATGTGGATGCCCCGGATAAGTCCAGCGGAAAGCGGGTGCAGCACATCCATATCAAGTACGATGGGCTGGGGTACATCCCTCTGGATGAACTGGAAGCAAAAGAAAAGGCGTGACCGAAGTCACGCCAAATCTTCCCCATTTCGGGAGCTTTTGCAAATACTGTTTTATGGGAACTCTGCTACGGGGAACGCCCTGTTGTACATATCGTTATCGTCTGTGGTCTTAATCGCAAGTTTTACAAACAGCGCAATTCTCAACGACCGATTTGCGATATGCAATTCACGGTTGTTATCAACGAATCAAATCGTGAATTGCGATGGCAGGGTGCGTCCTATTCAGGGGCGCACCCTGTTTTTGTGGCTATTTTTACCATCACATAAATTTGCACTGCCGTTGCCATAGCAACCGACAAAGGAAAGTGAATTTGATAAAATGCCCTGCGGTTGGTTATTGCTAACTAACTGCCACAACCAAAGAACCATTGATTTATCAAAGGAGTTTTCCATGAAAAAGATTTCTCGTCGTTCGTTTATCACTGCCATGGCTGCTGTAAGTGCAGCCGGTGTTCTGGCCGCCTGCGGTTCTTCTTCAAGCAGCACGGCTTCTTCTGTGGCTTCTTCCGCTGTATCCAGCGAAGCAACTTCCTCTGCCGCATCTATGGATGAGACCGGTACCCATACCGTCGTAGACCACGGCGGCAACGAAGTAGAAGTGCCTAATAAGGTCACCCGTGTCGTCATCGACCAAATCCCCATTCTGTCTACTTATATGGCCTATTTTGAGGGCAGTGCTCCCTACATCGTGGGTTACTGCGGCTCTTTCAAGTCGGTTATTTCTGACACTGTATTGAAGAATATCGCCCCGGAGCTTCTGGAGTCCAGCGATACGGTCTATGCTCAGAGCGACCTGAACATCGAGGAGATCATGAAGCTGAATCCCGATGTTATCCTGTACAATGCGGGCAACTCCTCCCATGCCGAAATCCTGAAGGCCAGCGGAATCCCCTCCATCGGTTTTGCTACCGTGGGCGCATCTACGGAGGCCGATCCCATTGAGCGTTACGAAGAGTGGCTGAAGCTGCTGGAGCAGATCTTCAATGAGCCGGACAAGACCGAAGCCTTTGTTGCTGCCGGTGATGAGATCGTGGCCGATGTGGAAGCCCGTATTGCGGAAATTCCTCAAACAGATCGCCCCAGTGCGCTGATTCTGTGGAAGTATGCAAACGGTGTGCCGCAGGTATCCGGTCAGGGCACCTTTGGCACCTACTGGATGAAGCGTCTGGGCGTAATGGACAAGGCACTGGAAGCCACTGGCTTTGCACAGGCCAGCATGGAACAGATTTATAGCTGGGATCCCGATATTCTTTTCTTGGATGGTCCCGGCCTGCAGCCCCTGCGCACCGAGGACGTGCTGAGCGGGAATGTTGACGGTGCTGACTTCTCCACCCTGACTGCCGTGAAGAGCGGCCGGGTCTACAACACTACGCTGGGTATGTGGAACTGGTTCACCCCGAATCCAGATGCTCCGCTGGTGCTGGCATGGCTAGCCTGCAACACCTACCCGGATGCTTTTGCCGATTATCCGCTGGGCGATACCATCAAGGAATATTACAAGACATGGTACGGCTACGATGTGACGGATGACGAGCTGGAGGAAATGCTGCTGTACTGATGAAAGATACCATCTGGATAAAAAAAGGCCGGTTCACACCTCTGGCCGTGGTATTGATGTTTGCTTTGCCCCTTGTGACCGCACTCATCTGCCTGTGCTTTGGGCGAATGAGTGTTCCGATAGGCGAAGTCCTTTCGGCTTTGCGCACTGCTCTGACGGGTGAGAGCACCTCAAATGTACAGAACTACTCCATCGTCATCAATCTGCGGCTGCCCCGCATTCTGATGGCCATCATCGTCGGCGCAGGTCTGTCTTGTGCAGGCAATACCTATCAATCCTTATTCTCCAATCCGCTTGCCACACCGGATATTTTGGGTGTAACCAGCGGCACCTGTGTGGGTGCAATTCTTGCTATTATCCTGTCTTGCAGTATTCTGGAAACGCAGCTCATCGCCTTGGTCTTTGGCCTGATTTCCGTCTGTTTTACTCTGAAAGTCGCAGGCAAGAGTGATGGGCGTTCTATGGTTTATCTGGTGCTGGCCGGCACGATTGCATCCTCTCTGTTCAACGCACTGGGTTCGCTGCTGAAATATACTGCCGATCCGCAGGACAAGCTGCCGGAGATCACCTACTGGCTCATGGGCAGCTTTACCAGTGCCAGTTACCAGAAGATCCTGATTGGCTGCCCACTTATCGTTGCCGGAATTATCATCATCTATCTGCTGCGCTGGCGGCTGAACATCCTTTCACTGAGTGATGACGAGGCTCGTGCCAGCGGCATCAACATCAAGCAGACCCGGATGCTGTTTATTGTTGCATCTACGCTGGTCACGGCTTCAGCCGTTTCCATGTGCGGTCAGGTGGGCTGGATCGGTTTGCTGATCCCGCACGCATCCCGGATGCTGGTAGGAAGCAACAACCGTTATGTGGTGCCCCTCAGTCTCAGTCTGGGAGCCAGCTTTATGATCCTGATTGATACCCTGTCCCGCAGCATCAGCATTATCGAGCTGCCTCTTTCCATCCTCACCGCTATCATCGGTGCGCCGGCATTTATTTCTCTGCTGAATAAAACAAGGAGCAACCTGCAATGATCTTGGAAGTGCAGAACGGTTGCTTCGGCTACCCGAAGCAGCCTGTGATTCTCGAAAATATCAATTTGCGTCTGGAAGAAGGACACATCCTTGCAATTCTTGGACCAAACGGCATTGGTAAAACCACCCTGCTCAAGTGCATGATCGGTCTGCTGCCATGGCACAGCGGAAAAACCCTATTTTATGGGAAGGATATCCACACCCTCAAGCCGAAGGATGTCTGGAGCACTATCTCCTACATTCCACAGTCCCGTGGCTTCGCTTTTTCCTACACCGGTCTGGAAATGGTTCTGCTGGGGCGCAGTGCGCATCTCGGAACCTTTCAGCAACCCGGCAAAGAGGAAATCGAAATGGCGGAAGCCATGATGGAACGAGTTGGGATCACCAGTCTTGCCAACAAGGACTGCAACCGGATGAGCGGCGGTGAACTACAAATGGTGCTCATTGCCCGTGCCCTCATCAACGAGCCGAAGCTCATCATTCTGGACGAGCCGGAAACCGGTCTGGATTTCCACAATCAGATTTTAGTACTGAATATGGTGGAGCGGCTGGCGCATGAATCCGGCATCAGTGCCATCATGAATACCCACTATCCCACCAATGCTATGAGCGTAGCGGACGAAGCCCTGATGCTGAACCGCAAAGGCAAATTTTTCTACGGTCCAGCTGCGGAGATCTTGAACGAGGAGAACATCTCGTATTCTTTTGATGTTCAGGTGCTGGTGGATGAACTGCATTATCAGGAGCGGTCGGTGCGCAGCATCGTTCCGGTTGCTCTGCGGGAGGAAACTGCTGTATGAACAATGTCCCTTTTACACTTTCCCAGGTTCGCCCGATCCGGGATGCTATGACCGTTTCCCGACCTTCCGGACTGGGCTATGGAGTGCCGGTAACATGGTTTTCCTTGGGCGCAGGCACTTCTATTACCCCGGAATACTATGACTGCACCACTCTTTATCTGGGTGGTGAGGGAAACGGCAAGTTTCTTCTGGGAGTCGATGGGCAGGAAGTGTCTGTCAAACCCGGAGAAGTGCTGTATGTACCGCCGAAAACACTGTGCGGCACAAAAACCGACAGTGGAATGATCTATACTGAAATCATTTTGAAAAAGGAGAATTTTACCATGAACAACATCATCAAGGCAGGCCAGCCCACCGAACTGAAGAACCTCATTTCTTATGAAGAGGGCAGCATCGCCAATCTGGACATCGCTCATGCAGACAACATGAAATTTGTCCTGATGGCTTTTGACGAGGGCACCGGCCTGACTCCGCACCGCGCTCCCGGCAATGCCATCCTGACCGCCCTCGAAGGCAAGGCCATTATTGGCTATGAGGGCAAGGATTACGAGCTGAACGCAGGCGAGAGCTTCCGCTTCGATAAGAACGGCCTGCACAGCGTTACCGCACAGGGCAAATTCAAGATGAGCCTGCTGCTGGTCATCGAATAAGCGATTTTCTGTTTCATAACAGACGCAAAGAACCCGTCCGGTACGTCCGGACGGGTTCTTTGCATCTGCCAGATTCAGCAGTAGTAGAGGAACGAACGCAGGCGGCTCCATGCAGTTTCATCCCAGTCGTTATCAAGGGAAAGCTGGAACAGTGGGGCACTGCAGGCATCGTGCAGGCCGCGCATATCCAGAATCATAGCGGTATTTTCATACCGGGGTGCAAGGGTCAGCACTGCATTGGTACGGCTAGAAAGCTCCACGGCCTTGGCGTACCGATATCGACCGTTCCCGCCTGAAAAATTCGGCAAGGCAGAGTCCGCAATGAGGAACAGTGTTTCAGCGTCTTCTGCAAAGGCACTATGCGCTCCAAGTTCATTACCAAGGGTCTGCATCTGCCTCTGCATCTGGTCAAGCCAACCAGCCGATGGTTTGTTTTCATCCAAATTATCTCTCCACAGAACCCACCTGCGGAATGATCCAGCGCACACCCTCGACGATAGCTGGGATATCACCTAAAGAGGGAATGGCTGAATCTTGCTCCAGCAGAGCCTCCGTGTTGCTTCCGGTCACACAGAGTGAAAACGGAGTATCCATCGCCAGTTCCAACGTGGAAAGACCCTTTTTCAGGCAGACAAAAGGGTTGCCGTGATGCACTGCCATCCACTGCTTTTCAATTTCTTTATCTTTCAGCAGCACCAGCTTGACCGTTGAAGACCCGATATCCATTCCCAATGAAAACATTGTGTCACTCCTTCGATATCAACCCTGAACGTTATAGGGTTTGACATTTCAAACTTTATACCGTATAATAATGATGTCTTTTAATTAGACATCTCTAACCAAGAGTTTAACACAACTACCTCGGAGTGTCCGTTGTTATGGCAACGGCAAAGCAAATTTTAAGATGGAGCAATATTATTCAATTTTACAGCAATGCGGCATGTTCAACGGCATCCAGCCACGAAAATATAGGGAAGTCCTTAGTTGCTTGAATGCGACTGTCCGTGAATATCCTCGTGGTGCGCACATCGTCGAGCTGGGTGAGCAGAGCCACAATACAGGTGTTCTGCTGGATGGTACGATGGAAGAATTTTTGTATGATGAAAATGGCAATCAAATCAGCATCTGCCGTTTTTGTCCCGGAGAAGTATTTGGTGCAGAACTGGCCTGTACTGGCTGGACGACAAGTCCGGTCTGTCTGCGTGCCAGTTCGGACTGTACCGTAATGCTGCTGGATTTCAGCGCATTGATGTCACAGAAAACGCTGTCCTGTCCCTGCCGGATGCAAGTCACAGCAAATCTTATGCAGGATATGGCGCAGCAGCTTCTCTTTTTTAACACCAAAGTGCGTATTTTAGCACAAAAACGGCTTCGAGATCGTCTGAAGATTTATCTTCAAACCTTGACACCCGATGAAAAAGGCTGTTACAGTCTACCCTACACCCGGACAGAACTGGCAGATTTCCTCTGTGTGGACCGCAGTGCTCTTTCCCGTGAGCTGTGCCGGATGCGCGATGAGAGGATCCTTGATTTTTCCGGTGCAAAGATTCACCTGTTGAACCCAACGTTTTTGTATGGTTGGAACTGACAGTACTTCTAAATCTATGAAAAAAATTGTCTGCCTAACATTTTTGTTCGACAGACAATTACTTTTCAACCTTCTAGTGTACGACTACCGGACACATTCTTCAAATATTTCTCCGAGTCACCGTTCAGAATCAAATCCGCATAGCCCAGCGGATCGTTGTAGATGAGGTAGTCCAGTTCCGTCCTCTGCGCCATGGTCACGTTCAATTCATCCTCGACCCCGGTGCAGTCAATGGAGATCATTCTCCCATCCCGGAGCAGCAGCTCCACACAGCCGGTGTCCATGTTGAATTTGCAAGCTCTTTCATCGTACTTCATGTTTGTGTCCTTTCTGCCTTACGGCACTCTCACAGTGGTCTGTCGTGCTTTTTTGTGATAAGGTCTAGGACGTTTTTCGATGGAAGCAAGGGATTCGTTCTGTTTTCCAAAGAATACAAAAAATCCGAACCCTTCTCCTATTGGAAAAAAGTTCGGATTTTGTTGTTGTGGTGCGAGTAGTGATACAGCATTTTTTGAAAACCATCGTAGTACAATTTGTTTTCGAGGTCATCGGATAGCAACTTGCTTGTATCGCACCCCGATGGGCGGCTGTATTGAAAAAACAGTTGCCCTTTATATACCACACAACCTAAAAATTATCAAGTACGCGCAGCGTTCACTTCTCCCATCACCGGGAGCAAATGGACGCTGCTTTTTTTGTTTACAACGAAAGGAGGCATCCGTGAAATGGCAGTTTTTCGGGTAGAAAAGAACAGCGGCTACACGGTCATGTCGAACCATCACCTGCGGAACCGGGCCTTGTCCCTGAAAGCCAAGGGCTTACTCTCCCAAATGCTCTCCCTGCCGGAAGATTGGGACTACACCCTGCAAGGGCTGGCCCGTATCAACCGGGAAAGCATTGACGCGATACGGCAGGCCATCCGGGAACTGGAACAGGCAGGCTACATCCAGCGTTCCAGAGAACGGGACGAGAAAGGACGGCTGCGCGGCGCAGACTATGTGATCTTCGAGCTGCCGCAGCCCGTTCCTGCATCGGTTTCACCTACATTGGAAAATCCAACGTTGGAGAATCCCACGCAGGAAAACCCTACGTTGGAAAATCCAATGCAATTAAATAAAGATAAACTAATTACAGAAAAACAAAAGAAAGAGGGATTAAATACCGATTCCATTCCTATCCATTCCCCAAACCCCTTGCCTTTGGACGAGGACGAGACAGCGGCACCGCCGCCGGAACGGACAGGAAGCCGAAAGGAAGCGGCCTATCAAATCTACCGGGACCTGATTTTGGAGAACATCGAGTATGACACCCTCATCCAGAATCCCCGGATAGACCGGGAACAGCTGGACGAGATCGTGGACATCCTGCTGGAAACGGTCTGCACTTCCCGCAAGTCCATCCGGGTGGCTGGGGACGATTACCCGGCAGAGTTGGTCAAGGCAAAATTCTTGAAGCTGGACAGCCATCACATCGAGTTCGTCATGGACTGCCTGCGGGATAACACCACCAAAGTCCGCAACATCAAGCAATACCTGCGGGCCATGCTTTTTAACGCGCCCAGCACCATCAACAGCTACTATGCGTCCCTTGTGGCGCACGATATGGCGCAGCCTGATTGGGGCCGCCCGCCCAACACCTGACCGAAAGGAGCGTCCACCCATGAGAACCATTTACCTGCGGCGGCTGGTGGTTCCACCCTAGCTGCCGCTTTTCCGACTACTTCTCAAGGAGGGATGCTGAATGCAGGAAGAAGTCACCCAGAAAACCATTGCCCTGTCCATGAAAACGGGCAAACTCACCGCCCAAGCGTTGCAAGCTGCGCTGAAAAAATATTTGCAGCACCGGGCCAAAGGACCAAAGCTGCACCACGGCAGGCAAAGCCTGAAACAGCTGAAAGCCCACGGCGCGGCCCTGACCAACATTGAAGTCACGGAGGCGAACATCGGGGCGTTCAAGCCCTGCGCCAAGAAGTACGGCGTGGACTTTACCCTGCGCAAGGACAAGACCACCCAGCCGCCCCACTACATCGTGATCTTCAAGGCCAAGGATGCGGACAATCTGGAACAGGCGTTCCGGGAGTTCACCGCCAAAACGCTCTCCAAGGAGCAGCGGCCCTCCATCCGCAAAGTGCTGGCAGTGGTTAAGCAGAAAGCGGCCCAGCAGCCGAAACGCGCCAAAGAAAAAATCAAGCAAAGGGGGCTGGAACGATGAAGCCTGAACTGAAAAAGCTGCTGGTGCTGAATCTGCCGTATCTGCTGTTCGTGTACCTGTTCGCCAAATGCGGGCAGGCGTACCGTCTTGCGGCGGGCGCAGATGCTTCGACAAAGCTGCTGCACCTGACGAACGGCATCTCTGCTGCCTTTGCAAACCCGCTGCCCAGCCTGCATCCGTTTGATTTGTGCGTGGGCGTTGTTGGCGCGGTGGCTGTCCGGCTCATCGTGTACAGCAAAGGCAAGAACGCCAAGAAATACCGCAAGGGTGAAGAATACGGCTCTGCCCGATGGGGTACCGCCAAGGACATTGCCCCGTACATCGACCCCAAGTTTGAAAACAACATCCTGCTGACCCAGACTGAACGCCTGACCATGACCGGGCGGCCCAAAGACCCCAAGACGGCCCGGAACAAAAATGTGCTGGTGATCGGCGGCTCCGGCAGCGGCAAGACCCGCTTCTATGTGAAGCCCAACCTCATGCAATGCTTTCCCACTTCCGATTATCCCACCTCCTTCGTGGTCACAGACCCAAAAGGCACACTGGTTCTGGAAACGGGCCAAATGTTCCAGCGGGCAGGCTACCGGGTGAAAATCCTAAACACGATAAACTTTTCCAAGTCCATGAAGTACAACCCCTTTGTCTACATCCACTCGGAAAAAGATGTGCTGAAGCTGGTGAATACCCTTATCGCCAACACCAAGGGCGAGGGTGAAAAATCAGCAGAAGATTTTTGGGTGAAGTCGGAACGGCTGTTCTACACCGCGCTTATCGGCTACATCTGGTATGAGGCCCCGGCAGAAGAAATGAACTTCACCACCCTGCTGGAAATGATAAATGCCAGTGAAGCCCGCGAGGACGACCCGGAGTTTCAAAGCCCGGTGGACCTTATGTTTGAGCGGCTGGAACAGAAAGACCCGGACCACTTCGCCGTCCGACAGTACAAAAAGTTTTTGCTGTCGGCCGGCAAGACCCGTTCCTCCATCCTGATAAGCTGTGGTGCCCGTTTAGCCCCATTTGACATCCGGGAGGTGCGGGAGCTGATGGAGGACGATGAAATGGAACTGGACACCATTGGGGATGAAAAGAACGTGCTGTTTTTGATTATGAGCGACACGGACACCACATTCAACTTCATTCTTGCCATGCTTCAAAGCCAGCTTATCAACCTGCTGTGTGACAGAGCGGATGATAAATACGGCGGTCGGCTGCCTGTCCATGTACGGCTGATTCTGGACGAGTTCGCCAACATTGGGCAGATTCCCAACTTCGACAAGCTGATCGCCACCATCCGCAGCCGGGAAATCTCGGCATCCATCATCTTGCAGAGCCAGTCGCAGCTGAAAGCCATCTACAAGGATGCGGCCGAAATCATTTCGGACAACTGCGATTCTGTTCTCTTTTTGAGTGGGCGCGGCAAAAATGCCAAAGAGATCTCTGATGCGCTGGGGAAAGAAACCATCGACAGTTTCAACACCAGCGAGAACCGGGGTTCTCAAACCTCCCACGGACTGAACTATCAAAAACTAGGAAAGGCGTTGATGTCAGAGGACGAAATCGCAATCATGGACGGCGGCAGATGTATTTTGCAGCTGCGGGGAGTGAGGCCGTTCTTCTCGGAGAAGTTCGACATCACCAAACACCCGCACTACAAATACCTTGCGGACGCGGACAAGAAAAACACCTTTGATGTGGACAGGTTCTTATCCACCCTGCGCCGGAAACGGCAGCAGGTAGTCGCACAGGACGAAAGTTTTGACCTGTACGAAATCGACCTGTCGGACGAAAGTGCAGCCGCCGAATAAGGCGGTATTTTTTGAAAAAACAATTTTGAGTGCCGCAGAACAAGCGACAGAAAGTGAGGACCTTATGGAATTTTTCAACAGCGCAGTCGATACTTTGCAGACCATCGTGGTCGGTCTGGGCGGTGCCCTGTGTGTCTGGGGCGGCATCAACCTGTTGGAGGGCTATGGACAGGATAACCCCGGCAGCAAGAGTCAGGGCGTCAAGCAGTTGGTCGCGGGCGGCGGCGTTGCCCTGATCGGCGTGACCCTTGTCCCGCTGCTGTCCGGGCTGCTGGGCTAAGTCCTGCATCGCTGCCCACAATTTTCCGAACAACGAACACTTAAAATCCTACTCCGCGCTCTCCCTCTCACATGGGAGGGCGCGGGAAAGGAGGTATCTTTGCTTGATTAGTGAAATCATCGAGAAATGGATAAAGGGCATTTTGATAGATGGCATCACGGGCAACCTCTCCGGCCTGTTCGATAACGTGAACGCCAAGGTGGGCGAAATCGCTTCGGATGTCGGCTCCACCCCGCAGGCGTGGAACAGCGGCATCTTCAATATGCTGCGCAGTCTTTCCGAAACGGTGGTGCTGCCCATTGCAGCGGCTATCCTTGCCCTTGTGATGTGCCATGAGCTTATCCAGATGATTACCGAAAAGAACAATATGCACGACTTTGACACCTCCATGTTCTTCCGCTGGATTTTCAAGTCTGCTTTTGCCATCCTCATTGTCAGCAACACATGGAACATCGTCATGGGCGTGTTCGATGCCACCCAGAGCGTTGTCAACCAAAGCTCCGGCGTTATCATCGGCGAAACGTCCATCCACTTTGACCGCCTGATACCCGGACTGGAATTTCAGCTGGAAAGCATGACTATTGGCAGTCTGCTCAGCTTATGGTTCCAGACCCTTGTAGTGGGCCTGACCATGAACATCCTGTCTATCTGTATTTTCCTTGTGACCTACGGCCGCATGATCGAGATTTATGTTGTGACCGCACTGGGGCCTATCCCGCTGGCGACCATGGGCAGCAGCGAGTGGCGCAGTACCGGGCAGAACTATTTGAAGTCTTTGCTGGCACTGGGTTTCCAAGCGTTCCTGATTATGATTGTCGTTGGCATCTACGCAGTGCTGATACGCAACATTTCGGGCGCGGCGGACATTGCCGGGGCTATCTGGGGCTGCATGGGCTACACCGTGCTACTCTGTTTCTGTCTGTTCAAGACCGGCAGCATCAGTAAGTCCGTATTCGGTGCCCATTGAGAAAGGAGCGTTTGAATGGCGTATGTGACCGTTCCAAAAGATTTGACCCATGTAAAATCCAAAGTCTTATTCGGACTGACCAAGCGGCAACTGGTCTGCTTCGGCGGTGCGCTTTTAACGGGCGGACCGCTTTATTTTTTGGCCCGGAACTATCTTTCCAACAGTGCAGCGGCCCTGCTGATGATTTTTGCCATGCTGCCGGGGCTGCTGTTCGCGCTGTTCGAGCGGCACGGCCAACCCCTTGAAGTGGTGATTCAGCAAATGATTCAGTGCTGCTTTATTCGTCCCAAGGAAAGGCCCTATCAGACCAACAATGCTTACGCCGCCCTTGTGCGGCAATACCAAATGGAACAGGAGGTAAAGGCCATTGTCCAGAAAAGCGATACCCCGCGAAACCGAAAAGCCCAAAAAGCTCACCCGCACCCAGAAAAAAGAAATTGATGCCGTCATTCGCAAATACAAGGGCGACGGCAAGCCCCGCACGGCGCAGGCCACCATCCCGTATGAGGCCATCTACCCGGACGGTGTGTGCCGCATTGACCGACGCACGTTCTCCAAGTGCATTGCCTTCGAGGACATCAGTTATCAGCTGGCTCAGCCGGAGACAAGAACCGCCATCTTTGAACACCTGTGCGACCTCTACAACTATGTGGATGCTTCCATCCATGTGCAGCTTTCGTTTTTGAATCGCAAGGTTGACCCGGTGCAGTACGCAAAAAGTTTTGAGATCGCACCGCAGGGGGATGATTTTGACGACATCCGCGCCGAGTACACCGCCATCCTGCAAAAGCAGCTTGCCAGCGGAAACAACGGCATTGTCAAAACCAAGTACCTGACCTTCACCATCGAGGCCGACAGCCCGAAAACAGCACGGTCACGGCTGACCCGCATTGGCCTTGACCTGCTGGGCTATTTCAAGACCATGGGCTGCGTGGCGCACGTCATGGACGGGCAGGAGCGTTTGGAAGTTCTGCACGGCATCTTCCACCCGGACGGCGAACCGTTCCGTTTTGACTGGGACTGGCTGGCACCCTCCGGCCTGTCTACCAAGGATTTTGTGGCCCCGTCCTCCCTCTGTTTCGGTACGGCCAAAACCTTTGGTTTGGGCGGCAAGTATGGAGCTGTGAGCTTTTTACAAATCCTTGCGCCGGAACTTTCGGATGAAATGCTGGCCGACTTTCTCAAAACGGAAAGCGGCATTCTCGTCAACCTCCATGTGCAGGCCATTGACCAGACCGAGGCCATCAAAACCATCAAACGGAAAATCACAGACCTTGATGCTATGAAGATTCAGGAGCAGAAAAAGGCTGTCCGTTCCGGGTACGACATGGATATCCTCCCCAGCGACCTTGCCACCTACGGCGAGGATGCCAAAAAGCTGCTGAATAAATTGCAGACCCGGAACGAGCGGCTTTTCATGCTGACCTTTCTGGTGCTGAACGTGGCCGACACCAAGCAAAAGCTGGGCAACGATGTGTTCCAAGCGGCAGGTGTGGCCCAGAAGTACAACTGCTCTCTTGTCCGGCTGGACTACCAGCAAGAGCAGGGCCTTGTGTCCAGTCTGCCGCTGGGCATCAACCAGATAAAGATTCAGCGCAGCCTTACCACCTCCAACGTGGCGGTGTTCGTGCCCTTTGTAACGCAGGAGCTTTTCCAGAGCGGTGCGGCCATGTACTACGGCATCAACGCAAAATCCCACAACATGATCATGCTGGACCGCAAGCAGGCCCGGTGTCCCAACGGCCTAAAGCTGGGCACGCCCGGCAGCGGAAAATCCATGAGCTGCAAGTCCGAAATCGTCAGTGTGTTTTTAACGACCGCTGACGATATTTTTATTTCAGACCCAGAGGCCGAATATTACCCGCTGGTCAAGCGGCTACATGGGCAGGTCATCAAACTTTCGCCCACCAGCAAGGACTATGTGAATCCTCTGGACATCAACCTCAACTACTCCGAGGATGATAGTCCGCTTGCCCTGAAATCGGATTTTGTGCTGTCGTTCTGTGAACTGGTCATGGGCGGTAAAACAGGTCTGGAAGCGATTGAACGCACCGTGATAGACCGTGCCGTGAAAGCAATCTATCGCCCCTATCTGGCAAACCCCTGCCCGGAGAATATGCCGATTCTCTCTGACCTCCACCAAGCCCTGCTCGACCAGCACTTGCCGGAAGCGGACCGGGTGGCGCAGGCACTCGACCTGTATGTATCCGGCTCGCTGAATGTTTTTAATCACAAAACGAATGTGGACATCCACAACCGGCTTGTGGCCTTTGACATCAAAGAGTTAGGCAAGCAGTTAAAAAAACTGGGGATGCTCATTATCCAAGACCAGATATGGGGCCGCGTCACCCAAAACCGCAGTCAGGGCCGCGCCACATGGTATTTTGCAGACGAGTTCCACTTACTCCTGAAAGAAGAACAGACCGCCGCTTATTCCGCAGAAATCTGGAAACGCTTCCGTAAATGGGGCGGTGTGCCCACGGGCGCCACCCAGAATGTGAAGGACCTTCTTTCTTCGCCGGAGATCGAGAACATTCTGGAAAACAGCGACTTCATCACGCTGCTGAATCAGGCATCCGGCGACCGCAAAATCCTTTCGGAACGGCTGAACCTCTCCGCAGACCAGCAGAAGTACATCGACAATTCGGAACCGGGCGAAGGACTGCTGATTTTTGAAAATGTGGTGCTTCCGTTTTCCAACCCCATCCCGAAAAACACCCAGCTCTATAAGATCATGACCACCCGGCTTAGCGAGGTGGTGGAGCTATGAGCCTAACACATTTCAGCTTGTTTTCCGGCATCGGCGGCATCGACCTTGCCGCAGAAGCAGCGGGTTTCACTTCGGTCTGTCAATGCGAGTGGGCAGCCTTCCCCGCCGCTGTGCTGGCAAGCCACTGGCCGGAGGTGCCCCGATTTCAGGACATCACCACCGTAACAAAGGAGGCTTTCTTTGAAAAAACAGGACTTCGCACCGTCACCCTCATTTCAGGTGGCTTCCCGTGCCAGCCGTTCTCCACCGCAGGGCGGCAGCGCGGCTTCTACGATGAACGCTACCTCTGGCCCGAAATGCTGCGCGTTATCCGGGAATTGCAGCCCCGTTGGGTGCTTGGAGAAAATGTTGCTGGTTTCCTCCGTATGGGGGTCGACAAAACGCTCATTGACTTGGAGCAGGCAGGTTACGATGTTCGGGTTTTCGTATTACCTGCTGCTGCCGTTGGCGCGTGGCACGAACGGAAACGGGTATTCATCATCGGTTCTTCTGCCAACACCTCTTGCCAGCGACACCGGGGATGTGGGCAAGGGACTGGACATCCAAATCTCTGCGAATGGCAGTTACCGCAAGATGAACAAGGACGGCAAGGCGTGGACGGCGCGGCTTTCCCATGTGGTCTACCGGATGACCCCCACCACGCTGGAAAAGCCGTATCTCAACCCGGACTGGGTAGAGTGGCTGATGGGTTTCCCGCGCAAATGGACGGACATTCCCTTTGGGCCGAAGAACCCGCCGACATCCCGCGTCTGACCGAGGATGTGCCGAACCGCAGCAAGCGGATGAAAACACTGGGCAATGCGGTTTCGCCGCCGCAGGTGTTCCCGATTCTCAAATACATTGCGGACATTGAAACGGGCCGCTGTCCGATGGGAGGTGAAGAACTTTGAAAGAATTGCAGGCAAAAGCCAAAGTCACCCAGACCATGACCCGTGACGGTCTGGTGGTGGAAAATCAAGCGGACGGCACTGTAGAGAATGTTTCCAGTCGGGAAGCGGAACAGGACTACTCCACGGATGCCGAGGGCAAGGCCGAAAAAATTCTGGAACGGGCCGAGGACATCAAGGACGGGCATAAAAATAAAAAGAAAGCGAAAAAGGCAGCAGAAGCAGCAGCCACCGCCGAAAGTGAAGATGGTCTGCACCGTTCCGCCGCCCGTCTGGAACTGACCGAAGAAGAACGGGCAGACCCGGCATTGCAGCCGTTTATTCAAAAAGCGGAAGCAAAGGCCGACAAGCTGGATGCGGCCCGCGCCGCTCTGCCGAAGAAGCGTGTCCCGGTCAAGGAAAAAGTTTACGATGCAGCCAGCGGCAAGGCAAAATCCACCCTGCGGTTTGAGCAGCAGGACAAAGGCCCGCCCAGCCTGAAACCAAACCCGGCCAGCCGCCCGCTGTCGGAAGCATTGCTGTTCGCTCACGGAAAAATTCACGAGGTCGAACACGAAAATGTGGGCGTGGAGGGCGGCCACAAAGGTGAAGAACTGGTGGAGCGTCAGACCGCCAAAGCCATCCGCAGCGGCATCCGGCACCACAAGATGAAGCCCTACAAGGCCGTGGAAAAGGCAGAGCGTCAGCTCATGTCTGCCAATGCAGAATACTTTTACCAGAAATCCTTGCGGGACAATCCGCAAATTGCACAGGCGGCCAGCAGCCCCATTTCCCGGATGTGGCAGAAACGGCGTATCAAACAGCAGTATGCCAAAGCTGCACGGCAGGCCGGACAAGCCGCCGCGCAGGGTGCAGCCGCCACCGCAGAGAACGGTTTCCGGGTAACAAAGCTGGCGGCCGAGGGCGGCGAACGGGTAGCCGAATTTGCGGCCCGGAACTGGAAAACCATTCTGATCGTGGCGGTGTTCGGTCTGCTGGCTCTGCTCTTGATAACGGGTTTGCAGTCCTGCACCGTGATGGCGGGCACCGCTGGAACCGGCGTGACGGCATCCTCTTACTTTTCCAAGGACAAGGATATGCTGGGTGCAGAGAAAGCCTACGCCAAGCTGGAACAAAAACTGCAACGGTATCTCGACACCTACGAGGCCACCCACAACTACGATGAATACCATTTTTATCTGGACGAAATCGAGCATGACCCCTATGTGCTGATCTCGATTTTGTCCGCGCTGCATGACGGCGTGTTCACACTGGCCGAGGTGCAGGGCGAACTTGAAATGCTCTTTGAAAAGCAATACATCCTGACCGAGACCGTGACCATGCAGATACGCTACCGTACAAAAATGATGGTCATTATTGGCCCGTATGGTGTGCCGCAAGTTATCACCTACCAAGAACCGTATGAATACTACATCTGCACGGTCAAGCTGAAAAACAAGGATTTGTCCCATTTGCCCGTGGAAGTGCTGACCGAAGAACAACTCAGTGCTTATTCGCTCTATATGCGCACGCTGGGCAACCGGCCGGATTTGTTCGGGCAGGCACAGTACCCCAATGCGTCCACCATCAAGCAGCCCACCTATTACGACATTCCCCCGGAAGCCCTCAAAGATGATAAGTTTGCCGCCATGATGGAGGAAGCCACCAAGTACATCGGCTACCCGTATGTGTGGGGCGGCAGTTCGCCCAGCACCAGCTTTGATTGCAGCGGCTACATTTCGTGGGTGCTGAATCACTCCGGCTGGAACGTGGGCCGCCAGACCGCACAGGGCCTTTACAACCTCTGTACTCCTGTTTCGACGGCGCAGGTCAAACCGGGCGACCTTGTGTTTTTCAAGGGAACCTACGATACCCCCGGCGTGAGCCATTGCGGCATCTATGTGGGCAATTCCATCATGCTGCACTGCGGCGACCCCATCTCTTACACAAATCTCAACTCAAAATATTGGCAGGAACATTTTTACAGCTATGGGCGTTTACCGTGACGCCAGAAAGGATTTTGTATGGCAAAAAGACTTTCCCGCATTGAGCGCGACATTGAACGGCTCAAAGAAAAAATCTCCGAATACCAGCAGCAGTTGAAAGAACTGGAAGCTGCAAAGACCGAACAGGAAAATCTTCAAATCATTCAGCTGGTGCGCAGCATGAACATGACGCCGGACGAGTTTGCAGCCTTCCTGCGCAGCGGTGCGCTGAACGCGGCACCCACCGTCACTCCGTACCACAAACAGGAGGATGCCGCCGATGAAACCTGACAACTGGAACCGCTTCGCTGCCGGACTGCTGGCTATCCTGCTCTGCCTCTGCTCCTTTTCCATGCCCGCTTTCGCAAGCGGTACTGACCCTGCCCCGGAACCTCTGCCGGAGATTATCGAAGAAGAACCCACCACGGGCGGCATGGAGCCGGAGGGCGTGCCCATCACGCCCAAGGGCAACGCAACACTGGTGGATGATTTTTACGGCGACAAGCAGCTTATCACTGTGACCACTAAAGCCGGGAATTATTTTTACATTCTCATTGACCGCGCCAACGAGGACAAAGAAACCTCTGTCCACTTCCTGAACCAAGTGGATGATGCCGACTTGCTGGCTCTGCTGGATGAAGAACCGCAGGAAACCGAAGTCTGCACCTGCACCGTGAAATGTGAGGCCGGGGATGTCAATGAAAACTGCCCCTTGTGTGAAAAGAGCCTGCGCAACTGCATGGCCCCGGAAGCGGTGAAAACTGACACCGAAACGCCGCAGGAAAAGCCGAAGTCCAACATGGGCAGTCTGATGATCCTACTGGTGCTGGCTCTGGCTGGCGGTGGTGCGGCCCTCTATTATTTCAAGTTCCGCAAGCCCAAGGCCGATACCACCGGGCACGATGATCTGGACGAATACGATTTTGGCGAGGACGAGGATGCAGACGAGGAACCGGCTGAAATCGAGATTCATTCGGAGAACGGACAGGAGGACGAAACATGAGCGTTCAGCTGGTAATTGCCGAAAAGCCCAGCGTAGCCCGCAGCATTGCCGCCGTGATCGGGGCCGCTGAAAAGCAAAACGGCTATTGGCAGGGTGGCGGGTATCTGGTCAGCTGGTGCATCGGGCATCTGGTGTCCTTTGCCGAGGCTGGCCAGTACGACGAAAAATACAGCAAATGGCGGTATGAGGATTTGCCCATCCTGCCCCAGCCGTGGCAGTTCATTGTCCCGGACGAGAAGAAACAGCAGTTTGAAGTTCTGCGTGCCCTGCTCAACCGCCCGGATGTGGACAGTGTGACTGCCGCAACCGACGCAGGCCGGGAGGGAGAACTGATCTTCCGCTTTGTCTACCAAATGGCCGGCTGCACGAAACCCGTAAAGCGGCTCTGGATTTCCAGCATGGAGGATGCCGCCATCCGGGAGGGCTTTGCAAACCTGTGCCCGGATTCGGATTATGATGCGCTGTACCAATCGGCCCTCTGCCGTGCAAAAGCAGATTGGCTGGTGGGCATCAATGCAACGCGGCTGTTTTCGGTGCTGTACCACAAGACTCTGACCGTGGGCCGCGTACAGACACCGACATTGAAAATGCTGGTGGACCGGGACGCAAAAATCCTGCGCTTCCAGAAAGAAAGGTATTACACAGTCGGCATCCAGTCCGGCAGTCTGAAAGCAGACAGTGGACGCATTGCCAGCATGGACGAGGCCGACACTTTGAAAAATGCCTGTGCCGGGGCATCTGCTATCTGTTCTTCTGTCAAGCGGGAGAAAAAGGCAGAACAGCCGCCCAAACTCTATGACCTGACCACCTTGCAGCGGGAAGCAAACCGTCTGTTCGGTTTTACCGCAAAACAGACCCTTGATTACGCCCAGCAGCTTTACGAAAAGAAACTGCTGACCTATCCCCGCACGGACAGCCAATATCTGACCGAGGACATGGGCCAGACGGTACAACATCTTGTGTCTGATCTGCTGGGGCTGCTGCCCTTTGCCCAAGGACTTGCGCTGACTGCGGAAGTGGGCCGGGTACTGAACAGCAAAAAGGTATCGGACCACCACGCCATCCTTCCCACGTCCGAATTTGTAAAGCAGGGTTTCACTGGTCTTGCCGAGAGTGAATGCAAGCTGCTGAACCTTGTCTGCTCCAAGCTGCTCTGCGCCGTGGCTGCACCCCATGAGTACGAAACCGTGACTGCGGTATTTTCCTGTGCAGGAAATGAGTTCACCGCCAAGGGAAAGACCGTGCTTGTCCCCGGCTGGAAAGAGATCGACCAACGGTTCCGTTCCACCATGAAAGCAGACGGCGAAGAAGAAGCGGAAAGCCTGAACACCCTGCCAGAACTGGCAGAGGGGCAGAGTTTCCGCGTAACTTCTACCGTATCGGAACACTTCACATCCCCGCCGAAAGCCTACACCGAAGATACGCTCCTGTCAGCAATGGAGCGGGCCGGGGCCGAGGATATGCCGGAGGACAAGGTGAATTGCTCTGCAGGAGCAAGAGAGGGTGGCCTGGGCCAAGCGGAACGCAAGGGGCTGGGCACACCCGCCACCCGTGCCGCGATTCTGGAAAAACTGGTGCAAATGGGCTTTGTGCAGCGCAAGGGCAAACAGCTTGTCCCCACCAAGGACGGCATCAATCTGGCGGTGGTTCTGCCGGAAAGCCTGACCTCTCCCGCTCTGACTGCTGAATGGGAAAACCGTCTGACCGAGATTGCCAAGGGCAACGCAGACCCGGACGAGTTCATGGCCGAAATTGAAGCGCAGGTGCGTCAGCTGGTCAAGACCTACTCCTGCATCAGCGCGGACAAGCAAAACCTGTTCCAGTCGGAACGGGTTATCATCGGCAAGTGTCCCCGGTGTGGTGAAAACGTCTACGAGGGCAAGAAAAACTTCTACTGCGGAAATCGTGGCTGTCAGTTCGTAATGTGGAAGAATGACCGCTTCTTTGAGCAGCGAAAAAAAGCGTTCACCCCGAAGATCGCCGCTGCTCTGCTCAAAAACGGTAAGGCAAAGGTAAAGGACCTCTATTCCGAAAAGACAGGCAAAACCTATGATGCAACGGTGCTTCTGGCAGATACGGGAGGCAAGTACGTCAATTACCGGGTAGAGCGCAAAGAGTAAGGCAAAAATACGAGGGCCGGTTATGGTAAGGTGAAGCATTCATTTTGCCATAACCGGCTCTCTCTATCCGTAGGATAGGGACCGTTCTTTGAAAGGAGCGTGTGAAAATGAGCGAACTATTTTCCATCCAGCTGCAAAATCGGCAGCAGCAAGGCAGGGATGGCATCTGGCTGGACCTGCCCACTACAACCGAACAGGTACAAGCGGCCCTGCGGCAAATCGGTATTTCGTCCGATAATCCGCAGGGCCTTTTCATTTCCGGCTATTTTGCCGAGGAAGAAAAGCGTTTTGCCATCCCCTACAACATGGTGCTGGCATCCAATGTGGACGAACTGAACTTTCTGGCATCACGACTGGAAACACTCTCTACCGGGGAACGCGCAGAACTGAACGCCGCCTTGCAAGCCCCGCAGAGTGAGCTTTTCAGCATCGGGAGAATCACCGACTTTCCCGAAAACGTGGACTACTATGTGCATCTGCCGGATGTGCACGGGCCTGCCCAGCTAGGAGATTACTACCTGAATCGCTCCGGCATGGTGGATATGCCGGAAGAATGGAAAGGCGGCATCGACACGGCACAGTTTGGCCGGTATGTGGCTCAGCAGGAACAGGGTGCGTTCACCCAGTACGGCTACCTTGTCAAAAGCGGGGACGAGTGGCAGAAAGTCCACGAGGACCAGCCCGTGCCGGAGGAATACCGGGTGCTGTCCTTTCCCGCGCCGGAAGTTCTGCGGGATGCGGCCAACATCCCGCCGCCTGTTCAGCCTGAAACGGAACCGCAGAAAGTTATCCCCATCATCCTGAACGGCAAAGACAGCGCGGAACGGATGAAAGAAATTACGGACCGGCTGGAAACAGGGATTCAAGAGCTGTTCGACAGCGACCGCTACAAAGCCTACCTCACCACGATGGCGAAATTCCACAATTACAGCTTCAACAACACCTTGCTGATCGCCATGCAGGGCGGCCAACTGGTGGCGGGCTTCAACAAGTGGAAAAACACGTTCCACCGCACCGTAAAGAAAGGCGAAAAAGGCATCAAAATCCTTGCTCCTGCGCCGTACAAGGTCAAGCAGAAGATGGAAAAGCTGGACGAACAGGGCAAGCCGATTCTGGACAAGGACGGCAAGCCGCTGACGGAAGAAAAAACGGTGCAGATTCCGGCCTTTAAGGTGGTTTCCGTGTTCGATGTCAGCCAGACCGAGGGCGAACCGCTGCCATCTATCGCAGTGAATGAACTGTCCGGCAGCGTGCAGGACTATCAAGATTTTTTCAAAGCGTTGGAGCAAGCTTCCCCGGTGCCCATCGGGTTTGAGGACATCGAGGGCGGGGCGCACGGTTATTTCCACCTGCTTGACAACCGCATTGCCATCCAAGAGGGCATGAGCCAGTTACAGACCATCAAGACGGCTATCCATGAAATTGCCCACGCCAAACTTCACGCCATCGACCCCACCGACCCGGAACAGACCAACCGCCCGGACAGCCGCACCCGCGAGGTGCAGGCCGAAAGCGT
>ENA-UERU01000809-UERU01000809.1-human-gut-metagenome-genome-assembly--contig:-NODE-809-length-21658-cov-46.446087_pt1 | contig 21658 bp, 8 predicted proteins | sample MGYA00242988_ERZ507989 | MGnify/ENA primary metagenome ERZ507989 (study PRJEB26167, sample SAMN06115519) | human gut metagenome | host: Homo sapiens | place: China:Hunan | collected 2015-08-21 | study...
GATGGCATAGCCCGGGCGGTAGATGACGAGGTCTCTGAACGCCGGTATCTTTTTCAATGCTGCAATCTGGATGTTCATGGGCAATGAAGAAGAGAATCCATTCAAGTAGAGCTCTTGGGTTGTTTCCCCTTCGGGCTCCAGGAAAAGCTGGTGCTGCGGTTTGTCGGGGAAAGTCACAATCTTGGTTTCTATACTGGGGCAATAACGTGGGCCGATACTTTGGATTTGTCCGTTGAAAAGGGGGGAATCCGGCAGCCCTTCCTGCAGGATGCGGTGTGCTTCTTCGTTGGTGAAGCAGGTCCAGCAAGGGAGCTGTTTCAAATGGCGTACATGAGTGTCCATGAACGAGAACTTGTGGAAGTCACATTCTCCGTCTTGGATTTCCATATCCTCATAATGCACGCTGCGTCCATCTATGCGTACGGGGGTTCCCGTCTTCATGCGTCCAAAGGTGATGCCATGCTTTGCGATGGATTCGGTTAATTGGTAGGATGCTGGTTCTGCCATACGTCCACCTGGAAGCATGGTACGTCCCACGTGCATCAGTCCATTGAGGAAAGTTCCTGCGGTGAGTACTACACATTTGGCATGGAACGTTACTCCCCATAGTGTTACTACTCCCGTAATCTCACCGTTTTCAACGAGGATTTCCTGCACGGTATCCTGCCAGATATGCAGGTTGGGGATATTTTCCAGAATTTCTCTCCATGCCCAGATAAATTTGTTGCGGTCGCACTGTGCGCGCGGGCTCCACATAGCGGGACCTTTGGAACGGTTCAGTATACGGAACTGTATGGCTGTCTGGTCTGTCACCAATCCCATATATCCTCCCAAGGCGTCTATTTCGCGTACTATCTGTCCTTTGGCGATGCCTCCCACTGCCGGGTTACAACTCATCTGTCCGATTTTGTTCATATCCATTGTGATAAGACAAGTCTTCGAACCCAGGTTTGCAGCAGCGGCAGCGGCTTCGCATCCTGCGTGTCCGGCGCCGATTACAATAACGTCATACTTAAACTCCATTCGTTCAGTGTATTTTAAAACTGTGCAAAGTTACGAAAAAAGTTGTATGCCGGGACGTGTCATATCTTAAAATCCGGATATATCTTCTTTGGCATTGCTTATATTTCCGTATCCAGCATCATACTTATTGCTTGGAATGCTTAGGCTATAGACATATTGCTTGTGTTTAGCTTAAAATACAATCAAAATGAAGCTTTTTGAATACTATTGCTTTTCTTTTTGAAAAAGATACATACCTTTGCAGCGTTTGGATATTAAAAAGTGTTTTGATTGACTAATTTTAAGGAAGAGAAGCATGAGAAAGAAATTCTTCTTGTTAATCATTGTCTGCCTGGTTATGGGGGCAGGAGTGATGGCTCAGACGTCTACGGTCTCGGGAACAGTATTTGCCGAGGACAACAATGAGCCGATTATTGGGGCATCGGTATTGGTGAAGGGTACAACGCTGGGGGCCGTGACCGATATCGAAGGTAAATTTACAATCTTGAATGTGCCGGGCACGGCAAAGACAGTGATTGTCTCTTTTGTAGGTATGCAGAAAGTAGAAGCTGCCATAAAGCCTGCTATGAAGGTGGTGCTGAAATCGGATTCGGAACTGCTGGATGAAGTGATGGTGGTGGCTTACGGCACGGCCAAAAAGAGCAGCTATGCAGGTTCGGCTTCTTTAGTGAAAGCGGATGCGCTGAAAGACATTCCGACGACCAGCTTTGAAAACGCGTTGAACGGTAAAGTGGCGGGCTTGCAACTGACGAATAATTCCGGCCAGGCGGGTTCCGCACCGGCCATCCGCATCCGTGGCATAGGTTCTATGAATGCCGGGAATGAACCGTTGTATGTAGTGGACGGTGTTCCGGTCTCTTCGGGCAATACGGGGCAGATGAGCGGTGAGCTCTATTCTACCAACAACATCATGAATACGTTGAACCCGGAAGACATCGAATCTATTTCTGTATTGAAAGATGCGGCGGCCAGCTCGCTTTATGGGTCGCGTGCGGCAAACGGCGTCATTCTGATTACTACCAAAAAAGGACAGATTGGCAAGCCGGTGGTGACGCTGAAAGCCGAAGTGGGCTTCACGCCCTGCTGGGCAACGGACAACTATGAAACGGCCAGCGTACAGGAGAATGTGAATATGCTCTACACCGTATTTCACGATGCCCGTACAAGCGGTAAGGGCGAAACGGACGAAAAGGCGGCAGCCTATGCCATAGGCCAGTTGAACAGCCGTTTCAACAAACATGGCTACCAATTTACCACAAATGGTACGGGAGCTTACGAGAACGTCAATATCCTTGAGTACGACAACTCCGGGCGTGGAGGCAAATACTACGATTGGGACAAGGCATATTTCCGTACCGCCATTTACCAGACCTACGATATGTCCGTCAGCGGTGCTACGCAGAATACCAACTATTACACTTCCCTTTCCTATACCCAGGACGAAGGACGTTTGAAGATGAACAGCTTCGACCGTGTTTCCGGTCGCCTGAACCTCACCCAGAAGGTGGGGAAATTCCTTGAACTGACCACCAATGCCAGCCTGGCGCGTACCAAGAAAAGCGGTTATAATGATACACGCAACACGGGCAGTAATTACTTCATGCAGACCCGTAACTTGCTGTGGGGACTCTACTGGCCCACTGATTACAAGACCGGCGAGCTCTGGACCGAACGTTACGGTAGCTACGCCTACAATGGGCTTTATTATGACAAAGAGTGGGAGAACGGTTCTACCAGTACCAAAATCATGGCTGCGGAGACGCTCACCCTGCATCTGATGCCGGGCCTGGACCTTCGTTCTATCTACTCTTACGACAATACTACTGTAAAAGACTATATCTATTACAGTGCCAATCACTATAAAGGCTCGGCAGACAATGGGAATGTCAACGAATACCGTACTACATACGAGAAGATGGTTACCTCCACTACCGCCAATTATACCGGCACCTTCGACAAACACACAGTTGGCACCATGGTGGGTTTCGAAGCGGAGAAGAACAAGACAGACTATGTGCGTGCCACAGGAAGCAATCTTGCGGTCAGCACCATTCATACAGTTTCTACTGCCGGAACGCAGACTTCTGCCGGATATTCCTGGGGAAACTCGATGGTGTCCGTGCTCTCCAAGTTGGATTATAATTACGATGAACGCTACTTCATTTCCGGTTCTTACCGCCGCGACGGTTCTTCCCGGCTCAGCAAGCAGGAACGTTGGGGAAACTTCTGGTCAGTGGCAGGAGCGTGGAACATCATGCGCGAGGGTTTTATGAGCAAATATTCTTTCCTGAGCAACCTGCGTGTACGTGCCTCTTATGGTATTAACGGTACGCTGCCTTCGGACAATTACGGCTATATGAGCTTGATGAGCTATACCAGTAAGTACATGGGTAACCCGGGCGGTACAATCACTACCGTCACCAATGACAAGCTGTCTTGGGAGACGAGCTACAACACGAATGTGGGTATCGACTTCGGCTTCTTCGGTCAGCGTCTGCGCGGTACGGTAGAATACTTCAACCGTGATTCGAAGAACCTGCTCCAGGATGTTCCCATTTCGATGGTTACGGGATTTTCCTCTACGTTGCGGAACGTAGGATGCATCAACAACCATGGGGTAGAGGTGGAGTTGAGTGGTGACATCATTGATAGTAAAGGATGGTTATGGAGTGCCGGTGTCAACGCAACCTTCCTCCGTTCTGAGGTGAAAGAGTTGTATGGCGGTGCGGACATTATCTGGTACGACCCCACCAGTAGCGACAGCCGTGCGCAATATGTATACCGGGAAGGTCAGTCCACGTTGGCTTTCTATGGATACGAATGGGCAGGTGTGGACAAGACCAACGGCAAGAACGTCTACTATGTAAATGACCCCAAGAATGGCAAGGCCGGAGATTTTGAGTATAACGGACGCGGAGCTACTTATGACTATAACAATGCCAACTACACCATCATCGGCAATGCCGTTCCCAAAGTGTATGGGGGCATCAATACCTCGGTCTCCTACAAAGGCATAGCCCTTTCGTTGGGCTTTACCTATAAGATAGGAGGAGACTTGTACGATGGAGCCTACATGGATGTGGCCGACGACGGTTATTATTGGGAGCGTATCCGTGCTAAAAGCTACTACAACAACCTTTGGACGCCAGACCATACGAACGGTACAGAGCCCCGTATCGAAGGTGTAGACCTCGATGACCCGCAACAATACAGCAGCCGCCACTTGTTCAATGCCAGTTATCTGCGCTTGAAGAATCTCTCATTGGCCTATACGCTACCCAAAGCCATGACCCGCAAGGCTTTCATCGAGAATGCCCGCCTTTTCTTCACTGCCAGCAACCTTTGGACAATAGCCAAATACAAGGAGGCAGACCCCGAAGTGAGCGAATACGGCACACGTGGTTGGGAAACCCCTATCGGAAAAACGTTTGTCGTTGGCGTTGAATTGAAATTTTAATGAACTGGAGGAACTAACAATGAAAAAGATATATCATTTATTGGCACTTGTGATACTTGGTGCCTTTACATTCACTTCGTGTGACGATTTTCTGGATATGCAGCCCACCAACTCCGGAAATGCAGAAGGTGCTGTCGGTACGGTAGCCGATGCGCAGGTGGTTATCAACGGTGTGATGAGTGCGATGACCTCATCGTCCTATTACGGCAGAAACCTTTTTATGTACGGTGATGCCAAGGGCGGTGACCTCACGATTTTTGCTGCCGGACGCGGACTGGATGCATTCTATACGTTCAACCACACTTCCAACAGCAATACTTATTCCGGTTTCTGGAGCCGTGGATATTACTGCATTCTGCAGGTCAACACCTTGTTGAGCAACATTGAGAAGCTGGAAGAATCGGGCAGTATGGAAGACTTTTCCGAAGCCAAAGGGCAGGCGTTGACTCTGAGGGCGCTGTTCTATTTCGATTTGGTCCGTCTCTACGGGCTTCCTTACAATTACAACAAGACCTCTTATGGAGTTCCCAATGTAACCGAGCCGCTTACGGTGAACGCCCAGCCCACCCGTGCTACTGTGGAGGAGAACTATCGCCAGATTCTGCAGGACTTGTCGGACGGGGCGGCCCTGCTTGCCAAGAAGAAGACAAAGCAGAGCGGATATGCGGACTATTACACCAACATAGCCCTGCAAGCGCGTGTGAAACTCTATATGGAAGATTATGACGGTGCTTTGAACGCTGCCCGGGAGATTATAGAAAGCGGTGTGTACAAACTGTATGAGCCTGCCGATTGGACGGCTTCCTGGAGCAAGCAGTTTGGTTCCGAGTCCATCTTTGAGCTGGGCATCACCACTGAGGAATCAGACCTGGGAACTTCTTCTTTGGGCTTTTACCTGATGCGCTACGGACAGTTGAAGAATGCCATGGGCTGGTATCTTGCCAGCGATTATTTCTTGAACCGTCTGGGTGAAGACGAGACGGATGTGCGTTGGGGAATCATGGACAACGATGAATACTGGGTGGACAATGAGATTGAACGCAAGGGAGCCTGCTACAAGTATATGGGCAGTACCACTCTGGCAGGTGACGGCAAGGCAACCAATACAGCCGTCAATATCAAGATAATCCGTCTTTCCGAGATATATCTGATTGCCGCCGAAGCAGCCTTGCACTCCACGAAGCAGGAAGCAGGCGCAGATGCCGCCGCCGGTTACCTGAATGAAATCCGCAGGCGTTCTCCCGGACTGGCACCGGCCACTGCCGCTACCATTACCGATGATATGATTCTGGACGAGCGCAGCAAGGAGCTTTTTGGTGAAGGACAACGCTTCTTCGACATGATGCGTATGGGCAGAACCATCGAATTCAACGACGATTTTCAAGATATTCCGGTGAGTCACCGTGGAAAAACAATCGACCGTACTTTCGAGAAGATTGTGCTTCCTATTTCGCAGGATGAGATAAATGCCAATCCGGCATTGGAGAACCAGCAGAATCCGGGATATTAGTCATTCCCTGCTGTCTATTGTTTGCTACTCCTTGTATATCAGGGAGGTATTTTGCCAACAAGTTGTCACTGCCTTGGCAAACTTTTGCCACGCCTATGGCAAAGTTTTGCCAACGCGGTGGCAAAGTCTTGCCAATGGGAAGGCAAAACCTTGTCATAGGCGTGGCAAGAAAAGCGGAAAAAGGTGCCTTTGATGAATTTCTTTGATAAAATGAGATGGTAATACCTTGATATTCCACAAAAATACTATTTATTGGTTCGAAATTTCTATTCTTTTTTTCTGAATCGGCTTATCTTTGCTTTCGTAGAAACCAATAAAAAGTTATAATACTATGAGAAGATTTTTCCTCATATCGTCATTCTTGACGTTGTTTGCAATCGGAAGCTCGGCGCAATGGAAGCCGGCAGGTGATAAAATCAAAACGGACTGGGCATCCCAGATCAATCCCGCGAATGTGTTGCCCGAATATCCTCGTCCCATCATGGAACGGAGTGACTGGAAGAACTTGAACGGACTGTGGAATTATGCCGTTATAAATAAAGGTGAGCATCTTCCGGCAGAGTTCGAAGGGCAGATACTTGTTCCTTTTGCCATCGAATCCTCCTTGTCCGGAGTTGGAAAAAGAATCAATGAAAACCAGGAACTGGTCTACCAGCGCAGTTTTGAAATTCCTTCTGCCTGGAAGGGAAAACAAGTGTTGTTGCACTTTGGTGCTGTCGACTGGAAAACGGATGTATGGGTGAATGATGTGAAAGTAGGCAGCCATACGGGTGGATTTACTCCGTTCTCCTTCGATATTACTGCCGCCCTTTCTGGCAAAGGCAATAATCAGTTGGTCGTAAAGGTTTGGGACCCGACGGATAAAGGACCTCAACCCCGTGGAAAGCAGGTCAGCAATCCGGAAGGTATCTGGTACACTCCCGTAAGCGGTATCTGGCAGACGGTATGGATGGAGCCGGTTGCCGGAAAACATATCGAGAATCTCCGTATCACTCCCGATATTGACCGTAATCTGTTGACAGTGAAGGCTGAATTGAATAGTGCATGTCCTTCCGACTTTGTGGAAGTGAATGTGTATGACGGCAATCAACTGGTAGCCACCGGCAAAAGTATCAATGCAGAGCCGGTGGAGGTGTCCATGCCCCGGAATGCCAAGTTGTGGAGTCCGGATTCCCCCTTCCTCTATACGCTGAAAGTGACTCTGAAAAGTGGAGGCAAGGTAGTGGATAAGGTGGACAGCTATGCTGCCATGCGTAAGTACTCCACCCGTCGTGACGCGGATGGCATCGTACGCCTGGAACTAAATAACGAGGCTTTGTTCCAGTTTGGACCGCTGGACCAGGGTTGGTGGCCCGACGGACTGTATACAGCTCCCACAGACGAGGCTTTGCTGTATGATGTACAGAAGACGAAAGATTTCGGTTTCAATATGATTCGCAAGCATATCAAGGTGGAACCGGCACGTTGGTACACACATTGTGACCGTTTGGGTATCATCGTATGGCAGGATATGCCGAGCGGTGACCGTAATCCGGAATGGCAGAACCGCCGCTATTTCGACGGAACAGAACTGAAACGCTCCGCCGAATCCGAAGCCTATTATCACAAGGAATGGAAGGAAATAATGGATTGTCTCTACTCTTATCCGTGTATCGGTACATGGGTACCGTTCAACGAAGCCTGGGGGCAGTTCAAGACGGTAGAGATAGCCGAATGGACGAAACAGTATGACCCGACCCGCCTGGTGAATCCGGCAAGTGGCGGTAACCATTATACTTGCGGTGACATGCTCGACCTCCACAACTATCCCCAACCGGAAATGTATCTGTATGATGCACAGCGTGCCACGGTTTTGGGTGAGTATGGCGGCATCGGCCTTGTCTTGAAAGATCATCTTTGGGAACCGAACCGCAACTGGGGATATGTTCAGTTCAACTCTTCCAAAGAAGTGACTGATGAGTACGTGAAATATGCCGATATGCTGTATCAGATGATAAAAAGAGGTTTCTCGGCAGCCGTCTATACACAGACCACGGATGTGGAGGTGGAAGTGAACGGTCTGATGACTTACGACCGCAAGGTGATAAAGCTGGATGAGAAACGCGTGAAAGAGATAAATACACGTATCTGCAATTCACTTAAGAAATAGGGGCATTTACAATTTACCATTTACAAAGTACAATTTGGCTGCGCTGTCATCTGCATAGTTAAATTGTACTTTGTAAATGGTAAATTGTACATTAAAAATGTTGTTATGAAACGATTGATTATAAAGCTTTTCCTTAGTCTGTGCCTATGGGCGGTATTGCCGGTCTGTGCGCAGGATGCTGTTCATTACTATTTCAGAACGATGGATATCCGGAACGGTCTTTCGCAGAACACCGTGTATCAGATTTTGCAGGATAGGAAAGGCTTTATGTGGTTCGGAACCAAGGACGGTCTGAACCGTTATGACGGATTGTCTTTCCGTATTTACAAGAAAGAGAACTCCGGTTTAGGCAAGAATTTCATAACTGCGCTCTACGAGGACTGCCGGGGAAATATCTGGATTGGTACCGATGGGGGAGTCTTTATTTACGACCCGGTACTGGATTCCTTTACCGCTTTCGATGAGGCCAGTGATAATGGCAGTGTTATCAGGGATTTTGTCACCATGATTGGAAGTGACGAGGACGATAATATCTGGATATCGGTAGAAAACCAGGGGTTGTTCTGCTATAAACCGGATGAAGGGAGGTTGCTGAACCATCTGCACGATTCGGGACTGCCCAATGTAACCCGCTTTTGGCTGAATGGGAATACGTGTTGGCTGGCCTTGTATGCGGATAATCTTTACTATACGAAAGCTGACTTTGAAACTCCTCTGCAGCCTTTCAAGGATGCGGAAGGAAATGAGATTTTCAAGAATGATATTATCAACTGGCAGGTCAGCGGACCCCATAATTGTGTGTATATCGCTTCGCTGAACGGGTTGACAGAGATAAACCAGACTACCGGCAAGACGCGGAAGCTGCTGAACACCTATGTGAGGGCTTTGCAGTTCAAATCTGACAACGAGCTGTGGGTGGGCGCAGAGTCCGGCTTGTATATTTACAATCTGACGAATGACAAGATTACCCATTTGACCGTTCCCGACCAGGATGATTCGTATGCATTGTCGGACAATGCCATTTATTCGCTCTGTTGCGACAAGGAGAACGGCATGTGGATAGGGTCTTATTTCGGTGGAGTGAACTATTGCCCTTATCAGTGGACTTATTTCGAGAAGTTCTATCCGAGAGACAATCTCAGGCATTTCGGCCGTCGTGTACGGGAAATCTGTGAAAGTAATGATGGCACCTTGTGGATAGGTACCGAAGACAAAGGCTTGTTCAATTACAATCCGGAAAACGGAAAGATAGAGCCTTTTGAGCATCCGGCCATTTATCAGAATGTCCACGGCCTTTGCCTGGACGGGGATGATTTGTGGGTGGGTACGTTCTCCGGTGGTCTGAACCGGGTGAATCTTCGGACCAGGCAGGTGAAACATTATGCCAAGGGTGAGAGTGAGAATTCCATGGTCGCCAATGACGCCTTTACCATTTGCAGGACCACTACGGGAGACGTGTGGATAGGCACCACGTCCGGTCTGTTGAAGTACAATCGCTCTACAGATGACTTTACCCGGATTCCTCAGCTGAAGAATATGTTTACTTATAACATTCTGGAGGACTTCAACGGAAATCTGTGGTTTGCTACTTTCTCCAATGGAGTGTTCTGCTACAATGTAAGAAGCCAGCAGTGGAGGAATTATCTGTCTAATGAGAATGATTCGACCTCTCTTCCCTACAATAAGGTAATCAGTATCTACGAAGACAGCAGGAAGCGTCTGTGGTTCATGACGCTGGGTGAGGGCTTTTGCCGCTACAATCCGGAAACGGACAATTTTACCCGTTATGACATGTCGAAAGGATTTCCGAGCAATACCATCTACAAGATGGTCGAGGACAAGCGGGGTAACTTATGGATTACTTCCAATCATGGTCTGGTCTGCTTCAATCCCGATACGGAGAGCAAGCATGTCTATACCACGGCCAACGGGCTGCTGAGCAACCAGTTTAATTTCCAGTCCGGCTACATCGACAAGAAAGGACGCATCTATTTAGGAAGCATCAACGGATTCATAGCCTTTGACCCGGAAACCTTTGTGGAGAACACTTTCCTCCCTCCCGTGGTGATTACAGACTTCTTTCTGTTCAATAAACGGCTTTCGGTGGACAGTCCGGATTCTCCTTTGGAGAAGAGCATCACCTATGCGGATGAAATAGAACTGGATGCCGACCAGAACTCCTTTTCTTTCCAGGTTGCGGCTTTAAGTTATCAAGCACCCGAAATGAACAGTCTTGAATATAAGTTGGAAGGTTTTGACCGCGACTGGTATACGGTAGGACGGAATTCCATCATCAACTATTCAAACCTTCCTTATGGAAGCTATACGTTGCGTATAAAAGGTTCCAACAGCGATGGCAAGTGGAACGCTACGGAACGTGTGCTCGACATCCATATCCGTCCTCCTTTCTATCTCTCCACCTGGGCATATGCCGGTTATACGGTATTGGCGTTATGCTCACTGGCTGCTGTAATCATCTATTTCAGAAAACAGACCCGGCAGAAGCATCAGCAGGCTATGGACAAGTTTGAGCGGGAAAAGGAGCGGGAGTTGTATACTGCGAAGATAGACTTCTTCACGAATGTGGCGCATGAGATACGTACACCGCTTACACTGATAAAGAGTCCGCTCGAGAATGTATTGGTTTCCCAGTCTGTCTCGGACGACATCAGGGATGATTTGGAGACCATGGAACTGAACACCAACCGGCTGCTCGATTTGGTGAACCAGTTGCTGGACTTCCGGAAGACGGAGACGCAAGGCTTCCAATTGAATTTTGTGGAATGCGACGTGTCTGAGCTCTTGCAGAAGACGTATAAGCGCTTCAAGCCTCTGGCACGCGAAAAAGGGCTGGCATTGAGCATAGAGACTCCCGAAAGCTTGTATGCTTCGGTTGACAGGGAAGGGCTTACCAAGATTATCAGCAATCTGCTGACCAATGCGATAAAGTATTCGGAGACCTATATACGCATCAGGCTGTACTCGGAAGGTGAAAGGCTGCTGCTTTCCGTATGCAATGACGGCCTTGTCATTCCGGTAGAGATGCGCGAGGAGATTTTCAAGCCGTTCATCCAGTATAAGACCGGTACGCTGCGCTCTGTGCCCGGCACCGGTATCGGGCTTGCACTTGCCCGTTCATTGGCCGAACTCCATGAGGGTACGTTGTGCATGGAAGATTCGATGGAGAACAACTGTTTCCTGCTGTCACTTCCGTTGAAGCACGAGCAGACGGTGGCTATGGAGCATAAAGAACCGGTAACGGGCGGAGAATCCTCTGAGGAAAGTGGTGCAGGTACTGCCTTGGAACAGCATCGGTATACTCTTTTAGTGGTGGAAGACAGTCTGGAAATGCAGGCATTTGTTGTGAAACAGCTCTCTTCGGAATATCGTGTGCTGACTGCCGTGAATGGGGTGGAAGCTTTGAAGGTGTTGAAGGAACATACTGTAAATCTTGTCATTTCAGACATTATGATGCCCGAGATGGATGGATTGGAGCTGTGCGAGCATCTGAAGTCCGAGCTTGACTATAGCCATATACCGATTATCCTGCTTACGGCGAAGACGACTCTTCAAGCCAAAATAGAGGGAATGGAGCTGGGGGCTGACGTATATATAGAGAAACCTTTCTCCGTGGAATATCTGAAAGTTTGTGTGGCCAATCTGCTGAACAACCGTGAGAAGCTACGGGCTTCTTTTGTCAATTCTCCCTTTGTGCAGACGGGCAGTATGGCAATGACAAAGGCAGATGAATCTTTCCTTAAAACATTGAAGGAAGTGGTGGTTGCCAATATGCAGAATCCGGATTTCTGCCTGGATGATATGGCAAGCCTGCTGAACATGAGCCGGTCGAGCCTGAACCGGAAGATAAAGGGCATATTGGATATGACTCCCAATGACTACATCCGCCTGGAGCGGTTGAAGAAAGCGGCGCAGCTTTTAAAGGAAGGAGAGTGTAAAATCAATGAGGTTTGCTATATGACCGGCTTCAATACTCCTTCCTATTTTACCAAGTGCTTCCAAAAACAATTTGGTATTCTGCCCAAAGACTTCGTGAAATGATAGCATGGAATGCTTGCTAAATATAACAATCCAATCAAATGCCCCTGAGGTGTCTCTCAGGGGCATTTTTTGGATTTATAATTGCATAGATTGAAGCGATATTTGCATTAATTTTAGCTTTATGCGGATATATTTGCATCCGAAAGCCAACAATTTATAATACTATGACCCCTATGCCTATGACGTAACAAATCCTAATCAATGTTCTATGATTGGCAGAAGTGACTAATCACTTTCTGCGGTGTATTTAAAAAGCGGGCGTTAGTTTCCGCATAGTTTTAAAATCTAATTCTATAAAAAATGATCAAGAAAATCTTATTCTTATTCTTTGTTGTGTTTGCAGCTACCGCTTATTCACAAGATGTGACCATAACGGGAACGGTGACGGATGCAAATAGTGAGCCTTTGGTGGGCGTGAATGTATTGGTGAAGGGTACTACCACGGGTGCCATTACCGATATTGACGGTAATTTCTCAGTGAGTGGAAAAAAAGGAAGTACACTCGTTTTCTCTTATATCGGTATGCTTACGCAGGAAGTTGTCTATAAGGGAACTGCCTTGCGCGTGGTGATGAAAGATGACTCGAAAGCGCTGGAAGAAGTGGTTGTCATCGGTTATCAGACGGTGAAGAAGTCCGACTTGACCGGAGCGGTTGCCGTGGTTGATACCAAGGAAATGAAGAAAAGCGCTGCAGGAACACTGGTCAGCCAGATGCAGGGCTTGGCAACCGGTATTAACGTACGCAGTAGCGGTAGGGCAGGCGAAGATGCCTCTATTGAAATTCGCGGTGTCGGTTCCTTGAGCAATAACTCTCCGCTGTGGGTTATTGACGGTATGATTACAGACCCGGGTGTTGATTTCAATCCTGCGGATGCAGAGTCCATCCAGATTCTGAAGGATGCTTCTGCTGCTGCCATCTACGGTTCGCGTGCTGCCAACGGTGTGATTATCGTTACTACCAAGAAAGGTGCGAAAGGTCCCATGAAAGTGAATGTAAGCGTAAAGGAAACATTGGAATGGAGCCCGAAATTCGATTTGATGAATGCGGCAGAATATATCAAGTATAATGATATTGCCTATAATGAAGCCATCAAAGACGGTATTGCCACTGTAAACAGCACTCAGAAACACTCACAGTATGATACCAACTGGCAAGATGAAGTGTTGAAGACCGCATTGGTGCAGGACTACAACGTATCGCTTTCCGGTGGTGGCGATTCCGGCAGTTATTTTGTATCAGCCGGTTACTATAACAATGACGGCGTTTCTTATGGAAATACTTTCGACCGTTATAGCTTCCGTGTCAATACACAAGGTAAAAAGGGCTGGTTCTCTTTTGGTGAAAACTTGGCTTATTCACTCACAAACACAGACCCGAACCAGACCAATACCTACAATGACTTTTTGCGTATGATGCCTACCATTCCTATCTATGATGAGAATAACCCGGGTGGATATGGCTATGGTGATGCTGCCAAGTACAATACGTTCGGTGTAAACCCGATTGCCCGTGAAGATTTGGAATACCGTCATTTCCGCCAGAATCGTCTGAATGGTTCTTTATGGTTGGAATTCAAGCCATTCGAATTCCTTTCCTATAAATTCAATGGTGGTATTGACCTTTACTTTTATGAGAATTCATGGTTCCGTGGAGAAGGTAACTGGACTCAGAATCAGGAACACCGTGATCCGGAAAGCCAGAAGGCGCGTGACAATACCTACAACATGTTGATTGAGCACACGTTGAACTTCAATAAGGATTTTGGCAAGCATCATGTGGATGCCGTGGTCGGTACTACTTACCAGCACCATGAATGGGAAGGCTTGTGGGCTTCCCGTCTGAACTTCCCGATGTTGGGTAACGGTGATTATCTGACAGTATTGAATGCCGGACAAAGCAACCAGCAGAATTCAAACAGTATCAGTGAGAATGCGATGATTTCTTATTTGGGACGTGCGAACTACATTTATGATGATAAATACTATCTGACTGCCACCTTCCGTCGTGACGGAACCTCCCGTCTGGCTAAGGAAAACCGTTGGGGTAATTTCCCGTCATTCTCCGGTGCCTGGAGAATTTCAAAAGAGGAATTCTTTGATGTGCCTTGGATTAATGATTTGAAGATTAGAGGTAACTGGGGCCGTCTTGGTAACTCTTCCATTGGCGATTGGGATTATATTGGAACTATCAATCAGAGTATTGTAACTGTATTCGGAGGTGCTATTGTTCCGGGTTCTACTCAGGTGAAACTTGTGAATGCAGGTCTTGTTTGGGAAACGAAAGAAACGGTGAATGTAGGTTTTGATGCCAGCTTCCTTAACCAGCGCTTGACTGTCAGCGCAGAGTATTACAACTCAAAGACCAGTGATGTATTGGCAGAGACTCCGATTGCCATTTCTACCGGTAACCAAGGAGGTTCTCCATGGAAAAATGCTGCCAGCTTGCGCAACAAGGGCTTCGAGTTTACACTTGGTTGGAAAGACCAGATTTCGGACTTTAAGTATAGCGCTTTGCTGAATGTGACTACTATGGATAACGAAGTATTGAGCTTGGGCCGTGATGGTACTAATAGGGATTATATTGATTCCGGTCAGGCAAGAACCAAACCGGGCAGATCTTTGGCTGAATTTTATTTGAGAAAGACAGACGGTATTTTCAAGACACAAGAACAGATTGATAATTATGTGACATCTACGGGTACCCCCATTATGATTGAGGGAAAGCGTCCTCAATTGGGAGATGTCAAGTATCTCGATTTGAATGATGATGGAGAGATTACTGATGCCGACCGTGGTTATTGTGGTAGCCCCTGGGCCAAGATGCAAATGTCATTGGTATTCAATGCAGAATGGAAGAACTTCGATTTCAGTATGATGTGGAATGGTCAGTTCGGCAATAAGATATACAACGTATCCCGCTGGCAAGGACGTCTGTTTGCAGACAACTCCAACTATATCCGTTTTAAAAAGGGTGAAGAACCTTACCAGGTAAATCCTAACTCCAATACCCCGCGTATCATTTACGGTGATTTCCGCAACTCCCGTGATGCCGACCGTTTCCTGGAGAATGGCTCTTACTTCCGTATGAAGAACATTTCCATTGGATATAACTTCAGACAAGATTGGTTGAAGAATTTGGGAGTCGAGAAGCTCCGTCTGTTTGCTACCGGCAGCAATTTGATTACCATCACCGGATATTCCGGCTTGGATCCTGACTTCAAGGGTGCGAATTCCGTTTGGAACAGTGGTACGGACAGCTTTGCATATCCCAATACCCGTTCGGTAATGTTTGGATTGGATTTGACCTTTTAACTTATAAATCAGCTTATAAATTATGAAAAAGATATATTATGGATTAATGCTTGCAGGTGCCTTGACGTTGTGCACCGGATGCAGTTCGAGTTTATTGGATATTGATAATCCCAATGAAGTGACCAATGATACTTATTGGAATAAGCCGGAAGATGCGACAGCCGGTGTGAATGCCTGCTACAGTTTTCTTTATAAGGAAGGTACTTGGATGCGTTGGCTCTCTTTCCGCTATGATTTGACTTCGGACGAAGGATGGAGTTCTTCTCCTTGGATTGAATTGGGCGACTGGACACGTTTCCTTTACAACAACTATAATTTTTATGAAGGCAACAACATACATTGGGAGCATTTCTATGTAGGTATTTTCCGTTGTAATCAGGTGTTGGCTCATGTTCCTTCTATTGAAATGGACGAGACGACGAAAAACCAGGTACTGGCACAAGCTTCTTTCTTGCGTGCATTGTGGTATTTTCAGGTAAATCTGTTGTGGGATAAAGGAACTATGCCGTTGGAGCCTAAAGATGCTTCCTATATACCGGAAGATGCTTCCGAGCAGGAAATATGGGACCAGGTAGAGAAAGATTTGACTTTTGCCATGCAGTATTTGCCGGAATCTTGGGATGCTGCCAATCTGGGACGTGCTACCAAAGGTGCTGCCAAGGCATTGTTGGGCAAGGCTTATATGCAACAACATAAGTATGACAAGGCAAAGGAACAGTTGCAATGGCTGATTGATAAAGAGGGCTCTTTGTACGGTCTTATTGCCAACCGTGAGGATAACTTCACCGACTTGGACGAGAACAACAAGGAAGGCATCTTTGAAATTCAGTTCGATGACCAGAACAAGGGTGGCACGGGTAATGACGCCAGTATGGCATTCGGTTTCCAGCGTACTCAGTTCTATGCTCCGAGTGGTATAGGTTGGGGAGACGGTAAGGCACGCCGCTGGCTGGTAGACGAGTTCTTGAAAGAGAAGCGTGTGGACGGAAAGAACGACTTGCGTTTGTACGGTAGCATTTTGTACCGTGGATTCTCACAAGACTTCCCCGACCAGCCGAAAAGTTACTATAGATTTGAAAATGCCGATTGGAATGACGGTTGGGGAACTGACCCGGAAGACTGCTATATCCGTAAATACAATACTTCGTACTATCGTAGTGCAGAAGATTATTTTGCCCGTAACAACTATCGTATCATGCGTTACGCAGATATACTGATGAACTATGCAGAGTGTCTTGTTGAAACGGGAACCAATCCTGCCGATGCTGCTGTTTATGTGGACAAGGTAAGAGAACGTGCCGGTCTGGCCAAGTTGGAAGACAGTCAGTGGAAAGACTGCTTGAGCTCTAAAGATGCCTTTATCAAGCGTCTGCAGATGGAACGTACATTGGAACTCTGTTTCGAAGGTTGGCGTTGGGCTGACTTGAAGCGTTGGGGATTACTTGATTCCCAGGCTGGAATTGATGAACTGAAAGCTCGTGACAAGGACTTTGACAACTTTATTGTCGGCAAGCACAGACGTCTGCCTATTCCAAGAGATGAGGTGGAAAACAGCACAGTAGGTGGTGTTGCACATCTTACTCAGAATCCTAACTATTAATAACCGAAGAAGGCTATGCCCGGAAGCCTGTTCCCATTCAGGATGCTTCCGGCATAGCCTTTTCTTTCTTAAATCTTATACCATATGCTTGTCTGTAAAAAACTACTATTACCATTCGCTTTTGCCTGTTGCGGCGCTTTGTTTGCGCAGAACATCCAGAATCCGGTACTTCCGGGAGTGGCGGATGCCGGCGTAATGAAATACAACGGCAAATACTATATTGGCGGGGTCCGTACAAACGGGGATTTCTATGTGTCCGATGACCTGGTTCATTGGGGGAAACCTATCCATGTCGTATCCATGGACAATGACTGGACCAGAGGCAGCGGAGCCGGAAATGACCAGATTCATGCCAATGACATGTTCTATCTGAACGGAGATTTTCATTTGTACTGGTCGGTCAATTATTGGGGGAAGGACAAGCATGCCGTTCACATTGTACATGCGCAGAGCAAAGATGCCCTGGGCGCTTACACAGAGCCGAACAAGAAGACATGGATGGATAACCGTATCGACCCCAAAGTTTTCAGAGATGATGACGGGCAACTATACATGTATATGGTACGCTTTACCGATGGGAATACCATCTGGGGACGTAAAATGAAGAACCCGGCAGAATTTGCCGGCGAACCGGTGTGCCAGTTCGCCTCATTGCCGGACACATGGGAAACGATGGATAACAGAGTGGCGGAGGGACCGTGGGTCATGAAGTATAGAGACCGCTACTATATGATGTACAATGCCAACCACACCTCTACAGAGTGGGGCAATTATCAGTTGGGAGTTGCTGAGGCAGACTCTCCTTTAGGTTTTCAAAATGGTAATAAATATAGCTATCCGGTTGTAGGCTGCAATCAGACACAACTGGAGGAGAAGCAAGTGGATTTATTGCGGTATGGCCGCACGTATGAGCCGTTGTTTGCTTATACGGAGAGCAAACCGGGAAGCGATTGGACAAAAGTGACCTACGATGACTCCGGCTGGGCGAGGGGGGAGACCGGCTTTTCGTCCCGTGAAGTGAAAGGTTCCACCACCCGGCATCTGGGCACCTTGTGGAATACGCCCTCCTTATGGTTGCGAAAGACTTTCTCTGCCGGTAGCGAAACCGGCAACCTGGCATTGCGTGTCGCTCACGACGGAGATACCCGGATTTATCTGAACGGAACACTTGTCTACGAGAAGCAGGGGCGTGATTATTGTATCGTGAACCTGGACAAGAAGCTGCGTGCTGCTTTGAAGGAAGGCACGAATCTGCTTGCCGTAGAAACAAACAAGGGACGTTCGCAATTCTTCGACGTTTCTCTGTTCGATATGAAAGACGGCATTGCCGACGATATTCTGATGACTCCCGGTCAGCCCAATATTTTGAGAGGCCCCAACGGATTTGAATGGTGGCTGATTTATATGGCAAACAAGAACGATGAGCATCGGGGGCAATATATCAACCGTGTCCAGTTCTTCGACAAGACGTTGTTTGTGGATGGTATCACCGGCCCTCGCACGGCAGGTTATCATCCCGAACCTTCGATGCCTACCTTTGCAGGCAAAGGCGAGACAGCTTCGTTCGGTGTGTTGCAACAAGTACAGCCGTCCGTGGCTTACTTGTTCGAGACGGGAGTCAAGACCGAGGGTGGAGCCGGCATCGTTGCCTGGTGGAAGGATGCGGATAACTGTGCCTATGTCGGTCTGGATGCCGAGAACCGGAGCTGGTACCTGCGTACACTTGTCGGCGGTAAGGAAAATAAGGAATCCTATGCCCTGCCTGAAGATTTCCGTTGGGGTGTGTACCATCATCTGCGCATTGAGCGTAACGGTGGCTGTCTGAAGATTTGGCTGGATGAGATTCCCGCACCGGGGAGACATGTCTTTGCAGAGGCTCTTCCGGTAGAAGAAGCGGGTGTTCCCGGAGTATTTGACGAGACAAAGTCTGCCTTGTTCGAAGGGGCTACCTATACCATCGGCTTCGATGATGTGCATTTCCAGCTTTCGGGGAATGAGGAGTTGTTGAAGGGCGATTTCTTGAACGATTATGAATTCAGCTTCCAGTTGTCCGGCTTGTCCGGACAAGACAAGGCAGGAAGCTATCCGGTTTATGTGGATAAGGATAACTATGTGAAGGCTCAGTTCGATGGCATCACCCGTATGCTTGAGGTGACAGCCGTGAAGAAAGGGAAAACTGCCTGGAAGAAGGAATTCCCGTTGGGATGCCTGCAAACGCTCTATCCGGATGTGAAGTATACCGACTTCATTGAGAAAGGTTATCGTTTTGCCGCACCTGCATGGTTGGATACACTTTACCTGAATCGTCACGAAGCAGGCAATAAATCCGAATTTGTGGATGACATGTTCGGCAAGTTCGACATAGAATACCTGAATGGCGGAGAATGGCATCCGATAGAAAACAAAGATAGGGGGATAGCAGAACATCCTGCATATAATTATTGTACCTTTACTCCGGTAAAGGCAGAAGGCATCCGCTTCATCAACAAAGAGGCGGAGGATTTGGAACGCCATATCTATAAGATAGGTGTACATGAATTGTGGAAGGAATCCTATAATTTTCGTGCCGTGCGTCGTGCAGACAAGCTGTATCTGTTTGTCGACGGCAGGGAGCTGGGAGCTTTGGATATACGCTACCCTGCATCCCGCATCGGATTCTGTTCGGAGGGCGGCTCTCCGGTTTATAGTGGTACGTTGTATTATCATGTAGGGCAGAGGCGCGATTAGACGCAATCGTGGGATGTGCCGTTCCGTATATATGTAATGAAAGATGTATATAGAAGCCGGTGTTTGTATTTCCTTGTGAATCAGTGTGATGGACTGGGGTGATTCAGTATACGACTGAATGTATTTCAGTATACGATTGAATAGGATTCAGTATACGACTGAATAGGGTTCAATATACGGGTGTAACGGAACATCTTCTTGAAAGTAAATATTTATCATCATAACAATTGTTTAAGAAAGAATCATGAAAAAGAATTTTATATGTATGTATCTGTTTCTGTTGGCCACGCTGGCTTCCTGCCAGTCCTGCTCTTCAGACTATAAGGATGTGGACGATATTGTTGTCGAAGGAGTTGAAACGCCGGTGCTTTTGGGCGACCCGTTCATCATGTTGCACGATGGCACTTACTATGCCTATGGCACCCATGCGGATGAAGGCATCGAAGTCTATACCTCCGATGATTTGAAGACTTGGAAGTATAAGGGCATGGCGCTCCAGAAGAAGGATGTCTGGGCCGACCGCTGGTTCTGGGCACCGGAGGTCTACGAAGTGAACGGGAAGTTCTATATGTATTACTCGGCAGACGAGCATATCTGTGTGGCAACAGCAGACTCACCTGCAGGACCATTTACCCAAAGTAAGAAGGAACCGATGATTGCCGATGAGAAATGCATTGACAACTCTCTGTTTATTGATGATGACGGCACGCCTTATCTCTTCTTTGACCGTTTCAACGACGGGCTCAACATCTGGGTGGCCGAATTGGAGAAAGACCTCATGACTATCAAGAAGGAGACCATGCACCCTTGCATCCACGTCTCTCAGGCATGGGAGGAGGTATGGCCCCGTGTGAATGAAGGCCCGTTTGTCATCAAGCGTAATGGGCTCTACTATATGACCTATTCTGCCAATAGCTATGAAAGTCCTTTCTACGGCATAGGTTGCGCCACAGCTACCGATTTGATGGGTACTTGGACCAAATACGAGGAGAATCCTTTGCTGCAGAAACCCGGAGAACTGGTTGGAGTGGGGCACAGTGCCACCTTCACAGACAAGGCAGGCAAGCTTCGTATTGTTTTCCATGCCCATAAGGACAAGAGTAGTATCCACCCACGTGCCATGTACATCAGTGACGTTTCTTTCGAGAAAGTGGACGGTGTGGACCGCATGAGAATCAGCAAGGACTATATGACGCCCAAAATAGTAAAATAAGAGATGGATATGAAGAAGAATTATATATTGCTGCTGTTGCTTTGTCTTTGCTTTGCAGGCTGCAAGGAGAAGACGGTTGTAGAATCAGACTATCTGCCGATTGCCGACCCTTACGTAATGCTTTACGACGGCAAGTATTATGCTTACGGCACCGGAGGTACGGTGGAGGGGGAGGGCTTTGCCTGCTTCTCTTCCGATGACCTGAAAAGCTGGACGCGTGAAGGCCAGGCATTGTCGGCTACCGACTCCTACGGCACGTGGGGATTCTGGGCACCGGAAGTCTACTACATCGGGTCGAAGAAGAAGTTCTATCTGTTCTATTCCACCGAAGAGCATATCTGCGTGGCAACGGCAGATGCTCCCCAAGGTCCGTTTCGTCAGGAGGTGAAGCAGCCGATATGGGATGAGAAGAGTATCGATACCTCTCTCTTCATCGACGATGACGGCACGCCTTACCTCTATTTCGTGCGTTTCACGGATGGCAACGTCATCTGGGTGGCAGAGATGAACGATGACCTGACCGGCATCAAGCAGGAGACACTGACGGAGTGCATCAAAGTAGGGGAGCCTTGGGAACTCTCGCAGGACAAGCCCGCCAAAGTAGCCGA
>ENA-UERU01000812-UERU01000812.1-human-gut-metagenome-genome-assembly--contig:-NODE-812-length-21559-cov-4.608603_pt1 | contig 21559 bp, 17 predicted proteins | sample MGYA00242988_ERZ507989 | MGnify/ENA primary metagenome ERZ507989 (study PRJEB26167, sample SAMN06115519) | human gut metagenome | host: Homo sapiens | place: China:Hunan | collected 2015-08-21 | study...
GAATGCAGGAGAGGAGCTACAGGAAAGCAATGTGAAGCAAAAAGGAAGTTGTTGGTTGAACATTTTTTTATCGAATTAAGACTTTTCGGCAAAGAAAATACAAATCGCAGAATATTTATATCTTCTTTTTGTTGGAAATATACAAATGGAACAATTTATTATTCATATTGACCTTTCCGAGGTTGCTCTGTCGGAATAATTTTGCCTTTAAATAAATACACTTAAATTATGAAACGAATTTATTTTATTTTAGCAGGTATATCCTTGATTCTATTTATGTCTTGTGCCCGTTCGGAGAAGGGGACAAAGGATACTCAGACAGTCAAGATCGATACGGCCGTTTCCGCCAGCAGTCAGACTGCCCTCCAGTTCCCTGGAAAAGTGAAAGCTGCGCAGGATATCAGCCTGGCTTTCCGTGTGAGCGGGACAATCCGTAAAATATATGTGGAAGACGGCGCCCGCGTGAGGGAAGGACAACTGCTGGCCGAATTGGATCCGGCAGATTATCGGGTGCAACTGGATGCTACGGAGGCCGAATACAAGCAGATCAAGGCGGAAGCCGAACGTGTCATGGCTCTTTATAAAGAAAACGGGACCACGCCTAATGCCAACGATAAAGCCGTGTACGGCCTGAAACAGATCACTGCAAAATATCAGCATCATAAAGACCAGTTGGAATATACTCGGCTGTATGCTCCATTCAGTGGCTTCATACAGAAAAAGCTGTTCGATGCACATGAAACGATCGGAGCAGGTATGCCCGTGATCTCGATGGTCAGCGCCGGCATTCCGGAGGTGGAAATCAATCTTCCGGCAGCCGACTATATCCGGCGGGACCGGTTCGATGGCTACCACTGCACGTTCGACCTCTATCCGGGAGAAAACTATCCTTTGAAATTGATCAGCGTCACTCCGAAAGCCAATGCGAACCAGCTGTACACGATGCGCCTGCAAATGGTTCCCGGCAAGTTGCCGCTCCCTTCGCCGGGAATGAATACGATGGTCACGATCTATTGCAATGAGGGCGATTCGCAGCCGGTTTCCGTTCCGGGCGGGGCACTTCTGCAAAAGGATGGTAAAACGTACGTGTTTGTCTATGATCCGTCTGCGGGGAAAGTCCATAGCTGCGAGGTGACGGTTCTGCGCCTGTTGTCCGACGGACGTGCGATGGTTGTTTCCGATACGCTGCATGCCGGTGAAATCGTGGTTGCCTCCGGCGTGCATCATATTGAAGATGGAGAAAATGTCCGGCCTTTGGCCACCGGTTCTAAAACGAATGTAGGAGGATTGTTGTGATGGATATAAGCAAATGGGGATTTCAGAACCGGAACCTGGTCTATTTTCTGGTTGCGGTTTTGTTGGCGGGCGGAGCTTTGGCCTGCTATCAAATGAGTAAGCTGGAAGATCCGGAGATCAAGGTAAAGCTGGCAATGGTGGCAACTACCTATCCGGGTGCATCGGCCCATCAGGTGGAGTTGGAAGTGACGGATGTGCTCGAAAAAAGTATCCGTAAGATGGACAATGTCGATAATGTCGAAAGCTATTCGTTCAATGATCTGTCCTTGATTCAGGTCGAATTGTTGACCACCGTCAAGGACGATGACGTGGAGCAACATTGGGACCTTCTCAGGCGGAAAGTCAACGATGCCTCCGCCTTACTTCCTTCCGGAGCTAATACACCGATCGTACAAGACGATTTCGGCAAGGTGTTCGGCATGTTCTACGCACTGACGGGCGATGGACTGTCCGATCGGGAGATGGCTGATTATGCCGAACTGATCAAACGGGAAGTAGTCGAAATAGAAGGAGTGGACCGGGTGGATATATATGGGGAACGTTCCGAATGTATCAATATCTCCCTGTTGCAGGACCGCATGGCCAACCTTGGCGTGAAACCGGCCGAAGTCCTGGCTACCTTGAACGGACAAAACGAGACAACCTATAGTGGTTACTATGATAACGGGGACAACCGCATCCGAGTGACGGTGAACGATCGTTTCAAAACGGTGGACGACATCGGCAAGATGTTTATCCAGGGCCATGACGACGACCAATTGCGTCTGCGCGACATAGCCTTGATCGAAAAGGGGTATGAAGATCCAACCCGTAACGAGATGTTCTATAACCAGGAGCGCTCTATCGGCATTTTGGTAGCTGCTTCGAGCGGTTCGGATATCGTGAAGGTCGGCAAAGCCGTGGAAGCGAAGCTGGCGGAGTTGAAAGATAACCGTCTGCCGGCCGGAGTAGATTGCCATAAAATATTCTATCAGCCCGAGCGTGTGGGGGATTCGCTGGGAACGTTCGTCATCAACCTGATCGAATCCGTCGTCATCGTCGTGTTTATCCTGATGCTGGCGATGGGGTTCAAGAGTGGCCTGATTATCGGCATCAGTTTGGTGGTGACTGTTTTCGGATCATTTCTTTTCCTGCAATTCGCCGGGGGAACGATGCAGCGTGTCTCTTTGGCGGCTTTCGTGCTGGCGATGGGGATGCTGGTAGACAATGCCATTGTGATTATCGACGGCATATTGGTGGACTTGAAAGCCGGGAAAGATAGGATGGAGGCGATGACCGCTATCGGACGGCAGACGGCGATGCCGTTGTTGGGAGCGACGTTGATCGCTATCATAGCCTTTCTGCCGATTTATATGTCGCCGGATACGGCAGGCGTTTATACGCGCGACCTGTTTATCGTACTGGCCGTTTCACTGTTGCTGAGCTGGGTGTTGGCATTGCTCCACGTTCCCTTGATGGCAAACAGGCGGTTACATCCGGCGGTGGAAAACGATAATTCCGGCAAGCGTGTATATAAAGGTAAGATATATGCCATCTTGCGGGCTGCTTTGCGTTTCGGTTTGTCGCACCGCCTTGGCTTTACGCTGACGATGGTCGCTTTGTTGCTCTTGTCCGCCTACAGCTATCGGTTCCTGCGCCAGGGATTCTTCCCCGATATGGTGTATGATCAGTTGTATATGGAATACAAACTTCCGGAGGGCAATAATTCTACCCGTGTGGCGAATGACCTGAAAGAGATAGAAGCTTATCTGAAAACCCGGAAGGAGATCACGAACGTGACAGCTTCCATCGGTGGGACGCCGGGACGTTACAACCTGGTGCGAAGCATTGCCAATCCTTCGCTGGCCTATGGGGAGTTGATCATCGACTTTACATCTCCCGACGAGCTAGTCGAAAATATCGACGAGATACAAGAGTACCTGACACGGCAGTATCCGGATGCTTACGTCAAGTTGAAACGTTATAACCTGATGTTTAAGAAATATCCCATCGAGGCCCAATTCTTAGGACCTGATCCTGCCGTCCTGCACCGTTTGGCGGACAGTGCACGACATATTATGGAGAATACGCCGGAAGTCTGCCTGATCACGACCGACTGGGAACCGCAGGTTCCGGTCCTGACAATCGAGTACGACCAACCGGCCGCCCGTGCGTTGGGATTGAGCCGCAGCGACGTGAGCCTTTCGTTACTGACAGCTACAGGCGGTATACCTATCGGTTCTTTCTACGAAGGCATCCATAAAAACAATATTTACTTGAAATGCCTGGACGGACAGGGAAAACCGATCGAGGATTTAGGAAACACGCAGGTCTTTTCGACGCTCCCTTCGCTGAACGGCCTGCTGAACGAAGAAAACATGGTGAAACTGAAAGCCGGGACACTATCGAAGGAAGAACTGATCGAAAGCCTGATGGGCAGCACGCCGTTGAAACAGATCAGCAAGGGAATTGACGTGCGATGGGAGGACCCGGTTGTTCCTCGCTACAACGGACAACGCAGCCAGCGCGTGCAATGCTCTCCCGTGCCGGGTGTCGAGACGGAAAAAGCGCGATTGGCAGTCGCGGAAAAGTTGGAGCAGATCGAACTCCCCGCAGGCTATTCGCTGCAATGGCAGGGTGAGAAGAACGCCAGCGACCAGTCCATGAAGTATCTGTTCAAGAATTTCCCGCTGGCCATTATCCTGATGATCGCGATCTTGATCATGCTGTTCAAGGATTACCGCAAGCCGGCTATCATCTTCTGCAGTATCCCGATGGTATTTGTCGGAGTGGTGATGACGATGTTGGTGACCGGCAAGACGTTCAACTTTGTCGCCATTGTCGGGACATTGGGGTTGATAGGAATGATCATAAAGAACGGTATCGTGCTGATGGACGAGATCACTTTGCAGATCGGGCAGGGGACGGAGCCGGTCACCGCCTTGATTGACAGTGCCCAGAGCCGTCTGCGGCCGGTGATGATGGCGGCCTTGACCACGATCTTAGGGATGATCCCGTTGCTGACCGACGCCATGTTCGGTTCGCTTGCAGCATCCATTATGGGCGGCCTGCTGTTCGGAACGGTGATCACACTCGTTTTTATTCCTGTCCTATACGCATTATTCTTTCATATTAAACATGTAGACTGATGAAGAAAATATCTATTATCCTGTTGTCTATTCTCTGCCCGTCGTCTCTTTTCGCACAGGAGACGTTGAGCTTGCAGCAGTGCCGGGAAATGGCGCTGCAATATAATAAGGAAATGGCGGCATCGGTGAAACAGACCGAAAGTGCCCTGTACACGATGAAAAGCTATAAAGGGAATTTCTTCCCGAACTTTACCGCTAACGGGATGGGCCTTTACAGTACGGCGGACGGCGGATTCGGAATTGAAGGTGGCAAAATGCCCGTCATTCTGTATGATGCAGCCGGGAACTTGGTCCCGACAGGCATTTATACCCATTTCCCCGGTATCAATCTCGATTATAAAGTCGGGACAGTCTACATGGGCGGAATCCGGGTCGAGCAGCCGCTTTATATGGGCGGTAAGATCCGGGCTGCCTACCGGATGTCTGTCTTGGGGAAAGAGATGGCCGAGATGAACGAGGCGCTGACGGCGACGGAAGTGATCCTCAAAACAGACAAAGCCTATGCTCTGGTCGTGAAGGCGCAGGAGATGAAAAAGGTGGCGGATAAATATAACGCTGTGCTCCGGGAACTTCTGTCGAATGTCGAGAGCGCTTACAAACATGGCCTGAAACCGCAGAACGATGTCTTGAAAGTGCAAGTGAAGCTGAACGAAAGCGAACTCTCCATCCGTAAAGCTGAGAACGCCCTGCGGTTGGCGACTATGAATCTTTGCCATCTGATCGGGAAACCGCTTGTCTCCGATATCCGTATTTCCGGCAATTATCCGGCGGTCGAAAAGGGGATGGATGTCCAGGTTTCCGATATCAGTGCCCGTCCCGAATATGCCATCTTGGATAAACAGGTCGAGATCGCCGGGCAGCAGGTGCGGCTGAACCGTAGCGAGCTGTTGCCCAAAGTCGGCATCATGGGGTCTTATGATTATGTACATGGCTTTGAACTGAACGACCAGATGTTGATGGACAAAGGCAGTTTCTCCGTCTTGCTGAACGTGAGCATCCCGCTTTTCCATTTCGGCGAGCGAAGTAATAAGGTGCGTGCCGCCAAAGCCAAGCTGATGCAATCCCGCCTGGAACAGGAAAACATGAACGAACAAATGATGTTGGAACTGACACAAGCCGCCAATAACCTCGACGAAGCCCGGCTGGAAAGCGAACTTTCCGACCGTTCTCTCCTCCAGGCCGAAGAAAACATGAAGGTCAGTAAAAGCCAGTACGAAGTGGGCTTGGAGACACTCTCGGACTATCTCGAAGCGCAGGCTTTGTGGCAGCAGGCTTATGAAACACAGGTCGATGCCCATTTTCAACTCTACTTGAATTATGTCGAATATCTGAAAGCGGCGGGAGCGTTGTCTGAAGTCAAGAAATAATCTTGTATAATTGATTCAATTTTATCGATTGAATTGTCTATTTTTATGATAATGCCGGTTATTTTTTCGGAATAACCGGCATTAACTTTTTTGTGTTGTATGTCTCATTAAGATTACTTATCTTCGCTCTGTTTTTATGTATAATTTAAAAAGAAGATTATGAAGAAAAATCTATTTTTTGTGTTTACGATGCTTTGTGCATTGAGTTTCTTCACTGCTTGTAGTGACGATGATGACAATAAGACTGATGACGGCTGGAAGGCTATTTCTGCGACTTATACGGCAGAAACATTGAAATTGACGATGGGAGGCACTGAAGTCGCTGACCAATCTGTAAAAGTAGATGCAAGTTCGGCTGAACAGGCAACTATTACGTTGGCGAATTTGATTCCGGGTGAAGCAGAAGTCAAGATTGAAGCCAAAATGGTCAAGACAGGTGAAAGCTATGCATTGGAAGGAAGCAACACGAATGACTTGCGAACTGTCTCTGCAAAAGGAACCGTTGAAGCCGGTGTTTTGACTTTGGATGCAACTTTGAAAATAACAGCTCCTATTGCAGGTACTTGGAAATTGGCTGAAATAGCAAAAGACGAGAGTGAAACTTTTGTATCAGGTCCTGTGTCTATGGTTTGGGAAGCTGCTGAAGGCACTATGCTTGGTTTTTTACCTGTGACTTCTATTCCTAATATAGCTGAAGGTTTTGGAAGTATCGCTTTGGTACAGGTCCTTCAGAGTGTTACGTTCCAGGAAGACGGGCAGATTGTTGCTTCTATTTCTAAAGCGGGAGTGGATTTGAGCAAGCCTGTCACACCTGTTTGGGAAACTTCGGAACCAGGATATGCTTCCTATAATGTGACGGATAAGCAAATACTTGTCTTCTTGGATATAACTAAGATCATGGGAAGTTTGAAGAGTAAGGCTGCTATAGATCCTTTGGAACAAATTATGGCTTTATTGCAGAATGGCATTCCTGTTAATTATGAAATCGCTTCTGATGGCAAGTCAGCCCGTGTCTATATTGACAAAGCTTTAGTTAGCCAGATCGCTCCTTTATTGCCTACGTTGGCTGAACTTATCGGAGATGACGCTTTAAACGGAATGGGACAATTGGTTAAGTCAATACTGAAAGCCTTCCCCGAAGCGATGGAAAAGACAACTAAGTTTGAAGTTGGATTGAAATTGATTAAGTAATTCATTAAATTTAAAGGAAAAGAGGATACATCGAGACTATGTATCCTCTTTTTTTGTATGTTCGGCGTGAGCCTTTATCCGGTATTCCTTTTGACACCGGATGCCGGCGCCTGCGACATTCCTCAAAACCGTTCAGATGGGATGAAACCTATCTTAAACGAGGGTTTTAGCGAAAAGAGCTGCCTGTTGCTTTTGGAAAACTCTAAAGGTAATCAGGGTAACCGCACCAAAAATTACTATTCGAGATCACCTCTCTTCTTTCATGAAAATTTCGCAAACCAACCATCATACTATCATTTTGGGTTATTAGCTGTTGTTACACAATATATTAAAGTATGACAGTTGCTGTTTTCCACTATCATTCTACCATCATGCATCTATCATGCTTTTTACTTGCTGATTTACTTATATGATTGATAATGGGCTGTTTGCATTTATTTAAGCCCAAATGGCCGTCGACAAAACGAGGTCGTTTTTTTATTAAAAACGGCCTTTTTTGCCGGACAAAATGCAAAAACGAGACATAAAAACACCCCCAGCATGGCGGATAAACATCCACGCATCTACGGAAAGGCCTTGCACAGACCCGGATCTGCACCTCTCCCTCACTCGGGTCTCCGTGGTGCTTACACCCGGGTCTTAAGCGGCTATCCAAGCTTTTTTTGGCAAAAGAAAAGCCTGTCTTGATGAAAAATGAAGCTATTTTAACCTGTTTTGCATCTATTCCCGGACGGTTTCTGTTTTTATTGTTGATTGATACACAGAATATTATCGTTTTTTTTCCATGATGGTTATGACAGATGAATGATAGTATAAAACGGCAACTGTCATGTCGTAACACACTGTTTTAAAACAATATACGGACGATTATGATAGTATGATGGTTGGTTTTGCAAAACATTTCTTATCTCGGTGCCTTCCGGTACAAATAAATCGCGATAAACGTATACAATATATTCGGAATCCAGGCGGCCATAGCGGGGCTGAGGCTGCCGTTGATGGCGAAGGTCGATGTGACGGTGGTGAAGAGGATGTAGGAGAAACTCAAGGCCAGTCCGATGCCGATGTTCAACCCCATGCCTCCTTTGATCTTGCGGGAAGAGAGCGAGGCTCCGATGGAGGTCAGGATGAAGGCGGCCATGATGGCGGCAAAACGTTTGTGGTATTCGATCTGGAACGTCTGGATATTGCCGATCCCTCTTTTCTTCTGACGGTCGATATACGTGGACAGTTCGGAAGAAGTCATCGTCTCGCAGTCATTGACAGAGATCAGGAAGTCCGAAGGGACGATTGTCAATGTGGTGTCCATGCGGCTCCCTTCGGTGATATGTTCGCGCATCCCGTCGAAGTCGCGGATCATGTAGTCGATCAGCGTCCAATTGTATAGCGAATCGTATTTGATGGAGTTTGCCGTGAGGCGTGAAATCATCTTCTTGTCCTCGAAGTGCTCCAAAGAGAAACGGTATCCCATCCCGGAACGCGCGTCGTAGCGGTCGAAATAGGCGATTACGCCCGGCTCGATCTCCAATTGGGCGGAACGGACATAGTCTACCTTCTTATTCTTGATATATTTGTTTTGGAAGTCGATACGCGTGGCGTTGGCAGGCGGAATGATATAAGCGTTCAGCACAAACGTACTGAGTGCAATGATCCCTGCCGAAATCGCGTAAGGCAACATCAGACGCCGGAAACTCATCCCGCTCGCCAACATTGCGATCACTTCTGAATTGTCTGCTAACTTTGAGGTGAAGAAGATAACGGCAATGAAAGTAAACAACGGACTGAACAGATTCGCGAAATACGGGATGAAGTTCATGTAATAGTCGAAGACAATCGCTTTCAACGGTACGTCCGGACTCAGGAACTTGTCGATCTTCTCATTTATATCGAAGACGACCGAGATAGCGATAATCAGGGCAATCGCAAAGATATAAGTACCTAAGAATTGCTTGATGATATACCAGTCTATCCGTTTCAGTTTGAATTTCATGTGATAGTTTGCTTATAACCGGTTTGATAATTGACGGACCATTTCACTCTTCCAGGTCGTGAAATCGCCGGCAATAATATGTTTGCGTGCCTCTTTTACGAGCCACAGGTAAAACGCGAGGTTATGAATTGATGCCAGTTGAAGTCCTAACATCTCATTCACTTTGATCAAATGGTGTAGATACGCCTTGCTGTAGCGCGTGTCGATAGCCGAATGAGCATCCGGATCGATAGGAGAGAAGTCGTTCTCCCATTTCTTATTACGCATATTGATCGTGCCGAAGCGGGTAAATATCTGTCCGTTACGTCCGTTGCGCGTCGGCATGATGCAGTCGAACATATCGATACCCCGTTCAATCCCCTCTAAAATATTGATCGGTGTGCCGACTCCCATTAGGTAACGAGGCTTGTCTTTCGGCAGGATCTCGTTGACTACTTCGATCATCTCGTACATCTTCTCTGTTGGTTCGCCTACTGCCAGGCCACCGATCGCATTGCCGTCAGCGCCCTTTTCCGCTACATTCTCGGCTGCCTTTCGGCGCAGTTCCGGATAAACACAACCTTGTACAATTGGGAAAAGACTTTGCTGGTAACCGTATTTCGGCTCTGTAGAGTTGAAACGTTCGAAACAACGGTCCAGCCAACGTTCCGTCAGACCGAGGGACTTTTTCGCGTATTCATAATCGGCATCGCCCGGACAACATTCATCGAAAGCCATAATGATATCCGCCCCGATGATCCGCTGGATATCCATAACCTTTTCCGGGGTAAACAGATGCTTGGAGCCGTCGATATGTGAGCGGAACATGGCGCCTTCCTCATGCAACTTGCGGTTTTCGGAAAGAGAAAAAACCTGGAAACCACCGCTATCTGTCAGGATTGGCCGATTCCATGTGTTGAATTTGTGCAATCCGCCTGCCTGTTCCAATATTTCCAATCCGGGACGGAGATATAAATGGTATGTGTTTCCTAAAATGATTTGTGCGTTGATATCTTCTTCCAACTCGGTCATGTGGACGCCTTTAACTGTGCCCTGTGTGCCGACCGGCATAAAAATAGGCGTTTCAATTACTCCATGATCAGTGGTAATCAGACCCGCCCTTGCATTTGATTTTGTGTCGTTATGTTGTAATTCGAATTTCATGGCTGCAAAGATAAAGAAAAGGCCTTACTTTCACAAATAAGGCCTCATAATATAGTCGGTTATATATCGTTAATCAGAAACCGAAATCGTCTACCTCAATTTCTTTGATTTCCTCTTCTTTAGGCTTTTCGACGAATTTGTGCTCAACGTTCGATTTGACGATGATGGCACGCATTGGGCGTACCGGACAGATCGATTCGCATCCGCCGCATCCGATACAAAGGTCAGGGTTGATCTGCGGGATTGTCAGTGTTCCTTTGTAAGGAACCATGTGTACGGCCTGGGTCGGGCAATGTTCTGCACAGGCACCGCAGTCTTTCTCTTCCGTATTAACAACACAACGGCCTTTGAAGAAAGTGGCAATGCCGACCTGTGTCGTTGTCTTCTCTTCGATAGTCAGAGGTTTGATCGCACCGGTAGGGCATACATCGGAACAGACTGTGCACTCGTAGTTGCAATAACTGCTGATATAGGCCAGACGTGGTTTCAACATATAATCCAAACCGTATTCCAATCCTGTCGGGCGCAAGACCTGGCTCGGACAGCGGACGACACATATCTGGCATCCTGTACATTTGTCTTTGAAACGTTCCAGACTGATAGAACCCGGAGGCGTGAGGGGAGGCCACTTCTTTCTGCCTTTTCTGTTCATTTTCCCTTTTCCTCCTTCGGCAATCGCAGATGCGATCGGCAGCGAGGCGGCAATGGTTGCACTTGTGGCCAGAAATGTACGGCGGCTGTTGGCGACTGTCAGTTGGCTGGAATATAATTCCTTTACAGCTTGGGTATCGACTGTCTCCTCCTGTTTCATACCCGGAAATTGCAGACGGTACTGCAAGCCGCCTTTGGCACAGGAAGAAACACAATTGAAACAATCTACGCAACGGGATGTGTCGATCGTCAGGTTTTTGCTGTCGATCGCTTCCGCCTTGCAGGTATGTTCGCAATTCCCGCAATGCGTACAGGCTTCCTTATCGAAAGTTATACGGAAGAACGAGTAGCGCGAGAAAAGACTCAACAAAGCTCCGACAGGGCAGATCGTATTACAGAACAATCGTCCGCGGAAAACAGTCATGACGATGAAAACAAGCAATGCGATGGTTGCTGCGATCAGACCGGAAGCCGTCACGGTACTGATTGTCACATGGAACAACGAGTAGTTGTCCACTTTCATCAGCAGGTCGGCGAGTAGGTTATTCCCCCACATCACGATCGGACGGAACAGACTTGCCGCAATACGTCCGAAGTTGCTGTACGGGTCTAAGAGCAGGCACAACTCGCTAAGACCGAAAACAGCCATGACTGCCGTAATTACCAGCAGTACGTAGCGTAGCCGGTTCATCGGCTTGTGGTAAGTAAAACGACGGCTTCCTTTCTTCTTTTTCTTACCGATGCAAAATAGACGGTTGATGATATCCTGGAATACGCCTGCCGGACATATCGTGGAACAATAAATACGTCCGAATACCAGTGCCAGCAAGAATTGGAACACGATCAGACCGACCGTTCCTCCCAACAAGGCCGGCATCAGTTGCAGATGCAGCAAACGATGTACACTATCCGGTAAAATTCCTGAAAAGTCTACGAAAAACAAAAGTATGGGTACAAAAAAGAGGATTGCGAGCAAAACTCTCAATCCCTTTAGATAATTCCGTTTCTTCATCAGATCTTAATACGTTTGATGTTTATTTTTTTCAGATCGGTAGAACCTAATTTAAGAGCTTCCCCTTTGCTCAAATGTCCAACGGCAGCCATATCCAATTTCTTTACCTGGTTGAACAGAGCGAGGGCGGCCGTATCGACGGCGACGATATTCGGAGAAACAATCATCGATTTCAACGTAGCCACGTCAGCTGCACTTTTTCCTTGCGGACCGTTCTGATGCATCATGCGGTAGGCATCCACGATGTTCAGAACCGGTTTCTTCTTCCAGGTACAGATATCGGCGATACATTGCTGCAAGTCGTTCTGGTGGAAGAAGCGGCGGTCCCAGACGATCCCCATCATATTCTTCATTGCGCATGACAGCTTGGCTCCTCCGTGGTTCTTCAGGATGGGAACATTGATCCAGGCGTCCGCTTCGATCAGTGACTCGTGTATCTTGGCTTTTTTCAGTGTCACGCCGTCGGGAATGTCTACTTCTTTGAAATATTTTTCGTCGTTGCCTGGCATGATGATACCACCTGCTTCTTTTACGGCGGCGGCGATGCCGCTTGTCTCGTAACATTTCTGCCAGTTGTCGCACGTGTGGTCGAATACCGTTACCTTTTCGGCTCCAGCTTCGAAACATTTCTTTACGAGGGCCTTTATCAATTCAGGATTGGTATTACCGGCCAGTTCCGGTGTACGGTCCCAGCCGATATTGGGCTTAATAACGACTTTCTGCCCTTTTTTGATATATTTGCCGATGCCGCCAAGCGCTTCTAAGGCTTTGTCGAGCATGACTGCCGGTTCACCGCCCATTACTGCTACCAGATCGGGTGCTTGCTCTACCGCTACTGTATTCGAGGAGAGAGCAGCCTGTAATCCTTCAAAATTCAGAGATAAGGCTACACCTGCTACAACACTGGTCTTAAGGAAATCACGACGTTTCATTTTGTTTTATTGGTTTTATGTAGTTTATAAAAGTTTTAACAAAGGTAGATAATCTCTAATATAAATTGTATATTTGACGTCCAAAAAAATCATAAAAGATGGATTTATATTCCTATGTTTCAATAGAATCCTTTGTTCGCGGATGCAAGGAGTCGAAGACGCCGGAAACATTCACCTTGCATGTTCCTAATTTGTTGTATGCCAAGTCGGACGAAGTAATCGGATACGGTTTGTCCCTGCTTCGCCGTTCGATCGTGTTGCATGAAGAGCAAAAAGGCATCGGGCCGGAGCTTAGTAAACAAAATATTCCTTTTTTCCGGGAGAACCGCCGGATGCTTATCGGACCGGAGGTGGAGATGTACGCTCTTTCCCTTTACCAGAATTTGGAAATCCCTTCCGGTGTGAAGGAAAAGGATACTTCCTGTTTGCGGCTGACTTTCGATTACGGGGCACTAGGTGAGTATAGTTTGTCGGAGGAAAAATACTTGCTCCGTTGCAAATATAATGAGGAGGAGAATCTGAACGCGTTTGTTTCGCAGATGAAGTGGGAGTATGACAAATTTTTTTACGATGAAGAGCATACCGGATTCAAGCGGGATTCATGTTTCTTCTCGATGCTTTGTAATGCCTGTCTGGAAGTTCGGGAACCTCGTTGGGTTTCCGAACAAGAATGGCGGCTTGTGCAATTTTGTGATCCGGTAGAAGCTGAGTATGATTTTATAGGGGATAACTTGGTCCCTTATGTGGATTATGCGATCCCGTTCGGATGTCTCCGCCGGATTGCCTTGATGAACTTGTCGGAGAATAGTTTAACATATAGCGCTCTGGCGGGATTCCTCCAGAGCATAGGGTTAGCTCCCGACCGTTATTTGGAAGGGATGTTGGAGGAGTAATTTTATAAGGACGAGTAGTTTTTTACTGGAAGCTGCTTAAATGCCCTCTTGAGGTTCAAGCGTAGGGCAGAATACGTGTTTTTCCATAAAATCTTTGGTTCTTCGTCAATTTAGAGGTTTCTATTTATTGTATTTTGCTATTCATTGGTTTATTCAATTGCATGTAGAAGTATATCATTCTCTATTGATTTCATTCAAACTTCTTTATTTGTTGAACTTTGGTTGTCAAGTGTTACCTCTTAATTGACGAAGAACCAAATGTGAAAAACACTAATGTTTTAAAAACAAGAATTCCCTTGTTAATGGTGAAACAACCGTACACCTGTGAATGCCATTGCGATACCATATTTGTCACATGTGTCGATCACATGGTCGTCACGGACGGAGCCACCAGCCTGTGCAATATAATCTACGCCGCTTTTATGTGCCCGTTCTATATTGTCACCGAAGGGGAAAAAGGCATCGGAACCCAATGAAACGTCTTTAAGTGTGTCTAGCCAGGCACGTTTTTCTTCGCGTGTCAGGATTTCCGGTTTTTCAGTGAAAAACCGTTGCCAGATACCGTCGGCCAAAACATCTTCGTGGTCATCGCTGATGTAGACGTCGATCGTGTTGTCTCGGTCTGCACGACGGATCTTCTCGATCCAAGGCAGATTCATTACTTTCGGATGCTGGCGTAAGTACCAGATATCTGCTTTGTTGCCCGCCAGACGGGTACAGTGGATACGGCTTTGCTGACCGGCACCGATACCGATGGCCTGTCCGTCCTTAACGTAGCAGACTGAGTTACTCTGCGTATATTTCAGTGTGATAAGGGCGATGATCAGGTCGCGTTTCGCTTCGTCTGGGAAATTTTTGTTCAGGGTTGGGATGTTGGTCAGCAGGTTTTCGTCTAATTTGATCTCGTTACGTCTCTGTTCGAATGTGATGCCGAAAACCTCTTTGTGTTCGATAGAAGCGGGGCAGTAGTCTGGATCGATTTTGATGACATTATAAGTGCCTTTCCGTTTATTTTTCAGGATTTCAAGCGCTTCCAATGTATAGTCGGGAGCAATGACGCCATCGGAAACTTCGCGGTTGATGAGGCGTGCAGTCGCTTCGTCGCATATGTCGCTGAGTGCGATGAAGTCGCCGTAGGACGACATACGGTCGGCACCGCGGGCGCGAGCATAGGCGGTTGCAAGCGGAGTGAGCGGAAGATCGTCCACAAAATAGATTTTCTTCAACGTATCGTTCATCTCGATACCTACGGCGGCTCCTGCCGGACTTACGTGCTTGAAGGAAGCGGCGGCGGGCAGTCCGGTTGCTTCTTTCAGTTCTTTTACTAATTGCCAGCTGTTGAAAGCATCCAGGAAGTTGATATATCCGGGACGTCCGTTCAAGACTTCTATGGGCAGCTCCCCTTGCTGCATGAAAATGCGCGACGGCTTCTGGTTGGGGTTACAGCCGTACTTGAGTTCTAATTCTTTTGCCATTGTTTTAGTGTTTTTGTAGTTTACATGAATAACCGTTTATATTCCCCTTCGAAGTTGGGTGTGAAAATTCCTTTTCCCATATTTTCGAGGATTTCGGAAGGAGGCCAGAAACGTCCACCGTCCAGTTCGGAAGGGTCAGGGATGATCGGACCGTCGTAAGTGGTACGGTAGGTGTTGACTAACTCTTTTTCTATAGCCGATTCGAATACATAACGGGTGATGAATTGCGGGATGAAATCTGTTATCCCTAATTCTTCCCGTACTTCCCGGTGAAGGGCATCTTCGACCGTCTCTCCGTAGTCAATATGCCCCCCTACTGCTGTATCCCATTTACCGGGTTGGATATCTTTGTTTATCGAACGCTTTTGTAGGTAGAGGTCACCTGCTTTATTGAAAATATGCAGGTGCACTACCGGATGTAACATTTTCGATCCGTTATGGCACTCCTTACGGGTAGCTTTTCCTATTGTCTCTCCCTTTTCATCAACCAAAGGGAACCATTCTTCTTTCATTGATTTTAGATTAATTATTAAATCCCATTTTGTTTTAAAATACTTTGTAGTTCTTTATTAATTATGTTTTCACGTTCTGATTTATCGTAAAGAAAGTGTAAACCAATTTGGCGGTTTAATCCTTTCCGATTCCACTGATCACCTTCACTAATTCCTCATCCGACAATCCTTCGCCGTAGGTGGCGTAATCCATGCGGAAAGTACAACCATCTTTATATTCGGAACAGCCGTAAGCCGTTTTCCCACGCAGGATGCTACCTTTCTTACAAATCGGGCATACCGGCTTTGCAGGAACGGTTGTTGATTCCGGTTGACCGGGAGTCTTTTCCTTCTTAGCACGCGGTTTGCGCGTTTTTTTCCCTTTCGGCTCCTTTTCGGCTTGGGGCTTCTCCGGAGCAGCCTGCTCGATTGTGATGGTGCGTCCGGTCTGGTCGGAGAGAACGTTGATCACTACCTGATGAACCATCAGCTTAAGCTCTTCCAAAAAAGTACGGGCTTCGTAGGTGCCCCGTTCGATTTGTCGTAGTTTCTTTTCCCAAAGACCGGTCAGTTCGGCGCTTTTCAGCAGCTCTTCCTGTATCGTGTCGATGAGTTCCACACCGGTAGCTGTAGGAAACAGGTTCTTGCGTTCCTTGCGGATATAATTGCGTTTGAATAAAGTCTCGATGATGGCGGCGCGGGTGGAAGGACGGCCTATACCGTTTTCCTTCAATGCGTCTCTCAATTCGTCATTGTCCACAAGTTTACCGGCGGTTTCCATGGCGCGGAGCAATGTCGCTTCGGTGTAGGGTTTGGGCGGCTGTGTCCATTTTTCGCCTAATGTCGGTTTGTGGGGGCCACTTTCTCCTTTTACGAAATCCGGCAGTACGCCTTCTTCATCTGACGGTTCGGCGTCCGAGTCTTTCTGCTCTGCTCCGAACACAACGCGCCATCCCGGTTTCAGTATCTGTTTGCCTGTTACCTTGAAATCTACTTTGTCGACTTTACCCAATACCGTAGTAGTCGAGATTTCGCAGTCTGGGTAAAAAGCTGCGATGAAACGGCGGACCACCAGGTCGTACACCTTCCGTTCGTTGTCCGTTAGGTTGCGTGCTGGTACACCGGTCGGGATGATGGCATGGTGATCCGTCACCTTCGAATTATCGAATACACGTTTGTCTTTCCGTATTTTCGCCTTCAGCAGCGAGGCTGTCAGGTCGATATAGTCAACCAGGCCGTTAAGTGTGTTGGGAACTTTAGGATAGATGTCGTCACTTAGAAAAGTGGTGTCGACACGCGGGTAGGTTGTCACTTTCTTTTCGTATAGCGACTGGATCAGCTTCAACGTATCGTCCGCCGTGAAAGCAAATTTCCTATTACATTCCACCTACAACGAAGTCAGGTCGAAAAGGCGAGGAGCATATTCCTTCCCTTTCTTTTCTGATATGTCGGTGACGGTGAATTCTTTTTGCCGAACTATTTCCAGGAAAGCTTCTCCTTCTTCTTTCTTCGTGAATTTGCCTTTGGTAACCGAGAAAGTAGTGTTTCGGTAAACTGTTTTCAGTTCCCAATAAGGTTCCGGCTTAAAGTTGTCTATTTCGGCTTGTCGGTTTACGATGAGTGCAAGGGTAGGTGTCTGTACTCGTCCGATGGAAAGCACTTGCCGATTTTGTCCGTAGCGGAGCGTATAAAGGCGCGTTGCGTTCATTCCTAACAGCCAGTCACCGATGGCGCGGGAAAGACCGGCTTCGTATAACTTGGTGAAGTCGGACTGTTCTTTCAAATGTTGAAAACCTTCGCGGATCGCTTCTTCTGTCAACGAAGATATCCATAGGCGGTAGACCGGGCATTTACAGCCAGCCTTTTGCATCACCCAACGCTGGATCAGTTCTCCTTCCTGGCCGGCATCTCCGCAGTTGATAACCATTTCGGCATTCTGCATCAGTTCTTCGATTGTTTTGAATTGCTGTTCGTATGTCGGGTTGCTGATCAACTTGATCCCGAATCGAGGCGGGATCATTGGGAGGGAAGCTAGACTCCATCGTTTCCAGTTCTCTGAATAATCATTGGGCTCTTTGAGAGTGCACAGATGTCCGAAAGTCCAGGTTACCTGATACCCGTTTCCTTCAATATACCCGTTCATCTTTTTGGTTGCCCCGAGAACTTCTGCAATTTCGCGTGCTACACTGGGCTTTTCAGCTATACATACCTTCATCCGTAAAACACTCTTTCTTGAAATACAAGGACAAAAATACGCTTTTCAAGCGGTTTTTACATTTTTTAGTTGCAAAATAGTTGCAAAAAAGTTCAAAGACCTGTGTCGTTGATAGCAACCGTATTTCTTTTTTATTTGCTGACCTTTTCCGTGACAGGGACGCCAGTATCGGTTGTTATGCCTTGCAGTTCCACGTATTCCACATTTAGCGGATTGTTGGGGCTGGCCTTGACATACAAAGATTGTAGGATAGCCTGCCGATTGTCTATCTTGACATGGCAGACGAAGTGATCTCCCTCCCTACAGATCGTCAGTTTCTTTTCCGGATAAGCCGTTAGGGTAATCGTGCAAGTATGTTCTGCTACTGAAATCACTTTGTAACCGTAGGCCATCTTTTTTTGTATGAAACTTAGTCCGTTAGTTTTTCCCGGTTCCATTTCTCGGTTCAGCCAGTAAACTTTTATGGGTTCTTTGGTGTCCAGTTTGCCATTGGTTTGGTTGGCATCATAACAGACGAGGTTGCGGTTCAAGCTACGTGCAATGTGGAAAAGACGGTCCGGTGTCGGATATGTGGAGTTTGGGTCGGTATCTCGGCTGTGTGCATAAGCGTGAATGGAAATGCTCCATAACAGGGAATATAGCAATGATAGTCTTGCCATAAAGTAGATGATGTTGTTCATGATCGTTTGTTTTATGGTATGAAGTCATTAAATAAGCTGTTCCACAAGTGTGAGCTGGACGACTCACAGCTGTGGAACGATTTGTTGTTACCAGATTGTATCTTGGAAAGTGGTGTGTCAAAATGTACTGTATTATTCGATATTCTTCCTGATTTTTGTCAGGTATTCTTTCATTCCTTCCGAATCTTTGTCCTTGATGATTCTTTGTAAGATATCCAGTTCTTCCTGTATACGTGCGATCTGATGAGGAGTGCGCGGGTTGAAAAGGATTTCTGTCAACAGGTAGTCGTCTTCGGAAAGCAGACCGCGGGCGATTTTCATATGACGTTTGAACGTCGTACCCGGCGCATCCTGATGCTTCATCGTGGCAGCGAACACCATCGTGGAAGCGAACGGGATTCCCAGCGAGTAAGCCACAACCTTGTCGTGTTCCTCGAATGTATATTCACAGATATGCAAACGTAGACTCGAATAGATGTCTTTGAAGAAAATCTTTCCCAAATGATCCCCTTCGGAGATGATGATCGTATTTTCTTTTTCCAGTTGTCCCAAGTTGGCAAATGTCGGGCCGAACATCGGATGGGTAGAAACATACGGAAAGTTACATGTCTCGTAAAATTCTTTCAGGTGCGTCTTGACCGATGCGATATCCGAGATGATACAGTATGGTTGCAGGTAGGGCATGACACTCTTGAATGCTTCGATCGTATAGCTTAGCGTCACGCAGTTAATGACTAATTCGGGTTTGAATTCGGCAACTTCTTCCGGCTTTTGCAGGCGGAGAGCATTATAGATGAAACGCATTCGTTTCGGATCACTCTCAAGTACGGCCACTTCATGTTCAAAACTAAGTAAATCGGTGAAGAAAGATCCCATCTTCCCTGCACCCAATATCAGTATTTTCATTATCAGCAATTGTTTAATGTACTAATGTGCCAATGGAGCATTCTCTTTAATTGGCACATTAGCAAACTATTATTGTTCATTCATGATGATCATCTGCTGGCGGACGGATTCTTCATGGATTTCTTTCAAGATTTCTTTTACAAAGTCCGTACTCAAATCCATCTGTTCACCCATATTGGAACGCTTTTCCAGAATTTCGCTGTAGCGCGGTGATTGCAGGATTGGCATATTGTGCTCTTTTTTGTACACGCCGATCTCGCGGGAGATACGCATACGTTTAGCCAGAAGTTCCAATAATTGTTCGTCAATACCGTCGATCTGGCGGCGGAGTTCAGTCAAGTTTTCCGTTGTCTGGTTGGAGTCGCGGATAACCAATAAATTCAGAACGTAATCTAATACATCCGGAGTGATCTGCTGTGAAGCGTCGCTCCAGGCGCAATCTGGGTTACAATGTGATTCGATGATCAAACCGTCGAAACTCAAGTCCATCGCCTGCTGGCAAAGAGGAGCGACCAGTTCACGTTTGCCTCCGATATGGCTTGGATCGCAGAAGATCGGTAGGTTTGGCATACGGCGGCGAAGCTCGATAGGAATATGCCAGAGTGGGAGGTTGCGGTACATCTTCTTATCGTAAGAGCTGAAACCGCGGTGGATGGCACCCAAGCGACGGATACCGGCTCCATAAAGACGTTGGAAAGCGCCGATCCACAACTCCAAATCCGGATTAACCGGGTTCTTGATCAGAACCGGAACATCCACGCCTTTCAATGCATCTGCAATTTCCTGTACGGCGAACGGGTTAACCGTTGTACGGGCACCGATCCACAGCACGTCGATCCCTGCTTTTAATGCTTCGAACACATGATCTTTCGTTGCCACTTCGGTGGCAACGTACATGCCTGTTTCCTTTTTTACTCGTTTCAACCATTGCAAGCCTTCCGCTCCGATTCCTTCGAATCCACCCGGTTTAGTACGAGGTTTCCAGATTCCTGCGCGGAACAACTTGATGCCTTTGTCGGCGATCCCTTTTGCTGTTTCCATTACCTGCTCTTCTGTCTCTGCGCTACACGGACCGGCGATTACAATAGGGCGCTGCGGATCTATACCGGGTAACATGATTGATTCTAATTCCATTTCCATGACTGTATTATGATTTATAATTTATGATTTATAATTTGTGATTTATGAGATTATGATTTGATGGTGACGTATAAACCATAAATTATAAATCATAAATCTTTTTCACTCTCTTCAGGGCCTCTTCCAATGTTTCGTTTTTACAGCAGAGCGAGATGCGGATGTAACGTTCGCCCTGGCTACCGAAGATAAATCCCGGCGTCAGGAATACATTGGCTTCATACAAGACCCTGTCGGCTATCGCTTCGCTACCTTTTGCTCCGGCGGGGATTTTCCCCCAGAGGAACATACCTACCTGCTTTTCGTCATATTCGCATCCTAACGTGCGCATGATCTGTCCGGCGAGATTACGGCGACTGCGGTATACCTGGTTCATATTGTCGTACCATTCCTTCGGTGCGCTCAATGCTTCGACGGCCGCATATTGCATCGGCTTGAACTGTCCGGAGTCGATATTGCTTTTTACTCTCAGGACCCACTGTACGAATTGGGCATTGGAAGCGAGCATTGCCATACGCCAGCCTGGCATATTGTGCGCTTTACTCATGGAGTTCATTTCTATACAGATGTCTTTGGCTCCCGGTACGGCCAGGATGCTTAGCGGATGTTCGTTCAGAATGAAACTATACGGGTTGTCGTTGCAAATGATGATTCCGTGCTTCTTTCCGAAAGCGACCAGTTTTTCGTACAGTTCCATGCTGGCATTAGCTCCTGTCGGCATATTGGGGTAGTTGGTCCACATCAGTTTGACGTTCGAGAGATCCATTTTTTCCAGTTCTTCGAAGTCCGGTTGCCAGCCTAATTCTTCTTTCAGTTTGTAAGGGATCAGATTGGCTTCAACCAGTTTGCTAACCGAACTATAGGTCGGATAGCCGGGGTTGGGAACCAGCACGCCATCGCCCGGATTCAAGAATGCCAGCGATATGTGCAGGATTCCCTCTTTGGAACCGATCAGCGGTTGGATCTCTGTTTTCGGATCAAGATCCACGTCATACCATTTCTTATACCAATCGGCGAATCCTTTACGCAGTTCAGGAATACCTACATACGGC
>ENA-UERU01000819-UERU01000819.1-human-gut-metagenome-genome-assembly--contig:-NODE-819-length-21406-cov-22.517933_pt1 | contig 21406 bp, 17 predicted proteins | sample MGYA00242988_ERZ507989 | MGnify/ENA primary metagenome ERZ507989 (study PRJEB26167, sample SAMN06115519) | human gut metagenome | host: Homo sapiens | place: China:Hunan | collected 2015-08-21...
TGCGGAAGTAGCTCAGTGGTAGAGCATCACCTTGCCAAGGTGAGGGTCGCGAGTTCGAGCCTCGTTTTCCGCTCCATTTAATAAATATCCCAGTAGCAATACTGGGTTTTTTTGTTATAATGATAAATAAATAATATACAGCTTATTATTTTTGTTAAAATAAATTGTTAATTATTAATTTAAGTAGGTGATAAAATGAAACCATTTATGCAAGAATTTATTGTAGGATTTATTTTGGTCATGGTATTAGTAATATTCACCATAGGTGGATTGAGCAATATGCATGATGCTCAAGAATTAGTGGCAGGACTTATATTATTAGCTACTTTGATTGTATTTACCTTAGGCAAAAGCCCAGTATTTAGGGTAGATAGAGCAGGTATGTCCATTATTGGTGCGTCGTTAATGACAGCTTTTGGTATTTTGTCCCTTGAAGAAGCCGTTCAAGCAATTGATGCTAAAACTATTGTGGTATTATTTTCATTGATGGTAGTTGTGAGCAATTTAAAATTAGCAGGATTTTTTACATATATAGGCAAAGTAGTATTCACTCATATTCATACAGGAAAAACTTTATTATTAGCAGTAATTTTTATGTCAGGAATTTTATCTTCTATTGTAATTAATGATATAGTTTGTTTATTATTCACACCTGTAGTTATCATGATATGTTTGAAAGTAAAGGTAAATCCTATTCCTTATTTGCTCGCAGTAGCAATGGCTTCAAATATTGGTAGTGCTTGTACATTTATTGGTAATCCCCAAAATGTATTAATAGGTAGTTTATCTCAAGTTCCTGCTGGAGAATATTTTTTATCAGCAGCTCCGATATCTTTTTTAGGTTTAATCATGCTTTATTTAGCAATATCATTTAAATATAAAAATGATTTGTCGGTGAGCTTTGAATATAAGAGCGATAACAATAGTATCATTCATAAATATTTATTGAGTAAAACAATAATTGTATTAGCACTTGTTATTATTTTTTATTTAGTTGGTTTTGATTTATCATTGACAGCAAGTTTTGGGGCAGCATTTTTATTGATTAATGCCCGTATAAAACCAGAACGTGTTTATGAAGATATAGATTTTAACTTATTAATTATGTTCATTGGCTTATTTATCATCATTGCTGGCGTAGAAAAAAGTGGTTTACTTGATTTAATAAATAGTTTTTTACCACCAGAATATATGAAAGAAATACCACTGTTTTCAGTGATGGCAATAGTGCTTTCTAATATAGTAAGTAATGTACCAGCAGTATTACTTTTAAGATATTACATTCCTGTAGATGAACAAATCTTATGGCAGGCTTTAGCTTTATTATCCACAATTGCAGGTAATTTGACAGTTTTTGGCTCTATTGCGAATTTGATTGTTATTGAAATTGCCAAAAAGCAGGGGATAAAAGTAACTTCTAATCAATATTTAAAGATAGGTTTTCCATTAACGATATTATTATCCATTATAAGCATTATTTGGTTTGAATTTATAAATTAAAAGTATGAAAAGTGTTGACTTTTTGTTTTTTATCATTTATAATAGTTCATGTTGTTAAGACAAGTGCGGAAGTAGCTCAGTGGTAGAGCATCACCTTGCCAAGGTGAGGGTCGCGAGTTCGAGCCTCGTTTTCCGCTCCATAAGAAATTGGTCCCCAGTCAATAAGACTGGGGTATTTTTGTACTTAGACTTGTTTTTATGAAAGTATTGTGATATCATTCATTTAGTATAGTAGGTGTACTGTGACTATTAAGGTGAATGACAGTAACATATACAATAAGAATTTTGGTTTACTAGTTAAACAGGAGGTTTTTTTTTACAATGAACGTTACTACAGAAAAGATTGAAAATCATAAGGTAGTACTTACAATTGAAGTACCAGCTGAAGAACTTGATAAAGGTATTAAAGCTGCTTGCAAATCCCTTGCAAATCGTGTAAACATTCCTGGTTTCAGAAAAGGTAAAGCTCCTCGCCGTATTCTTGAAATGAACATCGGTAAAGAAGCTATCTTAGATGAAGCTTTTGATCGTGTTGCACAGAAAGCTTTTGATGAAGCTTTAAAACAAGAAAACTTAGATCCAGTAGACCGTCCACAGGTTGACATCGTAACTTTAGAAGAAGGTAAAGACGTAGTATTCAAAGCTACTATTACTCCTGTTCCAGAAGTTACTCTTGGCGAATACAAAGGATTAAAAGTTGCTAAAGACGCTGTTGAAGTAAAAGACGAACAAGTTGAAGAACAAGTAAAAAATATCTTAAATCACCATGCAAAAATGGTTGACGCTGAAGAAGGTGCAACTGTTGCAAACGATGATTTCATCACTTTAGATTTCAAAGGTGAAGTTGACGGTGTAGCATTTGCTGGCGGCGAAGGTAAAGATTACCCACTTCAAATCGGTTCTCATTCTTTCATCGATACTTTTGAAGATCAACTCGTTGGTCTTAAAGTTGGCGAAGAAAAAGACGTTAACGTAACATTCCCAGAAGAATATCATGCTAAAGATTTAGCTGGTAAAGCTGCTGTATTCCATTGCAAAATTAACAGCATTAAACATAAAGAAATGCCTGAACTCACTGATGAATTCGTAAAAGCATCTACTTCTTATGAATCCATCGAAGACATGAAAGCAAAACTTCGTGAAAACATTGAAAAAAATGCACAGCGTGAAGCAGATACTAAACGCCGTAACGAAATCTTAAAACAGGCTACTGACAATATCACTGTAGATATTCCAGAAGTTATGGTTGAAAACCGTGTAAGCAACATGATTCAGGAACTTTCCGTAAATCTTGAAAACCAAGGTATGAACCTTGATGCTTACTTAAAATATGCTAACATGGATATGGCAAAACTTCGTGAACAGTACAAAGAAAGTGCTGCAATCGCAGTAAAAACTGACCTCATGTTAGATGCTGTTGCAAAAGCTGAAGATATTAAAGTTGAAAACGCTGATATCAACGCTGAAATCGCTTTACTTGCTGCAACTTATGGTACAACTCCACAAGAAGTAAGCAAAATCATTAAAAAGAACCACAGCATTGGTAACTTAGTAGCTACTGTACTTCACAAAAAAGCTGCTAACTTCATCATTGACAGTGCTGTAGAAGCTTAATTAAAAAATTAAATGTAATATTTTTGACCGGGGTGAATGATATGAACTATGTACCTATGGTAGTTGAACAGTCAGGACGTGGAGAACGTGCCTATGATATTTATTCTCGTCTTTTAAAAGACCGTATAATTTTTTTAGGTGGTCCTATTGATGATAATGTAGCTAACGTGGTAATAGCCCAACTTCTATTCTTAGAATCTGAAGACCCGGATAAAGATATTCACCTTTATATTAATAGTCCCGGCGGTGTTGTTACTGCCGGGCTAGCTATTTATGATACTATGCAATATATTAAGCCAGATGTATCAACTATATGTATTGGACAAGCTGCCAGTATGGGCTCTGTGCTTTTAGCTGCTGGTGCAAAAGGCAAAAGATATGCACTTCCATATTCTCGTATTATGATACATCAACCACTTGGCGGAGCTCAGGGACAATCAACAGATATTCAAATTCAGGCTCGTGAAATTTTGCGTATTCGTGAAACTTTAAATGAAATCTTAAGTCGTCATACTGGTCAGTCTGTAAAAAAACTTACAGAAGATACAGAACGTGACAATTTTATGTCAGCGTTAGAAGCTAAGAAATATGGTTTAATAGATGAAGTTATTATTCGTCCACAAGAAGAAAAAAAGTGATAAATAGTCAATCATGATTAGCTGTAGATAAGAGGTGAATGTTGTTGAATTTCGGTGAGGGTAATAAAGGCAAAATGAAATGTTCATTCTGTGGAAAAACTCAGGAACAAGTACGAAAACTCGTGGCTGGACCAGGAGTCTATATCTGCGATGAATGTGTTAAGCTTTGCGATGAGATTGTAGAAGAAGAAGTTAATGATAATGAGCCTGTTGAACTTAGAGAGTTGCCAAAACCTAGAGAAATATATGATGTATTAAATCAATATGTAATAGGACAAGATGAGGCAAAAAAATCTCTTTCTGTAGCTGTATATAACCATTATAAACGTATAAACAGAGTTACAAAGCAGGATGATGTTGAATTACAAAAATCTAATATTTTGATGTTAGGACCAACTGGTAGTGGAAAGACTTTACTTGCACAGACCTTGGCTAAAATATTGAATGTTCCTTTTGCTATAGCCGATGCAACATCACTTACAGAAGCAGGCTATGTTGGTGAAGACGTAGAAAATATTCTACTAAAACTAATTCAAGCTGCTGATAATGATATTGAACAAGCTCAAAAAGGTATCATCTATATAGATGAAATTGATAAAATTGCTCGTAAATCCGAGAACCCTTCAATAACAAGAGATGTTTCTGGTGAGGGAGTGCAACAGGCACTTTTAAAAATCCTAGAAGGTACAATTGCTAGCGTTCCACCACAAGGTGGAAGAAAGCATCCTCATCAAGAAGGTATGTTACAAATCGATACTACAAATATATTATTTATTTGTGGTGGTGCTTTTGATGGTATTGAAAAAATAATAGATGCACGTTTAGGCAAAAAAAGTCTTGGTTTTGGTGCAGATATAAAAAGTAAACGCAAACAAACTACAGGTGAAATTTTGAAAAATGTTTTACCTGAAGATTTATTAAAATGTGGTTTAATTCCAGAATTTATAGGGCGTGTTCCTGTAGTAGTTACTTTAGAATCTTTGACAGAAGATGCACTAGTGGATATTTTGGTAAAACCAAAGAATGCTTTAGTAAAACAATATGGCAAACTTTTGGAAATGGACGGTGTAAAACTTCATTTCGATGAAGAAGCTTTACATTTGATAGCCAAAGAAGCTTTGGAGCGTAAGACAGGTGCTAGGGGACTTCGCTCAATTATTGAACGTATTATGCGTGATGTAATGTTTGAGATACCTTCCAAAATGGGTGCTGTTTCTTGTGAAATAACTAAAGAGATTATTGAAAAGAAAAAAACTCCTGTAATCACTTATGCTGATAAAAAAGCTGTAAAAAAATAACTTATTTTTAGCAAAGTAACAGGATATTAATATGCCATTAATAAAGAGTTGTTGCCAGGCTAAATAAAACCGCAGCAACTCTTTTTTATAATAAATATTTTATACTCATAGGAGGATTTCTTTCGTGGGGAAAAAAAGTACATTGAGCTTTTTACCATTAAGAGGAATGGTGTTATTTCCAAATAATGGAGCACATATTGATATAGGTCGTGATAAATCTGTTGCGGCTCTAGAAGAATGTTTGGCACATGGCAGACAGATTATGCTTAGTGCGCAAAAAGATGTCGAAGTAGAAGACCCAAAACGTGAAGATGTATATGAGATTGGTACAGTATGTCAAGTACAGCATGTAACTAAACTCAATAATGGGATTATGCGTGCGCAAATAGAAGGATTGTATCGCGCTCGTATTTTAGATTTTCGCGATGATGGTCTGTTCATTGAAGTAGATGTCGAAGAAATTGAAGAAGATAAAACAGATACTAAAGAAATTCAGGCACTTATAAGAGCATGTATTTCTAAATTTGAAGATTGGGTAAAACTAAGTCATAAAATACCACCTGAAGTCATGATTGCAGTTAATGTAGCTATGGACGATGGCGGAATTTTATGCAATGTAGTTACTAATCATTTAAATTGCAAATATCAAGATAAACAAGAAATTTTGGGTATTGTTGATTTAAAAAGCAGATTAGAAGCTCTATATAAATTGTTATTACAAGAAGTAGAAATTATGGAGCTTGAAAATAAAATAGTTTTTGATGTGAACAAGCAAATGAATAAAATTCAAAAAGAATATTATTTGCGTGAACAGATAAAAGCTATCAATAAAGAATTGGGCGAAGATGATGAAATAGCAGAAGCTATTGAAGAATATCGCCAAAAAATGAAAGAACATACTTATCCAGAGTATGTAACAGAAGCATTGGAAAAAGAATTAAAACGTTTAGAACGTACAAATCCAGCTTCTCCAGAAATGGGAGTAATTCAAAATTATATTGAATGGGTACTTGATTTACCATGGGATATAGAAAATCAAGAAACTATAGATGTAAAAGAAGCACAAAAAACTTTAGATAAACATCATTATGGACTTACAAAAGTAAAAGAACGTATTATTGAATATTTATCTATAAAAGCTTTATCACCAGATATAAAAGCGCCTATCGTATGTTTAGTAGGCCCTCCTGGTGTTGGTAAAACTTCTATTGCAACATCTATAGCACAAGCTTTGAAACGTAAATTTGTCAGAGCATCTTTAGGTGGTGTGCGTGATGAAGCTGAAATCAGAGGTCATCGTCGTACTTATGTAGGTGCTATGCCTGGTCGTATCATTGAAGGTATAAAGAATGCAGGTAGCAAAGACCCATTATTCTTATTAGATGAAGTGGATAAAATGGCGTCAGATTATCGTGGCGACCCTGTGTCTGCTCTTTTAGAAGTATTAGACCCAGAACAAAACAGCACATTCTCTGACCACTATATCGGGCTTGCATTTGATTTATCTAAAGTAATGTGGATAATCACAGCAAATGATTTAGGTAATATTCCTCGTCCGCTTCGCGACCGTATGGAAATCATCATGCTTCCAAGCTATACTGAAGTAGAAAAAATGCATATAGCAAAAGAACATTTACTTGATAAAGTAAAAAAAGCAAATGGTCTTAAAAAATCTCAAGTGAATATGTCTGATGAAGTAATCAGCAAAATCATCGAAGATTATACTCGTGAAGCTGGTGTACGTGAATTAGAACGTCAATTATCTAAAGCTTGTCGCAAAGCTGCTTATAAAATAGTTACAGAAAAGAAAAAATCTGTACGCATCACTAAGAAGAATATAACTGATTTTTTAGGTAAAGCAAAATACACAGAAACTAAAGCTGAAAAAGAAAACCAAGTAGGTCTTTGCACTGGTCTTGCATGGACTGAAGTCGGCGGTGTTATATTGCCAGTTGAAGTAGCTGTTTTAAAAGGAAAAGGAAATTTATTACTCACAGGTCAACTCGGTGATGTGATGAAAGAGTCTGGTAGAGCAGCACTCACATGTATTCGCGCTCGTTCTGAGAAATTAAAAATAGATGAAAAGTTCTATGAAGAAAATGACATTCATGTACATTTTCCAGAAGGTGCAGTACCAAAAGATGGCCCATCTGCTGGTATCACTATGACTACAGCTATAGTATCAGCACTTACAGGTAAGAAAGTAAGAGCTGATGTGGCTATGACAGGAGAAATCACTCTTCGTGGCAAAGTATTACCTATTGGTGGATTGAAGGAAAAATCTTTGGCGGCTTATCGTGAAGGTATCTATACTGTAATCATGCCAAAAGCTAATGAAAGAGATTTAGACGAAATTGCACCAGAAGTAAAAGCTAAGATGAAATTTATTCCTGTAGAGACTATAGATGAAGTTTTAAAAGTAGCGTTGGTGGATTAAATGACACAGACAGATATACAAGAAAATAATGCAAATAAAATAAAAGCTCAAGATAAAATAAATATTATCCGAGCTAAATATATTGCGTCAGCTGTAAAAAAAGCGCAATATCCAGAAGAACGCTTAAAAGAAATAGCTTTTATCGGTCGTTCTAATGTGGGTAAATCTTCTTTGATTAATTCTTTGACACGTGTGCATAATTTAGCACGTGTCAGCGGTCAGCCAGGGAAAACGCAGACAATTAATTTTTATGAATTAACTGCTAGATTTAATGAAACTGGTGAGGATAAATTATTTCATTTAGTCGATTTACCAGGATATGGCTATGCAAAAACAGCTCAAACTAATCGCAAGCAATGGGCAAAATTTATTGAAGAATACTTTTTACATTCAGAGCAGCTTCAATTCGTTTGCCAGCTTATAGATATTCGTCATGAGCCTGTGAAATCAGATAAAGAAATGTTTGATTGGCTCATAAAAAATAATATTCCTGTGCTTATTATCGCAACTAAAGCTGATAAAATAAGCCGTGGAGCAGTGCATAAACAAATAGCTCAAATTCGCAAATCCTTAGGTGTGAAAGAAATAGATATTTTACCTTATTCTTCACCGAAAAAACAGGGAAGAGAAGAGCTTTTAAATGTAATTTATGAAATGTTAGTTGATTAATAATTAAGTGCCTTTAACATATGTTAGAGGCACTTTTTGTTTAATTTAGATTTTAAAAATGAATGATATTCATATTTACTTGACTGTATAATCTATAGTTTGTTACAATAAAAACCAGATATTTTGATAAACGAGGATTATTATTATGCTTACAAATTTTGATAAATCATTATTAAATATTATTCAAAGAAACTTGCCAATCAGTGAGCGTCCATTTTTGGAATTGGCTAAGATTTTAGAGACAACTGAAGACCATGTAATAGAGCGTTTACGTTATTTAAAAGAACATGGTTATATTCGCCGTATAGGCCCATTTTTTGATTCGGGAAAATTAGAGTATAAAGGAACTCTTGTAGCTTTAAAAGTAAAAGAAGGTTATATGCAACAAGTGGCTGAATTTATAAATCGTTATCCAGGAGCTACACATAATTATGAGCGTGAAGGCGAGTATAATTTATGGTTTACATTGCTTACACATAGCGAGGAAAAGAGAAAACAGATATTAGATGAAATCAAAGCTCAAGAAGGCGTAGAAAAATTGATGAATTTAGTATCTAATAAAAAATATAAGATAAATGTACAATTTAAATTAAAATGATTTATTTTTAGTATATTTATGCTTATAGATAGAATAACAAAGTTACAAATATATTTAATGACTTAGAAAAATTTTTTACTGTATTTGAACGCATAAAAATTTTTTTGTATAAAGTAAAAATATATAGAAAAAACGCTGTAATACTTGATTTTGTTGAAGAAAGGCAGACTAATGGATTTATTAGATAAACAAATTATTAGAATTATGCAAGATGAATTTCCACTTGTAAAAGAACCTTATAAAGAATTTGCAAAAAAACTTAATATATCTGAGCAGGAATTATTAAATCGTTTGCGAATTTATAAAGAAGAGGGTAAAATTCGTAAAATGGGTGCTGTACTTCGTCATGTAGAAGCAGGATTTCGTGCAAATGCTCTTTGTGCATGGGTAGTGCCAGTGGATAAATTAGATGAGATAGCACAAAAATTAGCTCAATGTCCATCTATTTCTCATTGTTATGATAGAAATACTACCCCAGATTGGCCATATAATATTTATACAATGATACATGCTCATACACGTCAAGAGTGTGAAGTCATTGCAGAAAAATTGGCCAAAGAAAATAATCTTCAGCAATATACTATGCTTTATTCTGTGAAGGAATGGAAAAAAACAAGTATGCGATACTTTGATGAAGCTGAAGATGAATAATTTTTGGAAGGTGATTTAATGGTTTCAGAAAAAATGTATGAATTAGGTACAAAGAAATCTACTATTCGTACTATTTTTGAATATGGTCGCAAACGTGCGTTAGAAGTAGGAGAAGAAAATATCTATGATTTTAGCATAGGTAATCCAAATGTTCCTGCTCCTGATTTTGTAAAACAGGCTATCATTGATATTTTAAATGAAATGGATCCATGTGCTGTGCATGGTTATACTGTAGCTCCAGGTAATCCAGAAGTTAGAGAAGTTTTAGCTAAAGATATCAATCGCCGTTTTGGTACTAATTTCGCTGGTAAAAATTTATTTATTACTGGCGGTGCTGCTGGTGCGATTACAATTACTTTTAAAGCTTTAAGTGAAGCAGGCGATGAATTCATCACATTTGCTCCATATTTTCCTGAATATAAATGTTTTGTAGAATCCACAGGAGCTAGTTTAAAAGTAGTTCCTGCCAAAATAGATGATTTCCAAATTCAATTTGATAAGTTTGAAGAAATGATAACTGCAAAAACAAAAGCAATTATCGTAAATTCACCTAATAATCCTAGCGGTGTTGTATATAGTGAAGAAACTATCAAAAAATTGGCAGAAGTTTTGACTGCAAAATCAAAAGAATATAATCACCCAATTTTCTTGATTTCTGATGAACCTTATCGTGAAATTGCTTATGGTGTAGAGGTACCATATTTGCCAAAATACTATGATAATACTATTGTTTGCTATTCTTATAGTAAATCTTTCTCACTTCCTGGTGAACGTATCGGTTATATCGTAGTACCAGATGAAGTAGCTGACTTTGGCAAAGTTTATGGCGCTATTGCTGGAGCTGCTAGAGTGTTGACTCACGTAAATGCTCCATCTTTATTCCAATTAGTAATTGCTCGTTGCGCAGGCAAAGAGTCCGATATGTCCACTTATGAAAAAAATGGTAAATTATTATACAATGGTCTTATCGAAGCTGGTTTTAAATGCGTAAAACCACAGGGAGCATTTTATCTTTTCCCTCAATCTTTAGAACCAGATGATTATGCTTTCTGTAAACGCGCTCAAAAATATGATTTATTATTAGTTCCAGGTAGTGACTTTGGTTGCCCAGGACATTTCAGAGCTTCTTATTGCATAAAGACAGAAACAATTGAAAAATCTTTGCCTTTATTTAAAAAGTTAGCCGAAGAATATAAAAAATAAAAATAAATAAAAGGTATTGTTGATAGAGTTTTAAATATCAGCAGTACCTTTTTTATTAATTAATTTAAGTTTGTGAAATAAAAAGTAGGAGTATAAAAATAGTATTTTATGGATAGAGAGATTTTAAAATATTATATAGAAGAATATAAAGAAGATTTTGATAGAATAAATCAAGATGAGATTTATAAATGGTATATAGTAGCAGAATTTCAAAAAAATTGGGATATTGAAGCTGTAGACTTTTATAATATGTTAAATAAAGCTTTAGTAGATTATGTTCAAACGCCTTTTGCTAAAGTAGCTAATAATTTAATTTGTAGTAATAATTTTTATCCAAAGAGTGTATTGTTAGAGTTTGTAAAAAAGGATAAAGATACAGTAAAATCAATGTTTGAATATTTATATGATGAAAATATTTCTTTAAATAAAAGAATGAATCATTTTAAAACGAAAGCAGATAATTTATTTTTAAGAGATGAACATAATAAAAATAAATCGCATTATCAGACATTCAATATAATAAGTTTATATTTGTTTCTTAGATATCCTGATAAATATTATATATATAGGTATTCTATATTTAAATTGTGTGCCGAAAAATTAAAATATAGCAAAAAAGTAAAAAAGGTGATATTAAAGAAGCTATAAACTTATATGATGAAATAAAGTCTGTAATAAAAGAAGATGAAGAATTAATTAATTTATCAAAAAATAGATTAAATAAAGATTGTTATCAAGATGAAAATTTAAATTTACTAACTATGGATATAGCTTATTTTATAGAAAATTTTAATGAGGAAAAGAAGCAGGAAATGATTAAGGTTGATAAATGTTGGTATGTTGGAGCTAATATGGAAGGGGTGGATTATTTTGATGAATTTGTGAAAAATGGATATTGGGAGAATGGATATGAAAATAAATATTTAGATAAAGTAAAGAGTATGCAGGTAGGCGATAAAATTGTTATAAAATCTGCATATACACAAAAAAGAGATTTACCATTTGATGTAAATAATAAATCTGTAGCTGTAATGAAATTAAAAGCAAAAGGAACGATAATAGAGAATAAACAAGATGGAAGGCGAGTATCAGTAAAATGGGATAAACCATGGGAAAAACCTAAAAAATGGTTTTTTTTACAATATAGAGGTACAATAAATAAAGTTGAACGCAAAGATGATGATTGGGTCTATGGTGCTTTATTGGATTTTACTTTTAATGATATAGAACAAGATTATGATAAATTTTTAACATATCCTTATTGGGCAAATAGATATGATATAGATATTGAAAATGAGGAAGATTATGAAGAAAATAATGAAGTAAAAATATATACTAAAGAAAATTTTTTACAAGAAGTATTTATTGAAGAAGATTTTTATAATAATTTATTGAATGTATTAAAACGAAAGAAAAACATTATTTTAGCTGGTGCACCAGGTGTTGGTAAAACTTTTATGGCTAAAAGATTAGTATATTCATTATTAGGAAAAAAAGACGATAAATATATACGTATGGTACAATTTCATCAAAGTTATGCTTATGAAGATTTTGTAATGGGTTATCGACCAAGTGAAAATGGTTTTGTATTGAAAACAGGTATTTTTTATAATTTTTGTCAAATAGCTCAAAGTGATAGAGAAAATGATTATTTCTTTATTATTGATGAAATTAATCGCGGTAATATCAGTAAGATTTTCGGTGAATTATTGATGCTTATTGAAGCAAATTATCGAGATGAAGAAATAATTTTATCGTATAATGGAAAAAATTTTGCTGTACCGAATAATTTATATATTATAGGCATGATGAATACTGCAGATAAAAGTCTAGCCGTTGTTGATTATGCTTTGCGTAGAAGATTTAGCTTTTTTAAGATTAAGCCAGCATTTGAAGATGGTAGCTTTAAAGAATATCAAAAGAAATTAGAAAATGATTATTTTAATAAATTAGTAAATCTATTGATAAAATTGAATCATGAAATTAGTGATGATATATCTTTAGGTGAAGATTTTTGTATAGGGCACAGTTATTTATGTAATTTGAATAAAGATATTTGTACAAGAGATTTATTAAAAGAGATAGCATATTATGAAATTTTACCTATATTGAGAGAATATTATTTTGATGATTTAGATAAAGTAAGTTATTGGCAAGATGAATTTGAAGGTATTTTTGATAATGAAACAAAATAACATTTTGATTAAAAACATATATTATATGCTTGCTTATGTCTATTGTGATTTGAATAAAAAACAATATGCTTGTTTAGCCGTAGAGAATTTTGAGGATATAGAAGATTTGTTGACAAGCATTTTAATAAAAGGCGTTAATTATCAATTAAAAAAGGGATTATATACTGATTATCAAGAAAAAGAAGATTTATTGCTTGTAGTACGAGGAAAAATTGTATTACAGAAAACATTAAATCAATTAAATACAGGGAAAAAACAAATTTATTGTCAATTTGATGAACTTAGTTATGATAATATTTTTAATAGAATTATAAAAGCAACAATGATACTTTTATTAAAAGATACGAAAATCAAAGAAGAATATAAGATTATCATAAAAAAATATTTACGGTATTTTTCTAAGGTAGAATATATAGATTTAGTAAATATAAAATGGAAACAATTAAAAAATTATTATCATAGAAATAATATGTCTTATGAGTTATTGATGAATATTTGTTATTTGATATATGATAGACATATATTAAGCGATAAACAAGGCGATAATTATTTATGGAATTTTATTGATGATATAAATATGGCTAATTTATATGAAAAATTTGTGCTTAATTATTATAAAAAGCATTATCCAGAATTGAAGGCAAAATCAGCGGTTATTAGATGGAACGTAAATAGTATGAATAGTGATGATGAAGCATTAGCTTTTTTGCCTAGGATGAGAACAGATATTACGTTGACATATGCAAATAAAATATTGATTATTGACACTAAATTTTATCAATATAGTTTAGTAAAACATAGTAGATATCAAAATAGCCATTTAAAACATCATTCAGATAATTTGTATCAAATTTTTACGTATGTAAAAAATAAAGATAAGATAAATACAGGTAATGTAAAAGGATTATTATTGTATGCTCAAACTGTCAAAGATGGGGAAATAAGACACAAATATATGATGGCTGGAAATGAATTTTATGTACAAACTTTAAATTTAAATCAAGATTTTGCAAGGATAAAAGCACAGTTAGATGATATTGTTAATTTAATTAAAGATAAAAAAGCTCTATAGAATAAAAATCTATAGAGCTTTTTATAATATTATTTTTCTTTGTGTTTATTTTTTTCGGCTAAATCAGCTTCACATTTTTCAAGAGCTGTAGAGAATTTACGCCAGAGATGTTTTCTGCCTAATGTGCGGAATAATCCAGCACGATACATATGACGGCGAACTTGTGGATTAGCTTCGCAAAGATATACTTCAATGCCACGTTTTTGAAGATGTTTAACGATTTCATTGAGCATTTTAAGACCACTTAAATCTACGAATGGCACGCTTTCAAAGCGTAAAATCAAAGATTTTGGATCTTTATCGATATGGGCAAGGGAACGTTCAAAGGCACTTACAGCACCGAAAAAGAGTGGCCCTTCGATAGTATAAACAAGCATTTCAGGGTGATGTTCTAATTCTTTTTGGAACTGAGGTTCAATTTCTGTATGATGAATAGCGTGAACATCAACAGAAAATACCATTTTACGCATGAACTGTAAAATAGCAAGTACGACACCAACGTTTACAGCAACTACTAAATCAGTGAAGATAGTCAAAAAGAATGTGATGAGCAAAATAAGGGAGTCTGCACGAGGGGCAACACGGATAAGGCGAATAAAATTCGGTACATCACTCATATTGTAGGATACGACGAATAAAATCGCAGCCATAGAGGCAAGTGGAATATTAGCAGCAAGTGGAGCTAAGAAGAATAATACTAATACTAAAAATACGCAGTGAACTAAGCCTGCAAGTGGACTTGTACCACCTTGACGAATATTTGTAGCAGTACGAGCGATAGCACCAGTAGCAGCGATACCACCAAAGAGAGGACAAACGATATTAGCAAGACCTTGACCGAATAATTCTTGGTTAGAATTGTGTTGATGACCTGTCATACCATCAGCAACAACGGCAGACAATAATGATTCAATAGCACCGAGCATGGCAATAGTAAAAGCTGGGCCAATCAAAGCAAATACATCAGAAATAGATATTTCAGGAAGTGTAAGACTTGGTAAGCCTTGAGGAATACCACCAAAAGCAGTGCCGATAGTAGCAACTCCAGGGAATTGATAATAAGATTGGATACAAGTAGCGACAACCATTGCCCAAAGTGGTGCTGGGAGTTTTTTAGCAAGTGGAATTTTTGGCATGATTAGGATAATAGCAAGGCTGATTAAACTAATCATGAGTGTAGGCATATGACTTTGTGGTAAAGATAAAATCATCAAATAAAGTTTTTCATGGAACATTTCAGCGTGAGCAATTGGCGGAAAACCAAAGAAGGATTGCCATTGACCAACCCAAATAGTAACACCGATACCAGCAGTAAAGCCAACGATAACAGGAGCAGGAATAAAGCGAATGACATCACCGAGTTTGGCGATAGACATCAAAACTAAAATAATACCAGCCATGATAGTGGCGATTTGTAGACCTGCTAGACCATATTGCATCAAAATGCCACTGAGTAAAACAATAAATGCACCTGTAGGGCCTGCAATCTGTACACGAGAGCCACCAAAGATAGAAACGAAAAATGCGGAAATAATAGCAGTATAAATACCTTGTGCAGGAGATACGCCACTAGCGATAGCAAATGCCATAGCAAGAGGCATAGCCACGATACCGACTACGATACCTGCGGAGATATTTTTTCCTAAATGTTCAGATTTGAATAAACCAGCGTTATAAGCTTCTTTTAATGCAATCAACAGTAATTCTCCTTTAGTTAAATATTAAATTGTTAAGTGAAAAACGATTAAAAAATATGTAATAGCTATAATTTTTCTTAGATGATAAAATACCTCCTTTATAAATAAAATATAAGTGATAAATTTTTTATAAACTTCATAAATATGATAAAGCTAATAAAAAATACAAAGAATAGTTTATCACTAGATTTTAAGACTAGCAATAAAATTTAGGTGAAAAATAAAAAAGAAATTAGCAAAATACTAATTCCTAGCAAAATTTTAATAAAATATGATATGAAAATGTAGTTTTAAGCTTCAAGATATCGTTGATACACATTATAAGTTTTTTCATCAAAACAAGAGAAAATAATATTAAGTTTATAATCTTTGTGCATATCTAGCCATGTTTTGACTGTAGAGATAGCAATTTTTGTCGCTTCTTCTAGTGGATAATGATATACACCAGTGGAGATAGCAGGAAAGGCGATACTGTGAATATCGTGTTTCAAAGCTAAATCTAAAGAATTTTTATAGCAATTGGCAAGTAGCGAAGCTTGATTTTTTTGAGTAGAATAAATTGGCCCTACTGTATGAATTACATATTTTGCTTTTAAATTATAGCCCTTAGTGATTTTAGCTTCGCCAGTTTCACAGCCACCGAGAGTGCGACATTCTGCTAGTAGCTCACGACCTGCACGGCGGGCGATGAATAGCACCGTCGACTCCACCACCGCCGAGAAGCGTTTTATTTGCAGCGTTGACGATTGCATCACAATCAAGAATAGTAATATCACCTAAATCAATAGAAATCATATTAACACCTTCTATAAAATTTAATTAGCTAAATCATCTAATAGGAATTTTAGAAATAGTTATCTTTGTTTTTTTCAAGCCATTAGCCTTGAGAAAATGATTTAATTCCTGTTTATTTTGTCTACACATAGCACCGAGAGTGATTTCAGGAATGAGTTCACTATCCCAAATATCAGCTAAACATAATTTATGATAACTGCGGATTTCATTTTTTAATAAAGAAAAATGCGTTTGTTCAATGGAAGACATTCGCAATAGTGAATGGAATTTGTCATGTAAAGGTTTGAGCGTAGCAGGTAAGATAATATTACGGCTCATGCTCAAAAAATCTTTTTTCATAGATAAAGTTTTAGGATAAAAAAGCAGACGAAATTCATGTTCATCAGCAAAATAATTATTTTTAGCAAAGTTCATGACTTTATTATAGGCAATGACTAAAACGATAAAGCCATATTGTTCGATATATTTTTGAAAAGGGTCATTATAATTGCGGATTTGTTCTTCAAATAAATCGTAAAAACAAGCACAGATATGGGATAATTTATCTAAGATTTCAGTATCGCTATAGAGAATTTTTTCTAGTTCTGTTATGGAAAAATGGGAATAATCTTTGAAATTTACATTGAGTTTATCCATGTTGATACCGATACAAACACCACTATAACTAGAAGCATATCTTTCCCAATGTGAGAGATTATCTTTTTTATCGGTTAAACTAAGTGAATAACCATCACTTTTTTTGAGATAATTTTTTAAGTCAGGCATATGGGTTTCAAAACTTTTTTTCAATAATGATAGATATTGCTTGAAATTATCATCAGTGGAATTATTTATAATTTCGTCCATATCTTTGAGCATATGATTTACCGTATAATATCTTTCTGATTTATCATTAGAAGATTTTAGATTGGTCAGCCAAAGCTCACGGCTTATGATGATATTATAAAGTGAATTGATTGATGTGTAGTGATAGAAAATATTTTGTCCGTCCATAACTATTACCTCGTAGAAGTCTTATTAATTATAATTATGAAAGGGAAAAAGAGAAAATGCAATAATAATAATATAGTTGTTCATTTCTTTAATGATAAAGAAACGAACCAAAGAAATCACCCGCTCACGCACTTTTTACTTTGACAAAGATAAAAATATATCAACAATGTTCTAAACTCGCAAAGCTCAAACAGTAGAACTAAAACCGTAGCTATATTTTTATCTTTGCCAATAGCTAAAGCTACCGTAAAAAGATGCTAAAATGCGGGAAAAAGTTTGGTGTTATTAAAGATTTTCAATAACTGATGTTACCATTAAATTTTAAAAAGCGAAAAAATGATAAATTGATAAAATAATAATCAAATATCCCTCACGTTAGCAAATTTTGCGGTAGCCGTAGGCTATTGGCAAGGATAAAACCATGACTATGAATTTAGCTCTACTGTTTGAGCGAAGCGAGTTTAGAGCGTTATAGTCATGGTTTTATAATTGACAAAGAAAAATTGGTATCGGGAGGTAGAGTTCTTTTGTTATTTTTCTTGGTCAAAAAAGAAAAGTAAGCGGACTATACGAACATTTGTTGTAATAGTCCTTTTTTTATTTGTTTCCAGTGTTCTAGCTGGGCTTTTTGGTTTTCGAGTTTGCGGTCAAATGCTGAAAGGAAATCGGCTATTTTTGTTTGTTCTTCTAAACAAGGGATAAATAAGATTACTTCAGAAATATCTTTTTTATTAATGGAGCTAAAGGTACTTCCTTGACTTTTTTTTATTAATTGAAATAAGTTAAATTCTAAATTATATTTACCAAATAATTTATTACAATTAAAAGATATGGCAGATAAACCACGACCAATACAAAATTTTTTATTAGCAATATTTATAGCACCAACAGGTGCACGCACACTTAACAAAATATCTGTAGGATTTGCGATTTTTTGTGGTTTAGTACACCAATATTTTTCAATAGGATATTTATTAGTAAATTCTGCATTACCTTGTAAAAAGGGAGTACCAATTTTTTCAGTATTAACAAAATCACTATCAGGAGATTGTCCCATAGTAATATTACTAATATCTTCTAATTTTTTCTTTTCCCAATTAGGATAATTATTGCCGTTTTCATCTTTAAAGCGTAGTTTTTGGCTAAAGATTTGTTGTAGCAATCCTTTTTTCTGATTTTCTAGGCTAGTGATAGTATTTTCTAGGTTTGTTATTTTTTTATCTACTGTAGAAAGGAAATTAGCGATTTTCTTTTGTTCTTCTAAACAAGGAAGATTGATAGAAATGTTTTCTAAATAAGAATAATATAAGTTAGAAACATTGCCACCTTCTACAAGTCTGGCAAATTTATATTTCATTGTCCCATTAAACATATAACTTATAAACAATGGATTATTTTTTGTATTATAAACAGAAATCATTTCACCTATTGCAACATCTTTAAAAGGAAGATAACAGCATTTACAAAAATCAAGAGGTTCTTCACCAACACGGGGAACTAAAACCTCATTACCTGTACTAAATTTTAAATTTTCTTTAGGAATATTAGTGTAGGAATAGATTTTTTTTACAATAATGTTATGAGTAGTATAAAGTTCTCCATATCGAACGCATGGAGTAGTTGCCGTATCTGTAATAGACCATTTAGGCGCGCTTTTACCATAGTAAAAATAGCCACTTTTACCTATTGTTGAATTAACCCAATTCGGATAATCATTGTCATTATTATCTTTAAATCTTAATTTTGGTATATTCATTATTTTAACCCCAATTCATGGAAGTATTTGTCTAATTCTTCATCAATATTTTGGCTTTCGTTTTGGAGTTTGGTCAATGTGGCAAATTCTGCTTGTAGGTCTACTGGTTCTTCTTCTTCAAATGTATCTACATAACGAGGAATATTGAGGTTATAGTCGTTTTCTTCGATTTCTTCGATAGTGGCAACATGAGCATATTTTTCTACATCTTGGCGGTTTTTATATGTTTCGATAATTTTATGGATATGTTCATCTGTGATGAGGTTTTGATTTTTGCCTTTGTCGAATTCTTTGGAAGCATCAATAAATAATATATCTTTATTTGGACGATTTTTCTTGAAGACTAAGATACAAGTCGGAATACTTGTGCCATAGAATAAGTTTGCAGGTAAGCCGATGACTGTATCGAGATAGTTGTAATCACGGATAATTACTTTGCGGATTTGTTCTTCAGCAGAGCCACGGAATAATACACCATGTGGTAATACTACAGCCATAGTGCCGTCTTCATCTAAGGAGTTTAACATATGGCAGACGAAGGCAAAATCTGCTTTGCTAGAAGGTGCAAGTTTGCCGTAAGGGCTGAAGCGTTCGTCTTCTAAGAATTTTTTATCAGCAGACCATTTGGCAGAATATGGCGGATTGGCTACGACTGCACTGAATTTTTTATCCATGAAAGCAGGTTCTTCAAGTGTATCGCCATTTGCTATTTCAAAATGTTGATATTGAATATTGTGTAAAAGCATATTCATGCGAGCAAGGTTATAGGTAGTTGCAGTTTTTTCTTGTCCGTAGTAATAAGTAACTTTAGTTTCTTTGCCGACACGAAGAAGAAGCGAACCACTACCGCAACATGGATCGTATACGGAGAATAATTTATCTTTATTTAAAGTTACAAGGCGAGCTAAGATTTTGGATACTTGTTGTGGTGTATAGAATTCGCCAGCTTTTTTGCCTGCTGTCTGGGCGAACATGCCTATTAAATATTCGTATGCATCACCGAGTACATCAATTTCGGCATTATCAAAATCTAAATCAAGATTGTCTATACTAGCTAATACTTTGCCGATTACTTGGCTACGTTCTTTGACATCTTTGCCAAGTTTGGTGGATTTTAAATCCATATCATCAAATAAACCTTCAAAATCATGCTGGCTTTGTGTACCGAGTGATGATTCAGAAATAGCAGAAATGGCTTTGTCGAGTTCTTCAATATCGAAGCTATTTGTTTCTTTTAAGACTTTAGTGAAGTGAGAAAATAAGTATTGTGGTGCGATAAAGTAACCAAGAGATTCAACAATATCAGAACTAAAATCGTTTCTTACATCTTCATCATTATCAGCATAGAAATCTTCAAAAGAGATATTATCTTCTTTTAATAATAAATGAGCATTTTTTTCTACTTTTTCAGATAGATAGCGGTAAAAGATTAATCCTAAGATATAAGATTTGAATTCGTAAGCTTCCATACTACCACGCAAATTATTTGCCATGTCCCAAAGTGTAGAATGAAGTTGCGCTTGTTGTACTTTTTGAATATCAGAAGTTGACATAAAAATCCTCCTAAAAATAAAATGATGTTCATTTCTTTTATAATAAAGAAACGAACTAAAGAAAATTATTATAGATAAAATTTTAGCTTTGAAAACAATTATCGCTTCATACAACGCTTAGAAACTCGCTACGCTCAAACATTCAGACTAAAACCGTATTCAGCGATAATTTTTTTCAATAACTAACGTTACCATTAAAATTTTAAAATGCGGGAAAAAGTTTGGTATCATTAAAGATATCATAAATAAATTTTAAAATACAAAAGAGGTTAATATATGAAAATTGATTTTGTTTTTGTGCTATAGTATAATATAGGCAAAAGAAGAGAATAAACTGATGTTCGCTACGTCAGCCCTCTTCTGAGAATTCTGCAAAAATGGAGAAGAGGCTGTCCGTTAAGACGGCTTCTTTTTTATTTCAATTTTAATTGAGATAAGAAAGTATAGTAAATACAAGAGTTAAGAAAGAGATTATCAAAGATAATACTTCATAATCGGTCATATTTACCACCTCCCTCAAATGAGAGAGAGCCGACACATCAATTTATTCTCCGCAGGATATTGTATCACAAAGACAAGCGAAAGGCTTGTCTTTTTTTATGTCTTTATTAAATTTTTAAAATACGGAACGTAAATAGGTTTGTTCATTTCTTTGGTGGCAAAGAAACGAACCAAAGAAATCACCCGCTCACGCACTTTTTACTTTGTCAAAGATAAAAATATATCAACAACGTTCT
>ENA-UERU01000823-UERU01000823.1-human-gut-metagenome-genome-assembly--contig:-NODE-823-length-21392-cov-6.695332_pt1 | contig 21392 bp, 10 predicted proteins | sample MGYA00242988_ERZ507989 | MGnify/ENA primary metagenome ERZ507989 (study PRJEB26167, sample SAMN06115519) | human gut metagenome | host: Homo sapiens | place: China:Hunan | collected 2015-08-21 | study...
ATACTATCAGTATCACAACAAGCAGGCACAGACAGAATAATACGTTTGTTATTCCATTCAACCATTTTTTCAATTGCCTAAGGAGTTTTCGTTTGACAGTTGTTGAACGAAAACTGACTAACCAATGAACTGAATAGTATATGAGGATGAAAAGAATAATCTTCCCCAATGAAAACAAATGAGTAATGAGTGTTAATTATGACCTTTACGAAACACCTAATCCTGACAAGGAAGGGGAAGTGTTGCCTTTACATGCACGTGTGCTATTGAAGGGTAGTTATACTGCCGAAGAATTCGCAGATCAAGTTGTAGCATTTCAGCATATGCCTCATGCGCAAGTGGTAGGTGTCATAGAAGCTATCTCGAAAGAACTGCGTCATTTGCTTTTGAAGGGATTTTCCGTTGAATTGGGTGATATTGGCTATTTAACTCTTTCTTTGAGTGTGGACAAAGAAGTGACTAAGCCAAAAGACTTACGTTCACCATCAGTATCTCTTAAAGACATTAATTTGAGAATAAACCGTCAGTTTAAGAAGGATATTGAGAGTGAATTGGTATTGCAACGTTATCATTCTCCCTTTCGTGTGAAGAATCCGTGTATTAACCGACAGGATTATGCTTCACTTGTCGGAAAGACAAAAACACAGGCATTGAAAGATATAAATGCTTTTATTGGGCAAGGTATTTTGAGGAAGTATGGGACAGGACGTTCGGTGGTCTATATAAAGGCTGAATAAAATAATAAAAGAATTTTTGCGATAGATTAGAAAGATAAAATCTGATTGATAAAACTAGTTCCGGCTTAATCTATTACACACGTCAATGTAGTCAGATTAAGCCGGAACTGATTTTAACTCTTTAATAAAGAGTACATCTATATTCTATCACTCTTTACTCTTGCATAATAACTTCTCCTACGACCTTGATTAATTTGAGTTCTTCCTGATATGCATCCTGAAATAGTTGCCAAATCATAACTCCGCCAAAATCATTATCCATTACATACTGGCATTTTTTCCGGATAGTTGGTCGTCCATTATAATATGTTTTACCGAATTGGTCAGCATCGGCTATTTCTTTTACATCATACGTCTTTCCGAAATGAGTAAGTATTCCATTAAAGCGGATAGCTCCTACTTCATCCTTATTGACATCATTGTCCCATGAATAGCCATAGAATGGCAGACCGCCGACAATCTTTGATTTTGGAGCTTGGAACTTGGTTATCCAGTAGTTCATATCATTTACAAAATCGTTGTAAGAGGCATGTTGTCCCGGTGTGGACGAGTTTCCCATTACCCTGTCATAGCTCATAATATTGATATAATCAAAGTACTCCTGCCATTTAGTGGTATAGTCTTTCCAGCAGATTACAGCACAAGTCATTAACATATCGGCACTTTTGGCTTCGTGTAAAGCTTCGGCGAAAGCTACGAGTGAGTTCGTGTTCCAGTGGTTATAATCTTCGTAGTCAATATCAAATCCGTCGAGCTGGTTGGCTTGGGTGAAATTCACAATGTTGGAAACTAATGCGCTTCTTGTTTCTGCATTGTCGATAGCAGCTGCAAATTCACCATTACTGTTTTTGTTAAGAGAAATCAGCACCTTTACCCCGTGCTCCTTTGCTTTTGTGCGGATTTGGCGTAGTTTATTTTCTGGTACCTTGTCTGTATTTAGCGTACCGTCCGATTTCACATGTGCGAAACTTACGTTGATGTGTGTCAGATACTCCCAGTGAATATTATCGAATTGCGCATCAAAATCAAAGTCATGTGCAGGCAAATAACCGATAACGACCTTATGTGATGTCTCCGGCTCTTCCTGTAATTCAGGAAGCAGAACCGTATATTCGGAGGTTAGTTGATTGTCGCTGCTTGTCACGGTGAACTGCTGTTCTGTTTCCCAACGTTTCACTTTCTGGGGATCGGGGGAGATACTTGCTCCCCCTGATAATTGATAATTGACTCCTGTGATTGCCTTTCTGTTTGTAATACCACTGATACGGATTACTTTGTTTTCATCATTGATGTTTCCTCTGTAATAAGTACCACCGCATTGTAATGTGAATTGTGCGATTTTGGCTTCCGGTTTGCCGGCTATTGCTTCCGAGTCGTTGCAACTTATACATACGGAAGTTATCAGCATAAATATAATTTGTAGTAATATCTTCATTTTCTTTCTTTTTGGGTGATTAATTGTTATTCGTCTCCCCATTCTATTGGAGCGGTGTATTCCCACCAGTCGTAGGTAGCTGTTCCTTTAGCTACCCCCAGAATGATTTGGGCGTTAGTCCCATAAGCTACTCCGGTGTAGGAAGGGATAGAACGTAGTAGTGCTCCGTCCAGATGCCATTCCAGTTTCATGCTTCCACTGGGGGCACCTTCCAGAATGTTCATTTCCACGGTGTATTCGGACTTCTTGTTGTTGAATGGATATTGTATGACACCACCATCGGAAGTACCGCAACGGGCATTCTCACCTTCTCCTTTGAAGAGCATCCACCGTATCTCTTTTTCTCCGTAGAGGAAGTAAAGCTGGCATTGGGCATCGTTGCTGCTTGCGCTGATGTGGAATTTGTAAGAGCCCGGTTTCATGCCCTCACGGGAGATACGGCAATTGGTTCCTTCATAGGCAAAGTTTACTGCGCCGTCTGCGAATACCGGTTTGCCGGCAGTAATAGTCCATTCGTTATCCACAAAGGAATGACGTTCCGCTTCCACTTTATTCCCTTGTTTTAGAGCGATGACTTTCACAATAGGTTCGCTTCCGGCCTGTGCCTTACTGGAGATTCGGAAGGTTGCTTTCAGTACGGACGAACCGGTGTTTTCCTGCAAGTTGATTACTATATCATCCGTTCCATTGTACTCAGTTTTTGCAAATGAATACCATTCATCTTCTTCATTTTCTTTTTCTACTATCCATTCTCCGTTGGATTCTACATGGAGTGTGACTGTTGCATCATTGTAAAGTGCACGTAGGCTTTGAGTGGTCGGAGTGAGTACAACACCTTTCTGTGTACATTCAACGTTTGCCACTTCTTTACTGTGACGGTCATATATGACTACTATCCCGGAGCGTTGTTCCCCTTTGTTTTCCAAGGCTTTCAGTGTTACCATGCCGTCGAGTGTTCCGTTTTCTCCGGATTGTATAGAGAGCCATTCGTCGCCTTCGGTGACTGCTGCCGACCAGTTCTGGTTGGATTTAACATTGAATGAGCAGGTCGTTTCTTCTTTTTCAAGCAGTAGGTCGTCTGCGTTTTCGAGCGTTAAGTAAGCTATGCCTTTTTGTATAATGCTTACCTCTTTGCCAATCCAGTAATCACTTTTGATAGTGACGGTATCTGTACGATCGTCCAATGAGGTATTGGGGGTATAGGTGATTTGTACATCATAGAGTTCATTGGCTTCGCCCTGATTCGGTGAAATAGTGCACCAGTCACTGTGATTGCTGTAAACAATCCATGGATCGGTTGATTTTACCTGGATAGAGACTGTTTCTTCACCGGAAGCGGCAATGGTGTAACTGTCCGCTGCTTTGTAGCGTAAATCTACCCATTTGATAGGTTCGTCGTCTTTACAGGACTGGACAGACCACGAGCTGATGAGGATTAGCGTACCTAGTAAAGTACGCCAATTCATTATGTTATGAACAAGTTGTTTTTTCATATATTCGTCTTTTCAATTTTTATTCAATATTGGTGACTTCGTATGAAGTGATAGTCATTGTACCTTTTTTTCCTGCTGTTCCTGCGATAAAGCCAAAATAAGGGAAATTACCAGCCGAACCTGTTGTTTCAAAGAGATTCTCATATTCTGGCGTTGTGATGATTTGGGTCCAATCAGTTTCTCCCTCTAGCTTAATAAAGACCTCTATTTTAGCTTTTGTTTTATTATCCGGAGTAGAATAAGTGTGAGAGACCTTTAGAGCTTTTAGTTTATTCAGGTCAAATGGAGTACATTTATAGTCGTCATTCGAGCTTCCACCTCTATATTTGAAAGTCCAAGGATTGGCTCCAACCCCTAACCAAAAATTCCATCCGGGAATTGGTGAGGCAACACAATTCATATTTAAACAGCGATTATCATCCACTTCAATGTTTGAGAAGTGCCATTTGTGAATAGCTAATTTCCGAGGTTTATTGATGTAATAACGACAATTGGCATTTCCTGTTTCTTCAGTGAAAGTGATTGCGCCTGTTGCTTCATCTATGGTTCCGGGAGTTCCATTTAATTCGTATGAACCTCCAGCCTGCCTTACTTCCAGAGTCGTTGCTTCTATACCTAATGTTTTATCTGTGGGAGTTAAAGAAATTACAGCTTTCCGGGTCGTGAAATAGATTTCAGATTGACTGGTTGCTGTTATATTACCGTCTATACTTTTTTCAACTTTTAACCAAGTGGCGTCAGATGATACTTGCCAATCTACGTTTGCAAGTACTTGATAAGTTTTTGTTTCTTTATCTTGACCACCGTCGAAAGTTACATCTGTGGTTTCTGCGAATTCCAGCATAATCCCGTTTTGTGTGGCTGTGATTTCTGTTTCATATCCTTCGGAAACAATGGTCAGTGTGGCTGTACGTTTCAAACCCGTATTGGGTTTAGCTGTTGCTGTAATGGTAACCTTTTCGCCGTTACCTTCTCCCTCTTCTTTGTCAAGTGTCAACCACTGATTGGAACTGGTTACTTTCCACGCTTTATTGGAAGTGATGGTAAAGGTAGCTTCACCACCTTCACTCGGGAACGGATCATCGAATCCTTGTACGAGCAGTGTTCCTTTCGCTGCTTGTGTGATAGTGACCGTTTTGCTCTCCTTTATTCTGTCTGCGGTGATAGTCAGGATAGCCGTTCGCTCCTGTTCATCCGGATTTTCTTCCATGATGACAGAGACTTCGGCGATAAGTGAACTTGCTGAGCTCATTGCCGGAGTAGGTACGCACCAATTCTTGTTGCTTTCAATCTTCCAGGGAGTATTGGAACTGATATTGAAAATAATCGTATTCGGGGATTTGGCTAATACGGCATATTCCGATTGGGCGTCTGTCTCTAATAGAGGAGGAAATTCGGCTTGAGAGTCGATGTTGAATTCCTGGCATGAATTCAGGCTGAATGTACATACTACTGCCAAACAGCATAATATTGTATAAAATGATAGCTTTTTCATATAGCGTATTGTTTTTTTATTGATGATATAAATAGATTAATTGGTCACCACCCCGTATTCTGAGGATTCAGGTTTTTATTTTTGAATAACTCGCTTTGCGGAATAGGATAGAGATACATCCGTTGGCTCCATGTCCTACTTTTATAAAGCGTTCGTTGGAAATTCCATGTGCCGTCCGTTGCTCTTTCGATGTTTACGCCGTAGAGCTCCTTTTGGGTGTCCTCCCCAATTTGCCACCTGCGTATATCCCAGAAACGGTGGTCTTCGAAAGCGAATTCAACACGCCATTCATTCTGCAACGCTTTCATAAATTCGTTCGGGTCGGTAATGGATACGGTTGGCATGCCGGCATTTATCCTGACTTCGTTTAGCGCCCATTCCGCTGATTTCGGGAAATCACTGTTGGTATATTGTGGGTTCTTAAATGCCATTACCATAGATTCTGCGTAGGTAAGCAATGTTTCCGCATAGCGGTAGACAATCCAGTGATGTTTGTTGACTACTTCTTTGTCCGCTTCGAAACTGGTAGTCTCTTGGATATATTTCCGTAAGAAGTAACCGGTTGGCGAACCACCTTCGGAAACAGATGTATAATCACTTCCACCCTTATATACCGCAATTTCGGAACCTTTGAATGTCATACCATTGGCCAGGATTGTGCGTCCGAAGCGTGGATCACGGTTGGCGTACGGATTTTGCGGATTGAAGGCCGGGTCTTCACATTTCCAACCATTATCGGTCAGGGTGACAGGATAACCATTAACGGTTTGGAAGGCATCTACTAGATTCTGTGAGGGGAATGTGGCAGTGGCCGGTGTGGAGCGTGTTCCTTCGGTGAACCGAATCGGGAAGTTATTACGCTCGAACGTGGCGCTGTTACCGTTCATGTGAAATAGGACGACTTCCGGTGAAGAAATATTATTTGCTTTCTCATTCGGATCGAGCTGGTATAAGTCTGTCTTGATAATGTCATAGGCAGCTTTGGCGGACGCTTCCCATTTCTCTTGGTTGTTGGACGGGTTGTGCTGTTTGCTTGCTGCATATAGCAGGGCTTTTGACTTCACAGCCATGGCAAAGCCTTTGGTGATTCGTCCGGTTTCGTTATTAGGCTGACCGACGTATGTTGCGGGCAGATTGTTTGCACCGTCTTCACATTCGGATACGATAAAACGGATCACTTCTTCAAAGGGGGTTTTACCGATAGCGTTTGCCTCTTCGGTCGTAAGAGTTTTCAACGGCATGGCGATGTCTCCGTATCTGCGGGCAAGCTCGAAGAAGTAGTGGGCTCTAAGCACGCGTGCTTCATACGGGAAGTAACCCAGTTGCTTCATCCAGTTCTCATAATTGGTGTTATACTCATAGCGCGACAGGTCTACGTCTTCCAATGATTGAAGGAATTCATTGGCTGCGCGGATGCCTTTATATAGTGTCCAGCTATCATCGCGGGTTTTAATAGCCGACCAGTTGCCATTGGTCATATCCTGTATGTTGCCTCCCGTTGCTCCGAATTCGGCATCATCACTGGCGCAATCTCTCATCGCTCCCCCAATGACGCCAAAATCTTGCGGCATAAAGGTATATACATGGGTGAGCATTTGTTTGGTCTTATCGAAATACCGGTAAATATCTTCCCGGGTATTTAATCCGTTCGTTTCATCGTAATCCAGATAATTGCAGGATGCGAATGCGATGATAGAACTGTATGCTATTATGATATGTTTAATTTTCATATATCTTAATTGTATTTCGGGTTAAAAGTTGAACTTGATTCCTGCCCAGTAAGAGCGTGTGGAAGGGTATATGGCTCCCAATTGTTCGGGGTCGGCAAAACCGATATTGTCCAGTGAGAAGAGGTTGCTTCCTTGCAGGTAAACCTTCATGTCCGCAAAACGTATCATCTTTTTGGGGAATGTATAGCTGGCATACAGGTTCCTTAGCTTGATGAATGAACCGTCCCTGTACCACAGTGAATTGGCGCGGTAGTTGTTGGCGTTGGTGAGGGTGGTGAGGCGTGGCATGGTTGCTTGGGATGCATTCTCCGGTGTCCATGGAGTTTCGTTATTCAGGAATGTCTGTGAGATATTTCCGTTATTCACCAATGGTTGGTATAGCGGTGAATTCAGCAAGCTGGTAGTGACACCCGTCATTCCCTGAAAATCGGCGGAAATCTCGAAGTTCTTATAAGAAGCGGTGAGGTTGACTCCGAAATAAAACCGGGGTACACTCGAGCCGAACATCTTTACTACGTCTTGTTCATCTATTCTGTTATCTCCATTCTGGTCTTTGTACTTGATGTCACCCGGACGTACGGTAGAGAATGTCTGGACGGGGCTGTTGTTAATCTCTACCTGGTCGTGGAAAAAGCCGATTGCTTCCAGTCCGTATCTCTGCCCTACCCGGTTTCCTTTGGTATACAAATAATCATATTGCTGGTATTCCTGTCCGTCATTGATGATTTTGCTGTTGACGTAGGAGGCATTGGCACCGATACTGTAATTAAAATCTTTGCCTATTTTGTCGTTCCATGAGACAGAGGCGTCAAAGCCTTTGTAGTCTTGGATACCGGCATTCAGTTTGCTTACACCGATACCGATGATATTGGAAACAGAAGATGACCCATTGATAAGAATATTGCTTCTTCTTTCGTAAAATCCTTCCAGATAAACGGACAGGCGGTTTTTGAAAGCGTTCAGTTCCATTCCGTAGGTGACTTTTTTTGATTTTTCGATTGTCAGATTCTCTACGGGAAGGTCACCTTCTGCCAGCCCGTAAAATTCGCTGGCATTGTTGGTGAAGTAATAGGTTCCACCGTTGGCACTACCGTATGACTGACGGTAAAGTTCGTGCTGCATATTGCCATCCCAACCGGAGATTCCGTATGAAGCGTACAGCTTGAACAGGTTGATTGCTTCAACGCTTTTCATGAATTTCTCGTTAGAGGCAATCCATGCGGCAGATATTGCCGGGTACAAGTGGAAGTGGTCTCCTTCGGGCAGGAATGCCGTACCGGAATAGTTGAGTACTCCGTTGATTGTGTACCGGTCGTTATACATATAGGTGGCATACAGTATGCCGGATTGTCTCTTGGCTCCCTTGTTTCGCCCGTTAGTTGTGTAGGATTGCTGGTCGTAGATAAGCGAGGCGTTCAGGTCGTGTACACCGCTTTGTAGCAGATAATTGATTTTAGCCTGAATGTTGGAACGCATATAAAGTGACCTGAATTTGGAGTCGCCGTGATTGAGGGTTTCCGAATCTTTTCCGTAGCTGACGGGAGTAGTCACTAATGTGCCGTCGGGAAGCATGGAAGCTTGTGTGTCCATATATTTATATTCTTTCGTAGCCGTGTCATACATAGAACCGGAGTTGTCGAACGCTACGGATACTTCTGCCGAAAGACCTTTCAACAATGCGTCTAGTTCCTGTTTCAAGGTGGCGTTGGCTAGTAGTGTGCCGTAGGTGGTCCGGTAGTTACCGGTACTTTCCAGCAGGGCAACAGGGTTGTTGGCTCCATACGTACTGTTCCCGCCATACGTACCGTCTGCGTGGCGGACAGGGAATACTGCGGAAGGGGTATTATAGATGATTCCTGCAAGCAAATTGGTATTGTTGGTACCAATACTGTAAGCGTTATTAGTTTCCTGCAATTTCCCGAGAATACCGACCTTGAAAAAAGTGCTCGAAGTCAGGTCCACATCAATGTTGGTGCGGATATTCAGGCGTACATCCGAAGGTTTGGTACTATATCGCCCGTCGGCTTTTTTGTCTTTGAAGAGAGCCGTGTCGTGCATATAGTCGATAATGGAGTAGTAGCGGAAACGGTTGCTTCCACCGTCGAAAGTAAGATTTAAGCGATGATTATCGGATATTTTGTTATACACTTCATCCCACCAGTTCACGTTCGGGTATTCGTAGGGATAGGTGTTGTTTTTGAATGCGTCCAGTTCGTTGGGCTGATAGCGTGTATTCAGCCCGTCAAGTGCCAATGCCGTGTTGAGGCTGTTAGCGTATGTGTAGGCATCGGCAAATTCTGGTTTACGGAACTGGCTACTGATACCGTACTGGTATTTGGCGGTTACTTTCAGCTTGTCATCGTGTCCGCGTTTAGTAGTGACGAGTATGACGCCATTTCCGCCTCTCACCCCATAAAGGGCGGATGCCACAGCATCTTTCAGAATTTGGATAGATTCGATTTCCGAATTGCTGATGTCGGATAAATCGCGTGGAAAGCCGTCTACCAATATAAGGGGGATATTTCCGTGAATACTTAACGAGGGAACGTTTTCGGCACTGGAGCCATTTCCTTGATATACATTTAATCCGGCTATTTTGCCGTACAATGCTTTGGCGATATCTATTTCGGGTGCTTTGTCGAGCACTTTGCTGTTGACGCTTCTGGTGGAGCCGGCAATTGCTTTTTGGGGCGTTTCCGTCTGATATCCCAATTGCACCATGTCCGGCAAACTGTCTCTTTTCTGTTCCTGTGCGAATGCAGGAATAGTGAAACCACCGATTAATGCTATGATTATATATTTCTTCATAAGATATGATTAACTTAAGTTATTGTGTAAATTTACCAGCCGGGATTTTGGGTCATTCCATATCCCTTGTTGATTTCCTTTTGTGGGATAGGTGCCATATACCATTTGCTGTCCCAATTGTTTGCCCAGTAACGTAAAGTCAGTTCGTAAGGTGCGAAAGTAAAGGAAGTGGGGTTATTGACCTTGTCTCCTTTGGAATATAGACCATATAGCTTTTTCCGGAAATCGTCTTTGCGTCCCCAGCGTACAAGATCGAACCAACGCACTTCCTCGAAGCCGAATTCCAATGCCCGTTCACGCAGGATAGCTTCCCGCAAGTCAGACTGTCCGATGTCGGAAGGCAAATCGGAGAGTCCTACACGGTTGCGTACTTGGTTGACATAGCTAAGGGCATTTTCGGGCCCTTCTACTTCGTTGATAGCTTCTGCATAGCTCAACAGTACTTCCGGCAGACGTAAATAGGGCCATTGGACAGGGCGGTTTTGGCGATCGCTTGCAGCTTGAAGGATGAACTTCATCATTAAGAATCCGCTACCTTCGGCACGATAATCCTGATGGTTGGTATATACGGGGGCTTGCGTATCATTGAAATAACGGTCACCGGGAACAGCTACATTTTCATATAATCGCGGGTCGCGGGTAGGCTCTCCGTTCTCGAAAAAAGGCTGTTTGGAAGGATGCTCCCAATTAAAATTCTCCGGAAAATCTTCTCCGTCCGCCCAAGGGAACATATTTACATAGTTCAGCGTGGGACCGGAATAGAAACGTTGATCGAACAAATTGTTGTGGGTGCTCTCGTTATATCCCCGTCGGATAGAAACCAATACCTCTGTCCCGCCTCTGTCATAGTATCCGGCACGATAGGCAAGGCGGCGTGCCTGCGCGGTCGGTTCTGCCGGTTGTGTCAGGGCGTATTCTTGCCTTCTATCTAGTTCGGCAAAGAATTCCTGTCCGGCTTTCATCGCATCTTCCCAACGTTTCTTGCTGTAATTGCCATAGCAGGTATATTCATCCGCCTGACTATGCCATTTGGTGTCGGAGTTGAAAGTAGGACTGGCTGCAAACAGTAATATCCTGAGTTTTAATCCCATGGCTCCGGCTTTAGTCATGCGTCCGTCTTCAATTTCATCCTGTTTCCATTTCAGGTAGGGGATTGCTTCGTTCAACAGGCAGACAATCTTGTCTGCCGTTTCGGCAAAGGTGAGACGGGGAAATTCCATTGTTTCGTTCGGTTCTATTGAATGGTCAATCCAACATACACCGCCTACATAGCGGAACATTTCAGCATAACTCAAGGCAATAATCATTTTGGCTTCGGCAATCCGTTCGTTGCGCTCGTCTTCTGTCATATCAGGCACTTTTGCTACATTCTCAATATATATCCATGCATAACGGATTGCGTTGTACTGGCTTTCCGAACCATAACGGTAGGCTTCGGCATTTGCTAATGAGTTGTTGGCACTCAACAGGCCGTTGTAATAGAGGTTGGTAGGACCGTCGGATGCGTTGTTTCTGAAACTCTGATATAAATCGCTGATTGCCTCGAGCAGGTTTACTCCCAGTTTATTATTGGGTGCTGCCCCCGTAGGCAACCCATAAGGCAGATAGGTATATGCACTTGTCAACACTTTGTCTGCATTGACTTTGGAGTTGAACATGGAATCCAGTACTGCGCCTGAACTTTCGGGTTGGCTTCCCAGAAATTTGTCTCCGAATGTCAGGTCTGAACAGGAGCAGACACCGCAAACCAGGCAGATTGAAAGTAATTTTATAATATTCTTCATTGTTGTACGGTATTTAGAAGTTAAGATTGACACCTACACTATAAACTTTAACCAATGGATAGGCACCTACATTGTTTCCTAAACTTTCCGGATCTAAGATGTCGAGGGGTGAGAAAGTCAACAGATTATATCCATTGAGGGAAAGTCCGAGGCTTTTGGCGCCGATTGCTTTTAGGAAACGTTTGTTGGTAAAGGTGTATCCGATTGTCAGGGTTTTCAGGCGGATATACGAGGCATCTTTCAGCCAGAGGGTAGAGTTCTCCGAGTTCCATGTTTCCGAAGTTTCTGCTGCACGCGGATATTTAGCTCCGAGTTGGTTTTCTTCCGTCCACCCTTGTTTGTAGAAGTAGTCCAACAGACCTCGTTTACCTGCATTGGTAAAAGGAATACGGTATTCTACTTGAAGCATTTTATTGACGTGCGTTGCACCGCTCCATTGCATGCTGAAGTTGAACCCCTTGTAACTGAATCCGCCATTGAAACCGAATACATATTCTGGTCGTTCCGAATAACCGGTTGTCATCCGGTCATCTCCGTCTACTATATTGTCGCCATTCAGGTCGGCGTACATGGCGTCACCCGGATATACCTTGACCGAAGGTTGGGGAAGTGAAGGGTTAAGTACCAGTTCGCCGTTTGCGTCTTTCGTGAAGTCGCTGTACTGGTAGAGCCGGAGATATTTATAGACATTAGTCGGACGTTCCGTAGAACCGCCGGTCTGGTTCATGTAGTCATATTTGTTGGGCACTTCGTCCATATAGATGATTTTGTTGCGGGCGAAAGACATATTGGCGTTAGCATAATAATGGATACCGTTGTTCAATGTATGGTCCCAACCCAATGAAATTTCATATCCATGATTATCCACTTTTCCGATATTCAAGTTTGGTAGTCCGGTGGCGATGATAGAAGGGGTGGAATTTGGTGATATAAGGATTCCGGTACGTTTTTCCTTGAAGTAATCGACACTCAATGAAAGTCTGTTGTTCAACATTTTCAGGTCTATACCGTAATTCTGTTTGTCGGCTGTCTCCCAGCTGACGTCGGTGTTTCCCGGAGTTCCGAGTATATATGCCTGACTGCCTGTCGGATTGTAAACCCCGAAACTGTACGTACCGTTTTGTGTCCATACTCCCGGCATATACATAAAGCGGGTGCTCGAACCGGTATCGCTACCTACGCGTCCCCAGGATATTCTCCATTTCAGGTAATCAATCAAAGATTGTTTTTTCATAAATGCCTCTTCCGACATGACCCAGCCTACGGAAGCGGACGGGAATAAACCGTACCGGTTTTTACCCGGAGCAAAGTTCTCGGAACCGTTGTATCCAGCATTAACGTCTATTAGGTATTTGGATTTGTATCCGTAAGTGGCGCGTCCTACAAAACCTACATATCCTCGTGGCATATATTGGTAAGTGGCGTCTGTTCCATCCGATTTTTTCGGATAGTAATTACGTGACTGGTTGTAAAGAAACAATGCGGTGACTTTATGGTCCTTGTTGAATGTACGGTCATAATTGATTCTGCCTTCGATATACCAGTTGCGGTCCCTGCCGTAATCTTCGGAATAATTGAGTGGAGTGATACTTCCGTTCGGCACATAGACAATGGTTTTATCATAATCCGGGTCGGTCTGCGGTTTGGTAGAGTCATCCATAAATGATTTGTAGTAAGCAGTTTGCGATTCGACTGTACCGCCTGTACGATACTTGTTCAGCCTGAACATATTATCATAAGAAGCTTTGACTGAAACGGAAAGCCCCTTGGTCAATATATCCAGTTTTTGTGTGATGTCTACATCTGTGTTCAGGGTGGTCTTGTATTCCTGGTTGTAACCTTGTCCCCAATATATGCTCAATCCGTCACGGCTTACTCCTACTGGAGTTAATGCGCCCGGAGTCATAGTCCGTACTCCGTTTACTATGCCGGGACCGGCAAAAGGAAGTGCCCATATCTGGGTATATACCCAGGGGTTGTCGCTGGAAGCTCTCGGCTCCTGCTTTTGTCCTACGTTGCCGCCGATGTTCAGTTTCATGGTGGTTGTCCGGGTCAGCTTGAAGTCGAGATTGGCACGGTAATTATAACGGTTGTACTTGAAGTTATTGTCATAGGGCAGCGCGTCAAATTGTTTCAAGATACCGTTCTGATAAAGATAACTTAAAGATACGAAGTATTTTACCGCCTCATTGCCACCGGATATGTTGATGTTGTTTTTAGATTGTATGAATAAGTCGTTATACATATAATCTCCCCATTTAGTATTGGGGTACATAATGGGGTCCGAACCAGTGCGGTATGCTTCTATCGCTTCACGGGTGAAGTACATGGCTTTGTCCGTCACCCGGTCATTTTGTTGCTTCATGTTCCAGTAACGGGCGAACTCGTAGCTTCCGGTTTGCTGGACGTATGATAGCGGTTGCTGCACACCGGTAATGGTGCTGACATTGATAGTCGGCTTGCCGGATTTTCCCCTTCGGGTAGTGACAAGAACTACGCCGTTTGCGCCGCGTACTCCAAATACCGCCGTAGCGGAAGCGTCTTTCAGGATAGAGAGGTTCTCAATTTCATTCGGGTCTATCTGTGAGAATTCACGTTCTACGCCGTCTACCAAAATGAGGGGAGAGGAAGCACCACCGGTTAGCGAACCGCTACCGCGTACAAAGATAGAGGCGGCATCATCACCCGGCTGTCCGCTTGTCTGCACAGTGGAAACTCCCGGCATTGCTCCTGCTAACACATTGCTGATACTTGCTACGGGGGCTTTTAGCAATTCCTTTGTGTCGATAGATGATAAAGCACCGGTCAATGTTGCTTTTGTCTGTGTACCGTAGGCAACTACTACGACTTCATCCAGTGATTGTGAATCATCTTTCAGAGTAACGTTGACAGTTCTATTTTTGCCTACTGCAATTTCCTGTTTCTGATAACCGATGAATGAGAATACCAATATGGCTTTCTCGTCCGGTACTACAATTGTGTATTCGCCATTGATGTCGGTTATGGCACCGATAGAAGTGCCTTTAACCAGCACATTTGCACCGATAACTTCCATTTGTGTATTATCGACTATCTTACCTGTGATTTTTATGCCGTTCTGTGCAACTGCGGGCATAGAACTACAAAAAACAAAGATAAATGACAATACAAAGAAACGAAGCCATCCTGCTCGAATTTTGCTTTTTCTTTTCATGTGATTGATTTTTGTGTGATTAATATAGTTTTAGTTAAAAGGGTGCTTTTTGCGGACAGGCGGCATTATGCTGCCTGTCCGGGTTGTGTTAAGTGAAAAACCTCTTTATATAATTATTGAAAACTGACGATTCCTGACTGTTACGAATCGTTTTTTTATTGTTTCTTCGGGAGATAGGCAGCGAACGGATCGTTGGTCTGCATCAGCCATTCTCTGAGTTGCTTGTGCAGGGCGCGGACTAATTTAGGTCGTTCTGTTGCTATATTTTTCATTTCGTACGGGTCTTTGTCCCGGTCGAAAAGTACAGTCCGGTCAATCTTTCCATTGGTGGCGTGTACGGCAAAAGTATATCTTGAAGTACGCAGACCCCGGTAGCCGGTAGTTGGATTATCGGGTTGTACGCGATAGTAAGGCTGCACGGTTTTCTTGTCCGCTTTTCCTGACAGGATAGAGTTGGCAAAGTCGAATGTCTGTACTTCCTGCGGAATGTCTTTGGAGAATCCCATCATGGATAATAAGGTGGGATACATATCTCCGAACGCAATCATGGTATGGTTGTCGACCCGTGGCTTGATTTGTTGAGGCCATGAAATAATCATGGGAACTTTCATGGACTCTTCGTAGTAAATGTCTTTTCCTGCGGAGTGGTGGGCTCCCATGCATATTCCATGATCGGAAGTGAACACTACAATTGTATTGTCGAATAGTTTCAGCCGTTTCAATTCTTCGATAAGGCGTCCTACGTTTTCGTCTACTCCGGTCATGCAAGCATAGTAGTCACGGATATTGTTGCGGAAGTAGTCTCCCATTTCAGTTCCCTTGGCCGGAATGTCCGGGCGATTCTTGCATAAAGATTCCACATTCAGGTGCTTATAAATCTCTTTATATTTGTCGGGCACGAGGTCATAACCTGTATGCGGGGGATTCATGGATACGACCAATGCGAAAGGAGAACTGCTCTTTTTCTGTTCCGAGAGGAACTCAATGGCACGGTCTACCTCATATTCAGGTCCCCATTTATGGGCATAGAAGAAACTGTCGCGCGGAGCGGCTGTTTCCCAATACATCGGATTGAGGTGATTGTCATACGTGCCGTAAGCTACCCAGAAGTCGAAACCATGTCGGCGTTCGGGGGGACACCATTCATTCCATGCCGTTTCTCCGCGGTTGTTGTAGGTATCCACATAGGGTTTGTAGGGTGAGTCGAGATGCCATTTCCCGATGTAGCCTGTCCGGTAGTTCTTGTCTTTCAGGACATCACTCCAGCAACGGGCTGTTTCCGGCAGTTCCACACCATAGGGGGCTGTATCCGAATTGCAGTTTCCTATTACCTTATTATTCATGGGGTACATACCGGACATCAAGATTCCCCGTGCCGGTGATGAAACAGGATAGCAACTGACTGCATTGGTGAAGAGCACTCCTTCGGACGCAAGCTGGTCTAAGTGGGGAGTTTGTACCGGTTCTTTGTCCAGGCAGCCTAAAGCGTCTCCTCTCCATTGGTCGGCCATGATAAAAACGAGATTGGGGGATTCGTTTTTATCTTGTGCCTGAACAGGCAGACTGGCTGCTATCGGCAGTAACAAAAAGGTGTTTTTTAAATGTTGTTTCATACTATTTATTTGGATTATTTCTGTTGTTCTCAGGTTAATGATTTACTGTTCCGGTAACTGTTACAAAATTAAGGTGAAGGCAAAAAAACGCCTCTGAGCATTTCATTCATTAATGTCTGGCGTTTCATTCAAATGACGATTAATTGGGCTTTTTTCTAGCTTTTTCGAGTTAGTTTTTGTTTCTTTGTGCGCAGAGTTAAATCTAATCCCGCCTATGAACGCAAAGAAAATTTTCTTATTAACCGCCTGTTTGTTACTTCCTTTTTTGCTTAATGCTTCTTTGGAGCAGAACTTTAAAAAGATGAATATGCAAAACGGTCTTGCCGGTAATTCCGTTTATTCCATATTTAAGGATAAGGACGGATTTATATGGTTCGGAACAGGAGACGGGTTGAGCCGTTATGACGGAAAGAATATACGCAGCTTCACTTCCGATAAGTATAATATGACTATTGAGCATATGTATGATACATCGGACGGGCTGCTTCTTTTTATCACCAGTAATAATTTGCACTGCTTTGACCGTTACCGGGAATGTTTTGTAGAAACAGCCAGTTTCAGAGATATGCGATACTATAATACGAGAGGGCTGGTACTCCTGAATGATTCTATCTACTGGTCGATTTCGAAAAATAAGTTACACTTATTGAAGCGTGTGCTTGGTAGAAGTGCTGATAATAAAACTTCTTTGCTTTCGCTTGAAGTGCTCAAAGAATTTGTACTGACCGATGAAGCGGAGATTATCTATACATTTTGTGAATCGCAGGACAAGAAGAAACTTTTCCTGGTAACGGAGAAAAGTAAACTGCTTATTTTCGATTTGCAGACGGAGAAGTTGGACGCTGTTGTTACTCTGTTTACCAGCCGGCCCGATTCATATCAGATTTCCTCATTGGTCTGTGATAAGGATTATTTGTGGATGTCGACGATAGGCGGGGGCGTGTTGCGTTATCATTTACGCAATCATTCTTTAGATTCTTTCACAAGAAATTCCAGTAGTAAACAGTATTTGTCGCATGATGACGTGTATGCTTTGATAGCCGTGGGAGATAAATATATAGCGGCTACCTGGAATGGATATACGGTACTTTCCCTGGATAGGAAGAATGGTGGTGTAACGACCGAGATTAATAACCAGCTTTCCCGTTTTTCCTATAACCTGGAATCTCGTATGCTCTCTGCCTATTATGATTCTCAAGGGTTGCTCTATTTCGGAACACATGGGGGAGGGGTAATGATTCTCGACTTGAGGGAAAAGTTTTATGAAAGGTTCTGCCAGAGTGAGACGAGTGAAATCTGTGATATTGTGTCCGATGATAAAGGGAATATCTGGATGGCTACGTTTCATGGGGAGATATTATGCAGCGACTCGCCGTTTGACCCGTCAAAGCCTTTGAGTTTTTCTCCGAAGAATACTCCCATTGTTGAAGGAAAAGCTGTGCTTTGTGCTATGAAAGATGAGGAAGGCAATCTATGGTTTGGCAATTCGGATGCATCCATAACTTGCTATCAATCTTCTTCTGGTAAGTTTATGAACTATAACTTGCCTTATGAATACCGGAAGAATAATAATCTGAAATATTCTACTTATGTGTGGCAGTTGTTTATGGACAGCAAGTACCGCTTTTGGGTAGGGACGCGGAACGGTTTATTACTGTTCGACCGGGAGACGAAGAACTTCTCTCCGGTTTTAACGGTGGAGGGCAAACCATTGGAGAAACATTCTATACGTGCCATTGTCGAGGGATTGAATGGGGAACTTTGGATAGGTACTCCCGATGGATTGTACAAGTTAGTATTGAATGTCGAAGGAAAAGCGGAAATAAAAGGAAATTATGAAGTGGCAGTGGGAACTGCCGCCCGGTATGTCCGTGCTTTGCATGCTTCTACGGACGGGCAACTTTATATCGGTTATACGGAGGGACTGGGGATTCTTGCGCAAAATAAGGACTCGATACAACATTTCTATACCACCCGTGACGGAATGTGCAGTAATTTTGTCACTTGCATAACGGAAGATGAGAACGGGCATATATGGCTAGGCACGAATTCGGGTATCTCCCGATATAGTAGGCATCAGAATTTATTCTATAATTACTATATCTCGGGCAGTAACCGTTCGGTTTTGCAAGCAGCAAATACATTGTTCTTCGGGAATAACTACGCATTGACTTATTTTAATCCGGAAACGGTGGAAATGATACCTTCGATAAAGAAAAACCTCTTGCTTGACCTGGAAGTGAATAATAAGCATGTAGCGATTGGTGAGAAGAGAAACGGGCAGGTTATATTGCAAAAAGGACTTCCTTATACTGATGAGCTTACTCTGGCTTATGCCAACCGTGACTTTTCGCTTTCATTCAGCAACTTGCTATATTCGGAAGAACATCAGAAGTATAATTATCGTTTGCTCCCTTATCAGAATGAATGGGTGGTATGCAACGGAGGAGAAAAAGCTGCTTATACCAATCTGCCTGCCGGTGATTATGTGTTTGAGGTGAAAAGCGTTTATCCCGACGGCACTGACAGCGTGGTAAATACATTAGCGATACGTATTCTTCCTCACTGGAGCCAGACTATCTGGTTTCGCCTGTGTGTGCTTTTGGTTATATTGTTGATAACCGGCTATGCCGTTCACCGTGTTCGCCGTGAACAGCGAAGGGCTAAACGCGAATTACTCCTGAAACATGAATTGCATATATCCAATATGGAGCGTGAGCAGGAAAAACAGATTCGGGAAGAGAGGGAGAACTTCTTTACCTGTGTGGCTCATGAGTTGCGGACTCCGTTGACATTGGTACTTTCTCCGTTACAGGAACTGTTACATCGAAAGACAAATGCTGACCCTGATTATAAGGCTTTGTCGCTGATGTATGAAAATGGTAATTCACTTCACCGCTTGGTAGACGACTTGTTGAGTGTGCAAAAGATTGAGGCGGGGATGATGAAATTATGTCTTTCCGAAGTGAATGTCGTGGCTCTATTGAAAGAAACGGCGAATACTTTCCGGCAAATGGCGGTGTCGCGAAAGATTGATTTCGTTCTTGATTTGCCAGATAAATCTATTCCTCTATGGGTGGATATTGAGAAAGTCGCTTCTGCTGTACGCAATTTATTGTCGAACGCATTTAAATATACGGAAGCGGGAGGTAACATCACTCTTGCTGTAATGGAGAATACAATGGATGAAAAGGATTATTGCCGGATTGTAGTTTCCGATACGGGCAGAGGGATTCCGGTTGAATTGCAACATCGGGTATTCGACTCGTTTGTTACCGGAGGGGCGGCCCCTTCCTTTTCGACTAAAGTCGGTATTGGCTTGCGTATTGTGAAGAACACGATGGATATGCATCACGGGACAGTAGACTTACAAAGCGAATTGGGAAAGGGAAGTAGCTTTAGCTTGAATTTCCCGAAAGGAAAAGCCCATTTTGCCGACGATAACTGTGAAGAAACGGTCTATGAACCGACGACGGATGACAACGCAAGTCCGACGGATGAACCTGTCGTACCGGAACAGGTAAATAAAGAAGAGCTATCTGCTGCAAGGTATAAAACAACTTTGCTGGTTGTAGAAGATAACCCAGATATACGGCAGTATATTGTGAGTCTTTTCCAGAATAAATATAATGTTCTGGAGGCTGCCGACGGTGAAGAAGGGGTGCAGCAGGCTATGCGACATTTGCCGGATTTGATAATCTCCGATATTATGATGCCAATAAAAGACGGTTTTGCCTGTTGCAAGGAAATCAGGGAGCAGGTGGAGACAGCACATATCCCTATTTTAATGTTGACGGCAAAAGCGGAAGATGCGGATATAATACGGGGAGCGCAGCTTGGAGTGGATGATTATATGATGAAACCCTTTAATCCGGAAATACTGAAAGCTAAAGTCGAAAATCTGATTCTGCGCAGGGAACATTTGAAACGAATTTATACAAAATCGTTGATGTTGAAGCAAACGGCGCAGGAAACAGAGGGGGATGATTTCATGCAAAAAGTAATTAATGTCATAGAAGCCAATCTGGCTAATGAGGATTTTAGTGTGCAAATGCTTGCCGAACGGTTGAATATGTCGCAACCAACTTTATACAGGAAAATTAAGGAACGAAGTGAGCTTTCTATTATTAAAGTGATTCGTAGTATAAGGATGAGTAAGGCGGCTTCGCTTATCATGGAGCATAAATACTCTGTTTTGGAAATATCTGAAATGGTCGGGTTTAACGACCCTAATACATTTCGTAAGCATTTCATAGAGCAATTTGGTGTGCTTCCTTCTAAGTATGATGAACGGAGTAAGGGAGAAGAGATTGATGAACAACAGAGACAGTAACGATACATTTATTATATAAATAGAAAATGCTCATTCCGTATTGTGTGGAATGAGCATTTTTCATTTTGCTATGATTTATCTTTTTGCTGACTTTAGAACCGGAAACTCACCCCCCCTAGGAAATTGAATCCTTCGGCAGGATAACCTAAATAGTATTGATACTTCTTGTTCAGCAGATTGTGTACTTGCGCATAGACCGATACTCCTTTGAACACATTATAGCTTGCCCCAATGTGCAAATCATTGATAGCAGCCATTTTTGCGTATCCTTCCACTTCTTCCCTGTTGATGTAGTCATAGCTGAGATTGATATTCAAGGCGGAAATCGGATGAATACGAACGTTGAAAGACATTTCGCTGGCAGGTTTTACAGCCAACAGATATTCTTCTGTTTTGCTGTCCCATTTACGATAAGTGTACTTGGCAGATAAAGACACGATTTCTTTATAGTCGTAACTAACTTCACCTCCGACATAAAGATTGTCTGTATTATCTTGCGAGAAATTCAGATAAGATTCGAAATGGGTAACACTCGCTCTTCCGAAAGCTGAATAAGATAAGTCATTTTTCAAGTTCTGGTAGCCTCCGTATATATTGAACCATACTCCCGGATAAGGACTGGCCTTGAATCCGAGCGTACCATTAATTTGTTCGTATGTATCGTAAGGACGTTGCACATATCCCCAGGTGGAAGAAAGATGGGCGTCCGGCAGTTCGCCATAAGGACAAATACTCTCCAATCTGCGGAAATCATTGAGAAGTGGAAGGATA
>ENA-UERU01000837-UERU01000837.1-human-gut-metagenome-genome-assembly--contig:-NODE-837-length-21008-cov-11.349434_pt1 | contig 21008 bp, 17 predicted proteins | sample MGYA00242988_ERZ507989 | MGnify/ENA primary metagenome ERZ507989 (study PRJEB26167, sample SAMN06115519) | human gut metagenome | host: Homo sapiens | place: China:Hunan | collected 2015-08-21...
GTACAGGACTCGAACCTGTGACCTCCTGCACGTCAAGCAGATGCTCTACCAGCTGAGCTAACCGTCCATATTCTGTTTTGCTGTAGTCAGCTCAATTATGATAGCATAGGATGGAATAAAAATCAAGCCCTTTTTGCAAAAATCTTCAAAAAATCTTTCCGGGGCTGGCTGGGACGCCTCTGCCGGAGGGGCGGGAAAGCGGGCGAAGGCTGGGAGTTAAAAGGTTATCGTTGCCCCTTTTTTATAGGTGTGCTATAATAAGATGATTACAATAGGAAAGGTATCGCAGAATGAGAGTATTGGGCATCGACCCGGGCTACGCCATCGTGGGATGGGGCGTGGTGGATTACGCGGGAAACCGCTTTGCACCGGTGGATTTTGGCGCGGTGTGTACCGACGCCGGCGTGCCGTTCGAGCGGCGGCTGGACGAGGTGTATGCGGGCGTCAAAGAGGTCATCGAGCGGACGCAGCCGGAGGTGCTGGCCATCGAAAAGCTGTTCTACCAGCACAACCAGACCACCGTCATCGGCGTGGCCGAGGCGCGCGGCGTCATTCTGCTGGCGGCGGCGCAGGCGGGCCTACCCATCTACGAGTACACCCCGATGCAGGTCAAGCAGGCCGTCACCGGCTATGGCAAAGCCGTGAAAAAGCAGGTGCAGGAGATGACCCGCATCCTGCTGCATCTGCCCGCCATCCCGAAGCCCGACGACACCGCCGACGCGCTGGCGATGGCCATCACCTTCTGCCACACCAACGGCAGCCAGCTCAACCGCTTTGTACGGCGTGTGCCGGGGCCGATCTGAGGTTGTTATTATGATATACAGCTTAACCGGAAAGATCATCAAAAAGACCCTGAACGCTGTGGTCATCTGCTGCGGCGGCGTGGGGTACTACGCCCAGTGTCCGGCCAGCGTGGCCGGTGCGCTGCCCGGCGTGGGGAACGAAGCCACCATCTATACGGTGATGAACGTCACCGAGAACGACGTCAGCCTCTACGGCTTTGCCAGCGAGGAGCAGCAGGCCTGTTTCGAGCTGCTCACCTCGGTGTCGGGCGTGGGCGCGAAAGTGGGCCTTGCCATCCTGAGCGTCATGGAACCCGACCGTGTGGCGCTGGCCATCTCGGCGGGCGACCACAAAGCCTTCAAGGCTGCGTCCGGTGTCGGCCCCAAGCTGGCCCAGCGCATCGTACTGGAACTGAAAGATAAGGTCGCCAAAGGCTTTGCCGCCGGCATCGACCTGGAAAACGTGGCGGGCGCTGCTTCGGACACCGCCGCCGCACAGGGGGCAGGGCAGGCCATCGCCGCGCTGGTGTCGCTGGGCTACAGCCAGAGCGAAGCCGCACTGGCCGTCTCCAAGATCGATGGCACGCTCCCGGTGGAAGAGATCATCAAGCTGGCGCTGCGCAGCATGGCGGGCAGGAGGTAAACGATGCAGGACGATACCGCGCTCTATGGCGCAAAAATGATGCAGCCTGGGATGACGGCGGCGGACAGCGAGGAAAACAACCTCCGCCCCCAGCATCTGGAGGACTACATCGGACAGGAAAAGGTCAAGCAGAACCTGAAAATTTATCTCGAAGCGGCCAAGCGCCGGGGCGAGCCCATGGACCACATCCTGCTCTACGGCCCTCCGGGTCTGGGCAAGACGACGCTGGCGGGCATCATCGCCAACGAGATGGGGGTGCAGATCCGCATCACCAGCGGCCCGGCCATCGAAAAGCCCGGCGACCTCGCTGCCCTGCTGACCAATCTGCAGGAGGGCGACGTCCTCTTCATCGACGAGATACACCGTCTCTCCCGGCAGGTGGAAGAGGTGCTTTACCCGGCACTGGAAGACTATGCGCTGGATATTATGATAGGCAAAGGCCCCAGCGCCCAGAGCATCCGCATCAATCTGCCCCGGTTCACGCTGGTGGGTGCGACCACCCGTGCGGGCCAGATCACCGGCCCTCTGCGCGACCGCTTCGGCGTGCTGCTCAAGCTGGAGCTCTACAGCCCCGACGAGCTGAGCAATATCATCATCCGCTCGGCGGGCATCCTCGACCAGCCCATCACCCCCGAGGGTGCTTATGAGCTGGCGAAGTGCAGCCGCGGCACACCCCGTGTGGCGAACCGCTTCCTCAAGCGTGTGCGCGACTTTGCCACCGTGCTGGGCGACGGCATCATCGACCGGGATGTGGCGCTGCTGAGCCTCAAGCGGATGGACGTGGACGCGCTGGGTCTGGACGAACTGGACCGCAGCCTGCTCCGCGCCATCATAGAAATGTACAACGGCGGCCCGGTGGGTCTGGAAACACTGGCCGCAGCCCTCGGCGAAGAGGCCGTGACGCTGGAAGACCTGTGTGAGCCCTACCTGATGCAGATGGGCTTTCTGACCCGGACGCCCCGGGGCCGCTGCGCCACCCGGCTGGCTTATGAGCATCTCGGTCTGAAAGCGCCTGAGAGTGACAGCGCCGAGGACAATGGACAGCAGAGCTTATTTTAAGTGAGGTATTTACTATGGGAAAGTATTTTGGTACCGACGGTGTGCGCGGCGTGGCCGGTGCAGACCTGACCTGTGAGATGGCGATGCTCATCGGACGCGGCGCTGCCGCCGTGCTGACCAGCAGCACCGGCCACAAGCCCCGTATCCTCATCGGCAAGGATACCCGCCAGTCTGGGGATATGCTGGAAGCTGCCCTGACCGCCGGTCTGTGCAGCGTGGGCGCGGACGTCGAGAGCCTGGGCGTCGTCCCCACTCCCGCCGTGGCCTATCTGGTGCGCAAGTACAACGCCGACGCCGGCGTGGTCATCTCGGCGTCTCACAACCCGATGGAATTCAACGGCATCAAGATCTTCGCCGGCACCGGCTACAAGCTGCCGGACGATGTGGAAAACGAAATTGAAGCCTATATCGACAATCAGTGCGCGGGCCTCAAGCTGGCCACCGGCGACGATGTGGGCCGCGTGACCTACCGCACCGACGGCATCAAGGACTACACCGACTACCTGTATGAGTCCATCAACGGCGACCTGTCCGGCTTGAACGTCTGCATCGACTGCGCCAACGGTGCCTCTGCAGCAGTAGCCCGGCAGCTGTTCCCCCGTCTGGGCGCAAAGTGTACCTTTATCGGCGTGGAGCCTGACGGAAAGAACATCAACGCCGGTGTGGGCAGCACCCATCTGGACAATCTGGAAAAGGCTGTCGTCGAGGGCGGCTTTGACTGCGGCATCGCCTTTGACGGCGACGCGGACCGCTGCCTCGCCTGCGATGAGAAGGGTCAGGAAATCGACGGCGACAAGGTCATCGCCCTGCTGGCCAAGAACATGAAGGAAAAGGGCTGTCTGGACGGCAATACTGCGGTCGTCACCGTCATGTCCAACCTGGGCTTCATCAAGTTTATGGAGTCCCAGGGGATCCACACCGAGAAGACCGCCGTCGGCGACCGCTATGTTCTCGAGAACATGCGGGAGAACGGCTACGCCATCGGCGGCGAGCAGAGCGGCCACGTCATCCTGCTCCACCACGCCACCACCGGTGACGGTGAGCTGACCGCCGGCAAGCTGCTCAAGCTGCTGGCCGAGAGTGGCAAGAAGATGAGCGAGCTGAACGGCATCTACGCCCAGTACCCTCAGGTGCTGGTGAATGTGGTGGCCAACGCCGCCCAGAAGGCCGCCTACAAGGGTGACAAGGTGCTGGCCGACTTCATCGAGAACGAGCAGCAGAAGCTGATGGACATGGGCCGTGTGCTGGTGCGCGTCTCCGGCACGGAGCCGAAGATCCGCGTTATGGTGGAGGGCCAGGACCTCGAGGCCATCGACCTGTGCGCCAAGCGCATCGTGGATAAGATCAACGAGCGGATCATCGAAGGTTAAGATAGAGATAAAAAGCAGGAAGGAGGACGCATATGCGCCCTGCAGATACATGGAAAGACTACGAGCTGCTGGATGCCACCGACGGCAACCGGCTGGAACGCTGGGGCGAGACGCTGCTTGTCCGGCCTGACCCGCAGGTGGTGTGGAAGACGCCCCAGCAGAGCCCCCTCTGGGCCAAGGCGGACGCCGTTTACCATCGTTCCAATCAGGGCGGAGGCGAGTGGGAGTACCGCCGCCGTCTGCCCGAAAAGTGGAAGATCACCTGTGGAGAAGGGGAGGATAAGCTGACCCTCATCGTCAGCCCCACCGGCTTCAAGCACACCGGCGTCTTCCCGGAGCAGGCCGTCAACTGGGCATGGTACGCCAAGAAGATCCGCGCCGCAGGCCGACCCATTAAAGTTTTGAATCTCTTCGGCTACACCGGCGGTGCAACGCTGGCCTGTGCGGCGGCGGGCGCTACCGTCTGCCATGTGGATGCCTCCAAGGGCATCGTCGCATGGGGCAAGGACAATGCCGCAGCCAGCGGCCTCGCCGACCGGCCCATCCGCTGGCTGGTGGACGACTGCGCCAAGTTCGTCGCCCGCGAGAAGCGCCGCGGCAACACCTACGACGGCATCATCATGGACCCGCCGAGTTATGGACGCGGCCCCGGCGGCGAGATCTGGAAGCTGGAAGACTGCATCTACGACCTCATCAGCCAGTGTGAAGAGGTGCTGAGCGACAAGCCGCTCTTCTTTGCGGTCAACAGCTACACCACCGGCCTTTCGCCCGCCGTTATGGAGTATATGCTCAAGACGACGCTGATCCCCCGCTTTGGCGGAAAGACCAGCTGCGACGAGATCGGCCTGCCCGTCTCCGCCACCGGCGGCGTCGTCCCCTGCGGCGCGACGGCGATTTGGGAAGAGTAAACCTCTCAGTCTCGCTATCGCTCGACAGCTCCCCTAGCGAGGGGAGCCTCTGGCGAAGAGATAAAGCTTTACGGAATGCCAAGGCCTCTCCTCGATAGGAGAGGTGGCAATGCGAAGCATTGACGGAGAGGTTAACATCTAAGAATGGGGTACAGCCCCTTTCAGAGGGGCGCACCACCAGAAAGAGAAAACAAATGAGTGAAACGATACTGACAGCAGAAAACTTAAAGTTCCGCTACGACTCGGAGCAGCCCGGCTACGCGCTCAACGGCGTCTCCATGCAGGTCAGGCGGGGCGAGTTCGTGGCCGTGCTGGGCGCAAACGGCTGCGGCAAATCCACCCTTGCCAAGCACTTCAACGCCATCCTCCTGCCGGAGGAGGGCAAGGTGTACGTCGAGGGCATGGACACCGCCGATGATGACAAGCTCTATGACATCCGCCAGACCGTGGGCATGGTGTTCCAGAGCCCGGACAACCAGATCGTCGCCACGGTGGTAGAGGAAGACGTGGCTTTCGCGCTGGAAAACCTCGGTGTTCCGCCGGAAGAGATGCGCCGCCGCGTTGATGACGCCATGAAGATGGCGGGCATCTACGAGTTCCGGGAGCGCGCACCCCATAACCTCTCGGGCGGCCAGAAGCAGCGCGTCGCCATTGCGGGCGTCGTCGCCATGCGTCCCGACTGCCTCATCCTCGACGAGGCCACCGCCATGCTCGACCCTCGCGGCCGTGAGCAGGTGATGCAGACCATCCACCACCTCAACAAGGATCTGGGCATCACCGTTGTGTCCATCACCCACTACATGGAAGAGGCCGCGCAGGCCGACCGTGTGCTGGTGATGAGCCAGGGCAATGTGGTGATGGAAGGCACCCCGAAAGAGGTGTTCAGCCAGACCGAAAAAGTCCGTTCTCTCCGCCTCGACGTGCCGCAGGCCGCAGAGCTGCGGGATGAGCTGGTCAAGGCCGGCATCCCCATGCCCGAAGGCATCATCGACACCGGCGAGTGCGCACAGGCTCTGTATGAGCTGCTGAAGTAAGGGGGGGACGGAAACATGGCAAGTATTATCAAAGTAGAACACCTGAGCTATGTCTACAACCCTGGTATGCCGAACGCAGTCACCGCGCTGGACGACGTGAGCTTTGAGGTGGAAGAGGGCGATTTCGTGGGCATCATCGGAGCCACCGGCTCCGGCAAGAGCACCCTCATCACCCACATGAACGGTCTGAACAAACCCACCAGCGGCAAGATCATCATTGATGGCCGCGACCTCTGGGCCGAACCGGAAAAGATCCGGGATTTCCGTTTCCTGACGGGTCTGGTGTTCCAGTACCCGGAGTACCAGCTCTTTGAGGAAACATGCTATAAGGATATCGCCTTCGGCCCGAAGAATATGGGCCTCGACGAGGCGGAGGTCGATAAGCGCGTCCACGAGGCGGCAGAATTCGTCGGCCTCGATGAAGCGCTGTTGGAGCGCAGCCCCTTTGAGCTGTCCGGCGGACAGAAGCGCCGCGTAGCCGTGGCGGGCGTTATGGCCATGAAGCCCCGTATCCTCGTTCTGGATGAGCCTGCGGCCGGCCTCGACCCCGAGGGACGGGATGAGATCCTGTCCGAGGTGAAGGACTACCACAAAAAGACCGGCACCACGGTGCTTCTGGTCTCCCACAGCATGGAGGACATTGCCAAGTATGCCGACAAGGTGCTGGTGATGAACCGGAAGAAGATCGCCATGTACGACACGGTGGAGAAGGTCTTTGCCCGCGCTCCCGAGCTTCTGGAACTGGGCCTCTCCGTGCCGCAGGTGACGAAGATCTTCCTCAAGCTGCGGGAGATGGGCGTGGACGTCCCGGCGGACGTCTACACCATCCCCTACGCCGTCAAGATGATCCTGGCGGCAAAAGCCCGGCGGGATGCAGGGGAGCCCCTCGTCTTACCCCGGGATGAAGATCAGAAAGGGGGTGCAGCCGAATGCTGAGAGATATTACCATCGGCCAGCACTTCCCCGGCAACAGCCTCGTCCATCGTTTTGACCCCCGGCTCAAGCTGGTGCTGACCATCCTGTATATCGTGCTGCTCTTTGCGGCGTCCAACCCGCTGGGCCTTGCGCTTTCGCTGATTTTCCTCGCCGTGATGTACGCGGTAGCGAAAATTCCCTTCAAGCTCATCCTCAAGAGCCTGAAGCCCATCTTCCCTATTATCGTCTTTACGGCGGTGCTGAACCTCTTTTTTGTCTCGGGCGAGGGCGACCCGGTGTTCAAGCTCGGATTTCTGACCGTTTACGCGGAGGGCATCCGGTATGCTGTACTGATGGCGGTACGCGTCATGGCCCTCATCGCAGGCACGAGCCTTTTGACCTACACCACCAGTCCCATCGTTCTGACGGACGCCATCGAGCAGCTGCTCAAGCCTCTGGGCAGGCTCCACTTCCCGGTGCATGAACTGGCCATGATGATGAGCATCGCGCTGCGGTTCATTCCTACCCTCATCGAGGAGACCGACAAGATCATGAACGCCCAGAAAGCCCGTGGTGCGCAGCTGGACAACGGCAAGATGACCGAGCGCATCAAGGCGCTGGTCCCGGTGCTGGTGCCGCTGTTCATCTCGGCTTTCCGCCGCGCCGACGAGCTGGCCATGGCTATGGAGTGCCGCTGCTATCGCGGCGGCGACGGACGCACCCGCCTCAAGGTGCTGCGGTGCGAAAAGCAGGATTATATCGACCTTGCAGTGTGCATTGCGTGTTTTGCGGTGATCCTCGCTTCGAGATTGGTGTTCCCGAATTTTTGAGAGGGATAACCTCTCCGTCACGGCTATCGCCGTGCCACCTCCCCTAATAGGGGAGGCTTTGGCATTTCGTAAAGCTTTCCCTCTTCGCCAGAGGCTCCCCTACTAGGGGAGCTGTCGAGCGAAGCGAGACTGAGAGGTTGGACTATATGAATTATCTCTTAAAACTATCCTACGACGGCACGAACTACTGCGGGTTTCAGGTGCAGCCCAACGGGCGGAGCGTAGCTGCTGTGTTTCAGGACGCCTTGGAGGCGGTGCTGGGCTGTCGGCCCGACATCAAGGGCTGCAGCCGCACCGACGCCGGCGTCCACGCGCTGGGCTTCATGCTCAACTTCCACGCCGACACCCGCATCCCGGCGGCAAAGCTGCCGCTGGCGCTGAACCAGCATCTGCCCCCGGACATCCGGGCGCTGGAAGCGCGGGTGGTGCCGGACGATTTCCACGCCCGCTATGCGGCCCACACCAAGACCTATCTCTACCGCATCCACAACAGCCAGATCGACTCGCCCTTTGCCGCGCGGTATTACACCAAAGTGCCGGGGCGGCTGGACGCGGACAGGATGCAGCAGGCGGCGCAGTATTTTGTGGGAAAGCACGATTTCCTCGCCCTCTGCGCCTCGGGCAGCTCGGCTGCGGCTCACGGCGACACCGTGCGCACCATCACGGCCTGTGACGTCCAGCGCCGGGGCGACGACATCGACATCACGGTGACGGCGGACGGCTACCTCTACAACATGGTGCGCATCCTTGCAGGAACCCTCTGTGAGGCCGGCGCAGGGCGTCTTGCGCCTGAGGCCGTGCCGGGCATCCTCGCCAGCCGCGACCGCAAAAACGCTGGGCCGACGCTGGCGGCGAAAGGGCTTTTCCTCAAGAGCGTGGACTACGACACGCCCATAGAATAACGCAAACATGACCGATGCTCCCGGAGGGGAAACGCCCCTTTGGGAGCACTGTCATTGCACAAAGGGGACAGGAGAGTATGAGAAAAAGACAGCGCGGCACCCGGCCTGTGTCGGACGAGCCGCTTTCGGCGGGACGGGTCGAATACCTCGAGCAGGCCCGCGAGCGGGTGCGGAACCGGCGCATCCGCCGCACGGCACTCATCGTCGTGGCGCTGACGCTGGTGGTGCTGTTCACTACCGGCATCGTGGGCAGCTCTGTTGCCATGGCCAAGGACTGGGCCGACACCGCCCGCATCCTGCTCTTCCCCGGCACGGGCTGGCCCCAGCAGACCGGCGTCATGGAGGTGAAACAGCTTGCCTCCATGAACAGCAGCTTTGTGGAGCTGGGCGAGGAAGGGTGCGTGGTCTGGTCCCGCACTGGCACCCGGCTCAACTCCATCCAGAGCGGCTACGCCCGCCCTGCGCTGGCTGTGGGCAAGAACCGCTTTGTGCTCTACAACCGCTCGGGCAATGAGCTGCGGGTGGAAAGCCGAACCCAGAACCTCTACACCAAGACGATGGAGAACAGCATCACCCTCTGTGCCATGGCCGACAACGGCACGCTGGCCGTCGTCACAGAGGACCCCGGCAGCGCGGCCCGGCTTCGGGTCTACTCGTCCTCAATGGAGCAGCTGTTGAGCTGGAGCCTTACCATCACCGACGGCACCCCGCTGCGGCTGGCTTTTTCGCCGGATGGGCGGCGGCTGGCAGTGGCGGCGGTGACGGTGAACGGCGGCCAGATGGTCACGAATTTCTATGTCGTCACCCTGGCGCAGGGCGACCCCCTGCTGGTGGGAAGCGGCAGCGGTGCGGCCCAGTGGCTGAGCTGGACCGGTTCCCAGAGCATTCTGGCCGCCGGCGACAGCCGCGCTGTCCTCTACAACGTATCGGGCGGCGAGCGGGCAGCCTATGACTTTACCGGGCAGACCCTCCGCGACATCTCGGTGGACGCTTCGGGCAATACTGCCCTTCTGCTGGCCTCCGGCCAGCTCTGTCAGGCCGTGATGCTGGGCCGTGACCTCGGCGTCGAGAACACCACGCAGGTGCAGGCGTCCAACCGCATCGTCCGGGCAGGAGACACCTTTTATCTGCTCACCGATACAGGGGTGGAGTGCCTTTCCACCGACGGCACCTCCCAGTGGACCCAGAGCCTTTCGGCCCGCCCGCAGGGTCTGCTGGCCGACCGCAGGCAGCTGCTGGTCTTCTGCGGCAATACGGTGCAGGGATTGACCCCGCCTGCGGCGGAAAACAACGCTCAAAGCAATACATAATAAGGAAAACAAGATATGTTCAAGAATCCGTCATTTCTTTTTGATATAGTATGTACCGTGGTCTGGCTGCTTCTGGCTGTGCGCTATGCCCGCAAGGGCTTTCTCGCAGCCAGTGTCCAGCTGGGCGGGAATGTCTTCAGCCTCGTGGGCGCCCGGGTCTTTTCGGGCTGGGCCGCTGCCGAGGTGTTCCAGCGCTTTCTGGCCGGGAGCTTCCGTACCCAGATCGCGGAGAGCATCTCGGCCGGAGGGGTCGTGGACCTGACCGGCATCGCGGACAAGTACGCGGGCTTTCTGCCCGAGAGCTTCCGCGCCTCCATCGTGGAGACCTGCGAGCGCTCCATCTCGGCTGTGCTCAGCGACAACGCCGTGGTGCTGGCGGACGCCATCGTCCAGAAGGTGCTGGCTCCGCTGCTCACGCCGGTCATCTCGGTCGTGCTCTTTTTCGTGGCCTTTGCCTTGCTGCGGATGCTGGTGAGTATGCTGGTCACCGTGCTGGGCCTTGTCAACCGGCTGCCGGTCATCGGCACCGTCAACCGCTGGCTGGGCTGGGTCACCGGCTGTGTCGCCAGCACCATGGACATCTATCTGGTGCTCTGCGTGGTGTGGGCCGTCATCGTCATCACCGGCGGCAATCTGACCGTCCTGAACGATACGGTCATGAGCGGCAGCCTTTACTATAAAGCATTCAATCTGTTCAACCCCTTCCTGTAAAGGGGAGCTTTAGGAGGAACCTATATGGTCTGCAATCGCTGTCAGAAACGTCCGGCCATCATCTTCGTCCAGCGGATGGAGAACGGCCAGATGAAAAATGAGGGCTTTTGCCTGCACTGTGCGCGTGAGCTGCACATCAAGCCGGTGGAAGACCTGATGAAGCAGTTCGGTATGTCCGACGAGGACATGGATAACATGGAAAACCGGATGGAGAGCATGATGGATGAGATGGGGGACGCGAACCCCCTCTCCCTCATGATGAATATGGGCCAGCCCATGGACGGCGAGGAGAACGAAGGGGACGACGACCTTGTCCCCGGCTCCAGTGCTACATTCCCGCTGGGCGTCAAGGCGGAGGGCGACGCCGGAAACAGCAAAAAGGCCCAGAAGAACGGCAAGAAGCCGCCCCGCCGCAAATTCCTCGACACCTACTGTGAGAACCTGACCCGCAAAGCCCGGGAGGGCAAGCTCGACGACATCGTGGGCCGCGACCGCGAGATCTACCGCACCATCCAGATCTTGAGCCGCCGCCAGAAGAACAACCCCTGCCTCATCGGTGAGGCGGGCGTCGGCAAGACGGCCATCGCCGAGGGCATCGCGGAGCGCATCGCCAAGGGCAATGTCCCTGTGGGTCTGAAGGATAAGGAGATCTTCCTGCTGGATCTGACCAGCCTCGTGGCCGGCACCCAGTTCCGCGGCCAGTTCGAGCAGCGGGTCAAGGGTCTGCTGAGCGAGGTCAAGGCCGCCGGCAATATCATCCTGTTCATTGACGAGATCCACACCATCACCTCCGCCGGTGAGAGCGAGGGTGCCATGAACGCGGGCAACATCCTCAAGCCTGCCCTCTCCCGCGGTGAGATACAGGTCATCGGCGCCACCACCTTCAACGAGTACCGCAAGTATATCGAGAAGGACCAGGCCCTTGAGCGCCGTTTCCAGCCCGTCCGCGTGGAAGAGCCCAGCGTGGCCGATACGCTGGCCGTCATGAACGGCATCAAAAAGTATTACGAGGAGCACCACCATGTGCAGGTGGATGCTGATGTGCTGAGCGCCATCGTCACCCTCAGTGAGCGGTATATCACGGACCGCTACCTGCCCGATAAGGCCATCGACCTGCTGGACGAAGCCTGCGCCTGCTGCAATCTCGCCCACCCGGTCATCTCGGAGTATCTCGAGATGCAGAAGGAGCTGGACGGCCTCAGACAGGAAGAGGCAGACATGGAGTCCTCCGACGTCAATGAGGCCATCGACTATGAGCAGGTGGCCCAGCGGAAGACCCGCATCGCCAAGCTCGAGGCAGAGCTGCCCGCAAAGCAGGCTGCTGCCAGCGAGATAAAAGTGACCATGGACGATGTGGCAAAGGTCATTGAGCTGTGGACGGGCATCCCGGCGGTGAAGATCCAGGAGACGGAGTTCGTCAAACTGGCCGGGCTGGAAGCCGAGCTGAAAAAGAAGATCATCGGTCAGGACGAGGCCGTCCATCTGGTGGCACAGGCCGTTAAGCGGAGCCGCGCCGACCTGTCGGGCCGCCGCCGTCCCGCAAGCTTTATCTTTGTCGGCCCCACCGGCGTCGGCAAGACGGAGCTGGTCAAGCAGCTGGCAAACCAGCTCTTCGACGGCCCCGACCCGCTCATCCGTCTCGACATGAGCGAGTATATGGAGAAATATGCGGTATCCCGCATGATCGGTTCGCCTCCGGGCTATGTGGGCTACGAAGAGGCCGGCCAGCTCACCGAAAAGGTGCGCCGCCGCCCCTACAGCGTGGTGCTGTTCGATGAGATCGAAAAGGCCCACCCCGACGTTATGAACATCCTGCTCCAGATCCTCGACGAGGGCAAGATCAACGATGCACAGGGCCGGACGGTGGACTTCTCCAATACGGTCATCTGCATGACCTCCAACGCCGGCAGCAGCGACAAGACGACCTCCGGCCTCGGCTTCAACAAGAGTGAGGAACAGCTGAGTGAGGAAAAGACCCGCAAGGCTCTGAGCCAGTTCCTGCGGCCTGAGTTCCTTGGCCGTGTGGATGAGGTCATCGCCTTCAAGCCGCTGAGCCAGCAGACGCTGGAAGGCATCGCGGCTCTCATGCTGGATGAGTACAAGCCCAGCATGGAAGCCAAGGGCATCGCTTACAGCTACACTCCGGCGGCTCTCTCTGCCCTCGTGGCCAGGAGTCAGGGCGGCAAGTTCGGCGCCCGCGACCTGCGCCGCGTCATCCGCAAAGCTGTGGAGGACCCCGCCGCCGAGAGCATCATCGACGGCACCCTGAAAGCGGGCGGCAGCCTGACGGTGGATGCTGAGAATGGTGAAGTTATTTTGAAGTGAATGCTTGACTTTTCTGTACTATCGCATATAATAAAGACAGAAAGACAATGAATTCGTGCATAGAATTCACACCAAAAGAAGAAAACCCCTTCCTGGAGTTGCAGCTCCAAAGAAGGGGTCTTCTTTTTAGTGCTTACAGTCCTTGTTCAGCATTCTGTCAAGCCACTTGCTGATGAGATTAGAAGTCACACCAGCTGCGATAGATACCATGAAAGACAACATCTCGTGCATAGGACACACCTCCCTTCCCAATGAAATTGGGTCGGTAAGGACCGTGAGACGATTATAACATATAATTCGACCAAAAGATACAGTAAACGGCACTCCGAAGCAGTTCGGAGTGCCGTTTGTCATAGGAAGACTTAGTCGAGGGAGACCGGGAACTCGGGCTTGTTGGCCATACGGGCATTGGTGCGGCCCTCGGGGATGATCTCGCCGGCGGCGGTCAGCGCCAGCTTGGTGAGGGTGGGGCCTACCAGCTCATACACCAGCACCGAGAAGAGCACGACGTTGCGCACCATGTGGCCGTCGGAAAGCTCAGCGGCCTCGGCTGCCATGCCCAGCGCCACGCCAGCCTGCGGCAGCAGGGTGATGCCGAGGTACTTCTGGATGTTGTGGCTGCAGTGGGTGGCCCGGCCGCTGACAAAGGCGCCGGAAATTTTGCCCAGAGAGCGGAAGGCGATGTACACCACGCCGATGAGGAGCACCAGCGGGTCGGAGAGGATGTTCAGATCCAGCTCTGCACCGCTGAGCACGAAGAAGAGGATGTTCACCGGCGACACCCAGCGGTCGAGGCGGTCCATCAGCTCATCGGAAGTTGGGCAGATGTTGCAGAACACCGTACCGGTCATCATGCAGACCAGCAGCAGCGAGAAGCCGCAGTGTATCGGCCCGATGTCGAAGGTGACCATGGACAGGCCCACCGTCAGCAGAACGAAGGCCACGGAAAGGCTCATACGCTTGGAGCGGGAGTGAAAATAAATTTCCAGCTGGTTGAGCGCGAAGCCCGCCGCAGCGCCCAGACCCAGCGAGAAGACGATCTCCACCACCGGCTCCACCAGAACACTGATGGCGTCGATGCGGCCCTGCTCGAGGGCGTTGGCAATGCCGAAAGAGGCGGAGAAGAGCACGAGGCCCACGGCGTCGTCGATGGCGACCACCATCAGCAGCAGGCGGGTGAGGGGACCGTCGGCCTTGTACTGCTTGACGACCATCAGGGTGGCGGCAGGGGCCGTGGCTGCTGCGATAGAACCCAGCGTGATGGCCGAGGCCATGGAGATGATGTCGGGCCGGATGAAGTGCAGGATGACCAGCGCCGCATCCACGAGGGCGGTGGTCACGACGGCCTGTAAAATGCCGACCGTGATGGCCTGCTTGCCCATGCGCTCAAGAGCCGAGAGACGGAACTCGTTGCCGATGACGAAGGCGATGAAGCCAAGCGCCACCTGGGTGATGATGGACAGGCTGTCCACCTGTTCGAGGGTGCCGAATCCGATGCCAAGATCACTCAGGCCCAGACGCCCCAGAAAGAAAGGCCCCAGCAGCAGGCCTGCCAGCAGATAAGATGTGACCGCTGGCAAATTGACCGCCTTTGCGAGGCGCGACATCAAAAGACCTGCGATAAGCGCCACGGAAAGGCAGATGAGAAGCTGTTCCATGCGATATTGCGGGCAGCAGCACGATACCGACGCACAGCCGCCCTTTCCTCCTTTTTCTCAGTCAAGCGTGTTTCCTTGCTGCTTGCCAAAAGCCCAAAAACACAGCACAGTAATGAATTATACTATCCCACTTTCTAAAAAGCAACATCCTTTCAGGCAGCAAAATTGAAGATTCCTTAACAAATGGCCGAAAAAGGCAAAAAAACAGGGCCGCTGCGCAGGCAGCGACCCTGTTGTATGCAACAATCGTGAAGTTAGTTGAACTTGAAGATCTTCCGTGCGATGCGGTAGCCACCCACCACGATGGCGTCGCCCTTAGGGAAGGGCAGGTTGGTCACGCCGCCAAAGCCGAAGCGGATGGAGCGGTAGACTGCGGCGCTGGTGTGCTCGCGCAGATACTGCCACAGGCCCTTCTGCTTTTCTTTCGCCTCGGCGCTGCCGTCCAGCAGCAGGAAGATGTCGCTGACGGCCATCATCATGGAGAGGTAGTGGAGCATATAGGCCCGCAGTTTCTTCTCGCCCTTGAGGGCGTCGAGGTCCTGACAGTCGATCATATGCTTGGTGACGCGGAGCTGCTGGTCCACGCGCTTGACCATGACGCTCTCGTTGACACTCTGGTCGGCGCGGCCAATGAAGTAGCGGTAGAGGTCGAGGTCCATATAATACATGGTCTTGACGAAAGGCAGAGGCTGGTAGACGAAGATGTTGTCCACGTAGAAGGTATGCTTGGGCAGCACCATGCCGCACTTGCGCAGCACCTCAGTGCGGTACATGACCGAGTGCATCAGCAGGTTCTGGTCGGGGCGGAAGTGGCCGACGTGCATCCAGGTGAACAGACGCTCCTGCGGGAAGATGTTGGTGTACCGCACAGTGTGGCTGGTGCCGTCCTCGGTGTGCTCGTAGACATAGTTGCAGATCATGAGGTCGGGGGCGGTGCCGCGGGTCACGAGGGTGTGCAGGCGGGCCAGCACCTTCTGGAGGGCGTCGGTGTCCAGCCAGTCGTCGCTGTCCACGACCTTGTAGTAGAGGCCGGTGGCGTTGCGGATGCCCTGGTTGACGCCCTCGCCGTGGCCGCCGTTCTCCTGATGGATGGCCTTGACGATGGTGGGGTACTTAGCAGCGTACTCGTCGCAGATGGCCGGGGTCTCGTCCTTCACGGAACCGTCGTCCACGAGGATGATCTCAGCCTGCTCCCCGGCGGAGAGCAGCGTTTCGATGCAGTGGCGCATATATGCCGCCGAGTTGTAGCACGGGACGGCAAAAGTGATGAGTTTCTGTTGCATAAAAATAAGCTCCTTATCGTGCTTGCCCGGCCACGTTCAGAACAAAATGGGCCGGAGATGGAGATATGTATTCTTATTATAGCATTTTCGCGCACAAAAAGCTAGGAACACCAGCAAATACCTGCCAAAAAACGACGACAGAAGAGCGTTCTGATACCATTTCGGGCCGGGCTGTGCTATAATAATACGGATACAGATTTGAAAAACGCAGGAGGCACCCATGGCAGACCCGCATTCTATCTTGAAAAAAGTTTTTGGCTACGACAGTTTCCGCCCCGGGCAGGAGGACATCGTCCGGCGGCTGCTGGACGGGCAGGATGTGCTGGCGGTGATGCCCACCGGTGCGGGCAAATCCATCTGCTATCAGGTGCCGGCGCTGCTTCTGCCGGGAATCACCATCGTGGTGTCGCCGCTGGTCAGCCTGATGAAGGACCAGGTCGGGGCGCTGGTGCAGGCCGGTGTGGCGGCGGCCTTCCTTAACAACAGCCTCACCGACAACCAGAAGGCCCTCATGCTCCGCCGCGCCCGGGAGGGCTGGTATAAGATCATCTATGTGGCCCCGGAGCGGCTGGAAATGCCGGGCTTCCAGCGCTTCGCACAGGAAAAGCTCATCAGCATGGTGACGGTGGACGAGGCCCACTGCATCAGCCAGTGGGGGCAGGACTTCCGCCCCAGCTATCTGCGCATCAAGGAGTTCGTGGACGGCCTGCCGAATCGCCCGGTGGTGGGCGCGTTCACGGCCACGGCGACGGCCCGGGTGCGGGACGACATCCGCAGCCACCTCGAGCTCTATCAGCCCTATGAGGTGACGACCGGCTTCGACCGGCCCAACCTCTACTTCGAGACGCGCCGCGCCCTGCCCAGCCAGAAGCCGAAGGAGCTGCTGGACCTTGTGCTCCGGGAGGGCGACAACGCGGGCATCGTCTATTGCAGCACCACAAAGCAGGTGGACGAGACGGCCCGCCTGCTCCAGAGCCGGGGCATCCGGGCAGCGGCCTACCACGCCAAGCTGGACGCCGAGGTGCGCCGGAAGAATCAGGACGACTTCCTCTACGACCGCGTTCAAATCATGGTGGCGACCAACGCCTTCGGCATGGGCATCGACAAGCCCAACGTCCGGTTCGTCATCCATTACAATATGCCCAAGGATCTGGAAAGCTACTATCAGGAGGCGGGCCGCGCGGGCCGCGACGGTCTGCCGTCCCGCTGCATCCTGCTCTATTCCGGTACGGATGTGCGAACCATCCGCTTCTTCATCGACAAAGAGATGGAGGCGGACAACGGCCTGCCCGCCGACGTCAAGGCCGAGGCCGCCCGCAAGGCGGAAGAGCGGCTCAAGTATATGACTTTCTACTCCACCACCCAGAAGTGCCTGCGGCGATTCATGTTGAACTATTTCGACGAGGCCGCACCTGAAAAGTGCGGCAACTGTTCCTGCTGCCTCTTTGCCGAGCAGAACGCGCAGGAGGTGGAACAGCGCGCTGCCGCCGCAAAGCAGAGGGCCGCGGCCAACTCCCGGCGGCTGTCGGCCCGCCGTGCTGCTGCCGGCGGCGACCTCAGCGAGGCGGACGAGAAGCTGCTGGCCGCGCTCTACGCCCTCCGCAAGCGTCTTGCAGCGAAGCAGAATGTTCCGGCCTACATGGTGTTCAGCGACGCGACCCTCCGCGAGATGGTCCAGAGCAAGCCCCTGAGCATGGATGAGTTTTTGAACATCACCGGCGTCGGCGAAAAGAAAGCCGCCCGCTATGGCATGGCGTTCCTGCGGGCCATTGAGGATATGGTGGGAAGCAGAGAATAAGAAAAGGCGCAGATCTTCCACGAGCGGAAAGGCTTGTTGTGGAAAATCTGCGCTTTTTATCGCAAGTCAAGAAAATAACGCAACAGGATAACAGCATATTTGCGATATGCAATTCAACGCTGTTGCTGTTGCATTAAAAAGTTGAATTGCTATGTTTTATCATTCCATCGTATGGGTGGAGAACACTTTTTCGTCCTGCCACCACACCGGCTGCCCGGCGGCGAGGGACTTGGGAACATCCAGCAGACGCTGGTTCCGGCTGCCCCGGAAGCGGAGGGAGATGTCGTGCTCAGCCTCCACGAAGCGGCCATCCACCAGCACATCCAGCAGACTCAGCAGCTCGTCGGTGACTTCGCACCGCGCGTGGCAGGGGACTTTGCCGGTCAGCTGCTCCCAGGTGTAGCCGGAGTAGCACCAGACCGTTTTCTTCGGGTAAAGGGCTTTGAAATTTTGCACAAAGGTCACCAGCTCCCGCTGGTTCTCCGGCTCCATCGGCTCGCCGCCCAGCAGGGAGAGGCCCGTGATATAGTCCGGCTTGCAGGAGGCGAACACCTCGTTGCGGACGGGCTTGTCGAAGGGCTGGCCATAGCCGAAATCCCATGCCACCTCATTGAAGCAGCCGGGGCAGTGGTGGCGGCAGCCGGAAACGAAGACGCTGGTGCGGACGCCCGGCCCGTTGGCAATGTCGTAATATTTAATAGTCGCGTAATTCATAAATCAGACCTGAAAGCAGAGCACGCTGCTTTGCCTTGCAATTTTTTGTGCTTGGGTAGCTTGCCAATGGCTCTCCCCTTGGGAGAGCTGGCGCGAAGCGCCTGAGAGGGTCACAAGTGTAACACCCGATCCTTGATCTCCTGCGTCCGGCCCTGGTTCCAGAACTGGGTGCCGATATAGCCGCAGGTGCGGCGGGCGACATTCAGCTTGTTCTGGTCACGGTTGCCGCACTTGGGGCATTCCCACACCAGCTTGCCGTCGTCTTCGACGATCTTGATCTCGCCGTCGTAGCCGCAGCACTGGCAGTAGTCGGACTTGGTGTTCAACTCAGCGTACATGATGTTGTCGTAGATGAACTGCAGCACGCTCATGACCGCCTCGAGGTTGTCCTGCATATTGGGGACTTCCACATAGCTGATGGCACCGCCCGGAGACAGCTTCTGGAACTCGCTCTCAAACTTCAGCTTGGTGAAGGCGTCGATGTGCTCGGAGACATGGACGTGGTAGCTGTTGGTGATATAGTTCTTGTCGGTGATGCCGGGGACGATGCCGAACCGCTTCTGCAGGCACTTGGCAAACTTGTAGGTGGTGGACTCCAGCGGGGTGCCATAGAGGGAGTAGTCCATGTTCTCGGCCTTCTTCCACTCGCTGCACTTGTCGTTCATGTGCTGCATCACGCTGAGGGCGAAGGGCTTTGCGCCGGCGTCGGTGTGGCTCTTGCCGGTCATATACTTTACGCACTCATACAGGCCGGCGTAGCCGAGGCTGATGGTGGAGTAGCCGCCGAAGAGCAGCTTGTCGATCTTCTCGCCCTTCTTGAGGCGGGCCAGTGCGCCGTACTGCCACAGGATGGGGGCGGCGTCGCTGGGGGTACCCAGCAGGCGCTTGTGGCGGGCCTGCAGAGCACGATGGCAGAGGGCCAGACGCTCGTCAAAGATCTTCCAGAACTTATCAAAGTTGCCGCCGGAGCTGAGGGCCACGTCCACCAGGTTGATGGTCACGACGCCCTGATTGAAGCGGCCATAATACTTGGGCTTGCCGGTCTCGGGGTCAACATAGGGGGTCAGAAAGCTACGGCAGCCCATGCAGGTGTAGCAGTGGCCCTCGCCGTTTTTGTCCACCTTCAGCTCGAGCATCTTCTTCTCGGAGATGTAGTCGGGAACCATCCGCTTGGCGGTACACTTGGCAGCCAGCTCGGTCAGGTAGTAGTAGGGGTCGCCGGGGTGGATGTTGTCCTCTTCCAGCACATAGATGAGTTTGGGGAAGGCGGGGGTGATCCAGACACCGGCCTCGTTCTTCACACCCTGATAGCGCTGACGGATGGTCTCCTCGATAATGATGGCGAGGTCGGCTTTCTCCTGCGCATTGCGGGCTTCGCCCAGATACATGAACACGGTGATGAAGGGGGCCTGACCGTTGGTGGTCATGAGGGTGACGACCTGATACTGGATGGTCTGGACGCCGCGGTTGATCTCGCTGCGCAGGCGGCGTTCCACGATCTCATGCTTGCGCTCGGCAGAGACATCCAGACCCTCCATCTCGGCCTCGACCTCGGCAGCGATCTTCTTGCGGGAAACGTCCACGAAGGGGGCAAGATGGGTCAGGCTGATGCTCTGACCGCCATACTGGTTGGAAGCCACCTGTGCAATGATCTGGGTGGCGATGTTGCAGGCGGTGGAGAAGCTGTGAGGCTTCTCAATATAGGTGCCGGAGATGACGGTGCCGTTCTGGAGCATGTCGTCCAGATTGACGAGGTCACAGTTGTGCATGTGCTGGGCAAAATAGTCGGAGTCGTGGAAGTGGATAAGGCCTTCCTGATGCGCCTTGACGATCTCCGGGTCCAGCAGCAGGCGGGCAGTCAGGTCTTTGGAGATCTCACCGGCCATATAGTCGCGCTGGACGCTGTTGACGGTGGGGTTCTTGTTGGCGTTCTCCTGCTTGACTTCCTCGTTCTGGCACTCGATGAGGCTCAGGATGCGCTCGTCGGTGGTGTTGGTCTGGCGCTTGAGGCTCTGGATATAGCGGTAGGTGATATAGTGGCGGGCGATGTCATGGGCCTTGATGTCCATGAGCTGGTTTTCCACCATATCCTGTACCTCTTCCACGCTGACAGCGCGGTTGAGTGCCTGACACTGGTCGGTCACAGCTGCGGCGATGTCAGTGATCTGCTCCCGGGAGAGACGGGCCTTGCCGCCTACCGAATCGCTGGCCTTGGTGACAGCGGTGATGATCTTGGTAATATCAAAAGGCACTTCCGCACCGTTGCGTTTGATGATCTTCATAGCGCTCCTCCTGTTTCGCGTATACAGTGTGAACGGGTGTCTCCTGATACAAGAGGCACCCGCAACTCTCATTGGTCGTTGGTACTATCATATCACTATTTAGTGATATGTCAATGGAAGAACCACTACATTTTGTGTTTTGTAGCTTTCGCCAAAAATAGAGGAAAATTTCCGGAACAAAATTTGAGACGAAACCTCTTGACAATCTGCGCAAAGGAAGTAGTGCTTTCCGCAGGGTAATAAAGGTCATTGTCTATACTGTACCCCCTTATATAATACATTATAAAAGACAAAAGACTTTGCCTGAAGAATCCAAGAGGTTGAAGCGGATTTGAGTCGGTGCGAAAAAACCTGAAAAAACTTGCAAAAAAGTGTTGACATCTGACCCGGTGTATGGTATTATACTTGAGCGCCAAGCGCTGAGACAAAAGAATGACTTCTGAGTCTCAGCTGGAAGTAAAGCGAAAAGAACCAATAGACGTCC
>ENA-UERU01000838-UERU01000838.1-human-gut-metagenome-genome-assembly--contig:-NODE-838-length-20987-cov-10.256528_pt1 | contig 20987 bp, 20 predicted proteins | sample MGYA00242988_ERZ507989 | MGnify/ENA primary metagenome ERZ507989 (study PRJEB26167, sample SAMN06115519) | human gut metagenome | host: Homo sapiens | place: China:Hunan | collected 2015-08-21...
GCATATCCAGGATTCCCACTTCGCGGATTCCCGCCTTCACTTCCTCCCATACATGGGCATGCTCCTCCACGTACGCCGCTATCAGCTCCTTGTCGTCGTAGAGATCCAAAGTCTGGCAATATCTTTTCATTCTCTTTATATAAATTAATTTATCATTTCCTTTACCACATTCTTCAGAAACAATGTATTCCCTATGATATAGCGTCTCCACATCCGTTTCGGCTCCTTCAGCAAACGGTACAACCACTCCAGACCATGCTCCTGCCACCACAGCGGAGCACGTTCCACCGTACCCGCAAAGAAATCAAACACCGCCCCAATCGTTCCCACGTGGCAGTGAATATCCAGTTCCTTCCAGTGCGTATATGTCCACTTCTCCTGCTTCGGCGCCGTCATACCAATCCACAGCAAGTCCGGATTCGCCTTGTTAATCGCTTCAATAATCCCTTTGTTGTCCTCTTCGCTAAACTCCGGCTTATACGGAGGCGAATACGTTTCCACCTTGATGTTCGGATAATCCACAGCCGCCCGCTTCCGGATCAGCTCCAGCACCTTCTCGCTGCTACCCATAAAGAAACACGTACCCCCTTTCCGGTTCAGTCTGTCCATTTCGTGTACAAACAAGTCCCATCCCGCAATACGTTCCGTGGGTTGCGATTTCGCCTTCAGCCACCGGCACGCCATTACCACACTTGCCCCGTCGGGAATCAGTACATCCCCTTTGGTCAGTGCTTCGGCAAACAGGCTGTCTTTCAGAGCCGTATTATAAGAATGAGCATTAATCGTATTGATAAGCAACTTGCCATCAGGCAACGACGATAGCTCCCTTCTGGAAGTCAGAAGAGATAACTCTTTCAGTTTAAGCATATATAATAAGATTAAATATTATTTTTGCGTATCCAAGTCCAATATGTAGAGCATGATGAAATCTTACGACATAGATACCCTTTATCAGAAGTATAAATCGCTGAACAAGCGTCAGCGTGTGCGTTTATTGTCCCGTCTTCAGGCGCAGGGCATTGCCATTGTCCGTATTCAGCCTTATGCCTATTCCGAGGCATCCGGTATCAAGCATTTATTCTTTTATTTTGAGGGGAGTCGGGAAGCTGTGCCTTATTTTCTGTTGGAACCCTCTGTGTGGCAGGCGGTGCAGAGGGAGTTGATGGAGGAGGAGTGAACCAGATACTCCGGTTTATGGTATAAAATAAGGAGACCCGTTCCCAGGCCTCCTGCATATCTTTTAAAATTTTCTAAACTCCAGTTAGTTATCTTTTACTTGGCTGTCAATGATTTTTTTCAATCCTTCTTTCAGATTATCATATTGCAATAATTGCGACATCGCCACATTATCTATGATAATGACCTTTTTGTTCGATTTAGAATTTCTTGCCGCCTCTATATACGTATTTCGTGTTACAGATGAGGTTGTAAACAAGAAACCCAGTTCAGCCATATTCGAAGCATTTTCCAGTTTACTGTGGAAGACAATATAATCATTCTTATCCGTTTTCGTATCCGGCTTATTTTTACATTCAATCAATATATACTTTCCGAATTTAGAAAGGAATTCATCTTTTATATCATTTCGGATCACTAAATCCACCTCGTTCAGCGACTCGTCCTTCACCCTTTTCATGATTTCCTGAAATCCGATACTTCTGAAAAGAATAGCAATAAAATCTTCGTATTTCTTTCCCTTCTTAAACGCATCGTTTTCATTTTTCAGGTCCATATAGTAGGAGAGAAGTGCTGCATTCACTTTCGAAGGTTCATTTTCTATCGAAAAATAATACTCTTCTATAATATTTTTCAGTTCCGGTTTCCATTCATCATATGTTCTTTTTTCCGAGAATCCGATAACTTCCCCTCTTGCCAGCATTTTAGACAATTGAGGCATATATTCCGCAATAAACTTTGATACAAATAAAATTTTGGAAAACGGATTGATTTCGATGATTCTTTGAGCCAGCGACATCCCGTCAAATTCATAGCAATCCATTCTCAGGTCGAGCAATACCAGATTATAGAATTTATTTTCTATGCAGTATTCAATATCCTCCTTGCCCGATGCAAAAAAGACATTCGCTTCCGGAAATATCTCTTTTATCGTTTCGGTCAAAGCTTGTGCCTGAACAGCTTCATCATCTATTATTAAAATCTGCTTGACATCCATCCGTATTAAATGTTAAAGTGAATATTGTTGAAAAGCCATCTGTATTTCTGTCGAATGTAATTGTGCCACCAATCTGTTCGCAGACATACCGGGCGTGATACAACCCGATTCCACAACCATCCGTTGTTGTGAATTTATAATCAAATACATGTTTGGCATCCTCATCTTTAATTCCGCAACCCGTATCTTTTACTCTGATAGTACAAAGATTATTGTTTACCACAGCTTCCACCTCCAATAATTTATCCCCATTACATTCTTTAAACGATTTAATGGAATTAGATGTCAGGTTCTGCAGCAGTTGAAGTAAAGCCTGATACGGTTGGTTTATCGGTAAATTACTTTCACGGTCATAAATAAACCTATAGATAATCCCTTGTGCTCCGACTTGAAACCGTGTTAACGATTCCAGTGCAGCCATCAGCTTCTTTAGAGGAAAACTGTTCGTTTTAGAATAAGGAACCATATTCTCAAAACTATCCAGTGCATTTTGCATATTGTCTATACTTGTTTTCAAAGCCAGAGAATCTTCCGGTTGTAATTTCTTCTCAAGTATTTTCAATATAGCATACATAGACTGCACAGCATTCCCCATGTCATGCTTGGCAAATGCAGACAGATGCTCCATATGTCTGTCATACGATGTAGTAACACTCTTCAAAACCTTATTTAGCTGTGCTACTTCTTCGCTGAGCCTGTCTATACGCCGGGCTTGCACTTCCGGGTTATGCCTGGGGTTTGGAATATAATTTTTCCTTTTGCTATTCATTGGGTGCTAAGTAACTGTATTTGCAAATATAGAAAGAATATGATTTTAATCAACAATTTAGCTGTTTTTTATTTTAGATAAGAATTTTAGACCTTTATGCAAGCTTTCAAAATCGATGCAATACGTTGTTCAAAAGCCTCTAGCGTAAAAAACTGTTTGTATCGTTCCAATCCTTTATTTCCCATTTCAAGACGCAGGGAATTGTCTTTTAATAAAATCTCTATTTTATCAGCCAGTTCCTGTGCAGACCTTTTGGGTACAATATACCCTGTTTCATTGGGGATAATAATATCCGCAATACCTCCTTCATTGCTAGCAATACAGGGTAATCCTTGCTGCATGGCTTCCAGTAATACGAGTGGGAAGCACTCGTTATAAGTTGGAAGAATAAATAAATCTACACTTTTCAGCATTTCTTCTTTTTCAGTCCCGTATTTTTTCCCTTTATAGCATACGCATTCATTCACTCCTCGTATTGCAACCTCCTGATTAAATCGTTCTGCATTGATATCAGCCGTTTCGCCTCCCACGAAATCACAGGTAAACTGATATCCTTTTTCTTTCAAAATCTTGCATGCATCCAGTAAGGTAAATACTCCTTTATCAATCAATAAGTTCGATAAGAATAAAAGTTTAGGAATTGCATTATGTCTTATCGCAGAAGGTTCGGCAGTCAATGCTTCCGGAATCCCATTCGGACAGATAAATACATCCTTACGCGCTACATACTTCTGTACATCTGCATAAAGAGCTTCAGCCAGTAAAATTACTTTCAGTTTCTTGAAGAAAGTACGATACAGCAGATTGTCTATTGTCTTATCTTGTCTTAGCGATACCCCTTTATTATGATAATGCACTACCACCTTACATCCCATACTTTTCAGCATCTGTATCACAATAAAGTCCTTGTAGAAAGCACCTCCCTTTGCATTGGGAGTTACATATACCAATTCAGGACGGATACGTTTTACTTCTTTACGAATTTTGCTAAGCAATTGATAAAACTGCGTAAACTTTTGCAGTCGTATCTTTCCTATATCTGTTAAGTCTTTTGCTGTGGCAAGATTAATGTAGTGGCAATCAAATGTTTCATTCACTATACGACTGTCGTGTATATATTTCCCCATCATGGCTGCTCCATGAACAGGAGGAGGCATGTGCATGATAAACAGCACTCTCATTTTACTGTTTATAGATTCTTTCATATTCTTGTTGCATTTTTTCTATTGAAAAATGGGTACTTGCAAATTGATAGGCTTTTTCGCACAGATATTGATAATCATACTGAGGTAGGTGGTTGAAAATGGTTAGAAAATCTTCGATGGAGTTATTTTCTACTGCTAGTTCCCAGTTCTTAGGAAGAGTATCACTTAATCCTGGACACGTATTTATGATGGAAGGTGTATGTGCTAAACTTGCCTCTATGGGCATTAAAGCAAGCCCTTCAAAATTAGAAGGCATAAATAGATAGTCAAAAGATTCTAAATATTCCGATAAATTATATACTTTAGGATATAAAGTTACATTATTTAATCCTTGTATGGCATTAGTCAGTTTTTCTTTCATAGAACCATCTCCGATGATATGGAAGAAGAAACGTTTATCTTGTTTTAGTGCAGTTACTACAGCAATTAGTTCATCTATTCCTTTTTGATATTCCAGTCGCCCAGCAAAAAGGATATTGATTTTATCTGTTTGGACATTAGAAAATTTTCTTTGTGGTTTTATTTCCAGACCGTTATAGATAATAGGAGGGAGTATACCTCCATAGGCTTCTTGATATTTTTGTTGTGTAGAAGTGGATATAGCAATATTACAATTGTTTTTTTTATAAAATCGCTCTACAATTTTGCCAATTCCTTTCCATTCATTCCAAAGTTCCGTATTATGAATCGTTCTGATATATTTAGGCTTTATCCAAAAAAGAATCCAAGCTATTTTTCGAAAGATCCACAAAGCTAAATCAGGGATTTCTGTATGTGTATGTATGATATTGGGCTTAATTGTTGCATACTTTATAATAAACCAACTCCAAAACAGACAAAGAGCTATTTTCTTATTTTTAAAAGGAGAACAATAATAATTTATACCATTTTGTTCCAATTCTTTTTTCAGTTCATTGGTAAATGAAGATTCTCCTTTTACAACTTCAAAAAGGAAGTATTGAAAGTCTGGAGATTTTGATTTTGCAATATTTATAGCTACTCTTTCAGCTCCTCCTAAATCAAAATGGCTGATGATATGGAAAACTTTCATAATATTTTAATAGCTTGTTTTATTATTTCCATTTGGTAATGTGGATTATATTTTTCATCGATGATACGATAGCAGTTTTTTATAAGTTCCGGTGTCTTGTGAGGGTGTTGATTTAACCATTGTTCTATTGTCTGAACCATGTCATTTATATCTCCTTCTTTGAAGAATAAACCGGTAGTTCCTTCTTCTATTGCTTCAAATTCTGGCATTTGATTACAGAAGTTATTATGAGTAATAACAGGTGTTCCAAATGTTAAAGCATGTATAGAGGTTAATCCGACATTTCCAGGAGATAAGCAAATGTCTGAATTATATATTAATGATGCAATTTTAATTTCATCATAGCAGGCACCATAGAACCAAACAGAGTTTGTTAATTCTAATTGTTCTGCGATATTTTTTAGATTTTCTTTGTCGCTACCTTCACCTATAAAGATACAATTAGTGAGAATTGATTTTTCCTTCAATAGTTTAATAGCCGTCAATATGTTGGATAATTTCTTTTTAGGCTCTAATCTACCAATGAATAAGATAACCGGATTGTTGTTTCCAAATCGTTCTTGATATATAGTCTCTTTTTGTAGAGATTTTTGTATTTCTTTTTGCTTGTCATAATCCAATGAATTAGCAATCACATAGAGTTTGTTTTTAGGTAAACCTTGTTTGATAAGTAGTTGCTTAGCATAATTACTATATAGCAATAGTCCGGTGCAAGGATAATAAAAAGCTTTTTTTCTTATTTTAGCGAATATACTTTCATTACCATACCATCCATGTGTCCATAAGAAAGTTCTTTTACCAATAATTTTAGCAAAGTAAAGAAAAATCCACTCCGAAATACATGCTGTATCTACACTTAATATATATGTATCATAGTGTTTAAATAGTAATTTAAGTGTATTACATTGCCAGATAATTTTACTTTTATAGATTTTATTTTTAAAGAATGACCTAAAACTTTTTAAAATGGAACAGTCCATTTTTTTGAGTGTTCCAGGTACATTTTCTCCAAAATAGAAATCACAATTTAGTTCTCTATCCATCAGTTGATAGATATTCTTTCTATAATGAGGTGGATAGTTAAATATACAGCATATTTTTTTCATTGTATGAATTTATTTTATCAATCTCTACGGAAAATATCACGAGTATACACCTTCTCTTTTACATCATCTAGGCAGTTGTCATAGCGGTTAGCGATGATAGCCTGAGACAGTTTCTTAAACTCATCCAAGTTATTAACTACCTGTGAGCCAAAGAATGTGCTGCCATCTTCCAAAGTCGGTTCATAAATAATGACAGTAGCACCTTTCGCCTTGATACGCTTCATCACTCCCTGAATAGAACTCTGGCGGAAGTTATCACTGTTCGATTTCATGGTCAGACGGTATACACCGATAGTACAAGTTTTTTCTTCCGAAGGATTGTAATCGCCACGGTTGTAATAATCATAATATCCCGCCATGTGCAGAACACGGTCTGCAATAAAGTCCTTACGGGTACGGTTCGATTCCACAATTGCCTCAATCAGATTTTCCGGTACATCCTGATAGTTAGCCAACAGCTGTTTGGTATCTTTTGGCAAGCAATAGCCCCCATAACCGAATGAAGGATTGTTGTAATGCGAACCGATACGCGGATCCAGACTGATACCCTGAATAATCGCCTGTGTATCCAGACCTTTCATTTCTGCATAAGTATCCAGCTCGTTAAAGTAGGATACACGCAGAGCCAGATAAGTATTGGCAAACAGTTTCACGGCTTCCGCTTCTTTCATTCCCATAAAGAGAGTGTCGATATTCTCTTTTAATGCACCTTCCTGCAAGAGAGCTGCAAAAGTATGAGCTGCTTCTTCCAGGTGCTCTCCTGCAATGGAAGCAATCGCTTCGTTTTCCTTATCCTGTCCTTTGATTATTTTAGGAATACCTACAATGATACGGCTGGGGTAGAGGTTATCATATAGTGCCTTGCTTTCACGCAGGAACTCTGGGGAGAAAAGCAAATTGAATTTCTTTTCGGCAAGGGCAGGAGTTTTTGCAAATTTTTCTGCATACTTCACATACAGACTGCGGCAGTAACCTACAGGAATGGTACTTTTAATCACCATAATGGCATCCGGATTCACTTCCAGTACCAAATCAATTACTTCTTCCACATGACTGGTGTCGAAGTAGTTCTTCACCGGATCATAATTGGTAGGAGCTGCAATCACTACAAAGTCTGCATCTTTGTAAGCAGCTTTTCCATCCAATGTAGCAGTAAGGTTCAGTTCCTTTTCTGTCAGATACTTTTCGATGTATTCATCCTGTATCGGGCTGATACGATTGTTGATTTTCTCTACCTTTTCAGGGATTACATCTACTGCTGTTACTTTATGATGTTGTGCTAGGAGTGTGGCTATTGATAAGCCTACGTAACCGGTTCCGGCTACGGCTATTTTAATATTTTTCATATTGTTTATTTAATTTTTTTTTCGATGATACTTGCTGAGTCTTATTTAGTTTAATCCATAATGATGGAATGATACAGCGAATATGGATTGTACAATAGTGAAACAATGCTGTAAGGAGTCCAAAATGTCTTTTCTCAAGATGGAATGTTTCATAAGGAGGCATTCCATTAGGGCGATGAAGGAGCTTCCAACGCTGTTTGAATGGAATATTAGGATCACACCATTTGTCTATGGATTCATGTAAATCACATTCACCTAAAAAAGAAGGTGTTTGAAACATTTTTATTCCGACTTTTTTTGCTCGCATTCCATAATCAAAATCACCTTTACTGTGTGTAAACACATAGTCTAAGTTTCCTAAGACTTGAAATACTTTGCGTGGTATCAGCACAATGTTTCCATTAAAATAGTGAACTTCTGTTTCTGAATTCTGAGAAAATGGAATTTTTCCATTGCTTAGTCTTCCTCCGTAAGTAGCTTGTTGATGATTGGTGTCTTGAGTTGCTCCTACAATGATACAAGAATCCGAGTGAAGAGAAGAACTTTCAATTAATGATTTTAGCATATAGGGATAGGTATATGTATCATCATTCAGCCACAAATAGAAATCATAATCTTGTTTGGCTGCTTCTTCCCATGCGGTATACATCCCTCTGTTCCAATAAAGATTTCCATTACCATTGATTATCTTTACATTTGGATATAACTCTTTTACAGCTTCTGGAGTTCCATCTGTACATCCGTCGTTGGTAAGGTAAATATCTATTTTAAAATTATCTACCTTCTCTTGATTGTAAATACGTTTTAAGCATTCTAATGTTTTTTCTTTACGGTTGAATACTGTGAGTAGTACAGCTATAGTCTTCATGATAATTCTGTGATTTTCTTAATAAATTTTGCTGGATTTCCTGCCCAAATTTCATTGTCTGGTATGCTTTTTGTAACTACAGAGCCTGCACCTACAATAGAGTTTCTTCCGATAGTTACACCTTTTAGAATGATGGAGTGGGCACCAATAAAAGTATTTTCCTTTATGATGACTTCTTTTTGTTTTCTATGTTTTAAGTCTTCTGTACTTTTCCGGATACTAGGGTTTAGTGAATGAAAATCAGTATCATAAATACATACACCTCCACCTATTTTTACATAATCTTCGATTGTTATTTTTTTTGTACAGATTAGTGCGGTTTGTGATATTCCTACATTATTCCCTATAATAAGTTCTGCTCCTCTATCTACAAAAATGGTACATTTTTGATAGCATCCTATTGGATTTCCTTTTATGCCGTTATTCATGGCAAAGTTTTTTCCTATATTGCATTTCCCTCCACGAGCTACCATAATATAGGGAACACCTGAGGTTCGAAAATTACTGAATGAAATATTATTTCCATATAAAATAATTATTGAAATAAGTTTTTCCAGGAAGTTCAATAATACATGGAATATTTTTCGTATGGATTTATAGATTAGTTTCATTATTTATTATTGTTTGGTAAGTTTTTATTAAATCAGTAAGAATCTTATCTCTATCATGGCGTTGGCTCGCTGTTAGAAATCCTTGTTTACTTAACTCTTGAGACAGTTCTTGATTCTGATATAATTGTTTTAAATGGTAAGCCAATTCATAAGGAGCATTAGCAGGAATAAGAATGCCATTTACGCCATCTTTAATTAAAGAAGGAATTCCACCGACATTAGTCCCTATAACAGGTACCCCTAGGAGTTGTGCTTCACATACACTGTTGGGACTATTGTCAATGTATGATGGATGTACATAGACATGACTTCTTAATAGATTATCGCATAGCTCATCGGCATTTAATATCCCTTTGTAGTAAATATTGACTTCGCTGCTTTTTATCTGAGTTGATTTTTCAAAAAAACGAATAATTTTAGTACTTGGATGGATACCGATTACATTCCATTGAAAATCAATATTTGTTTCTTTTTTTAGTAAATAAGCTGTTTTTAGAATTAGATCCAATCCTTTATAAATTGTATTGGAGATGGTAGAGGTAATAATTAGTTTGTTGGGGAGGTTTTTCAAGTTCCAACTACCAGTATTTTGATAAAAGATGTCTCTAAGTACTTCATCTACATGAAAATAGTATGACTGAGGTGCTAACAACTGAGATACTTGATAATCCCAGTTTGTTCTACCCATAGTGTAAGTTACTTTTTTGAATAGTTTTTTTTCTCTTTCTCCACGAATATGAATATTGTTTTTAGCGTATATATATCCATTACGTAGAATCCACTCATTAATGGAAAAAGGAAATAAAAAAGACTTTTTATTTAATTCAATAGGGAAAAATGCATTGTCATAAGGAGCTAATAATCCTTGTAGATGTACTATTATGGGAACTGTTGTTTTTCCTAATATAGTAGCTAATTGGTTTTCCATACCAAACAGATGGATTACATCGGGACGAAAATCCTGAATGATACTATTAATTTCATCTACATATTGTTCTGTCTTGTATTTTTTATATCCTCCGTAATATTCTTTTAATTTGGCTAAACTTTTTTGTGGAGGAGTATAAATAGGATAATAAGTTGTATTTTCTTGTTTTTCTTTGTGGGAATAAGTAGAGGATAAGAATGCAAGTCCTAATTGGATATTTTCTTGTTCTTGAACAATCCTTTGTAAGGATGCAATCCATCCGCCTCCATTATAATTTTTAGTTGATATATTTTGAAATAATCCACTTGTAACAGATAGCCAGAGTACTTTCATAATTTTATTTTTTTATTAAAAATCGTTTTTACCCACAATTTAAATTCCATATCATTCATTTGTCTGAATTGAGAAGAAAGTCCCATTGCAATAATCATCCATAAAGAGATATTCATAATATTGAAACGATTCATATCTTCTATCCATCCATAGGCCCATCGAAATGCTATATAGCATCCTAATATCTTGATATATATATTGTTGGATTTGTATACTGCTAAATAGGAACTTTTAAGGTAAATAAGACTATAAAGCATAACTCCAATTAAGCCCAACCAGGTAAACACATTAGTATGGCAAAGTTCATTAGCATGTCGTTCATATTTTCCTGTTTTTAACTCTTCGGCAATGTGAGAGCCAAAAGCTACACTATCATTTCCTCTTGCAGGCGTTCTTCCACAAATAACATAATTATGGTTTAGGGCAGATTCAATCACCTCTTCGTAAATGAATGTACGAGTATCAGTGGATAAATCTGATTCAATAACTTGTCCATTAACGATTTTGGTTTCCATATACTTCCCCTCATTCTTTGATAAATCTTGGAATATATTGAATGTTCCAGATATGCCTAAAGAGAGTAGAATAATGGGAATTATGTAACAAATAGCATGTACAATTTTTATGAGAGTATAAGGGATGTACCTGGAAAAGTAAATTCCAATAGCTATTAATATTGTAATTGATGCTTTTATGACTTGGCTACGAGCGTCTAAGTTTGAAAAAAACATTAATAAAAGTAATCCTCCTATGATAATTTTCCATCTCTTTGATAAAAAGGAAAGAAAACAACCTAATAAAAAAATAGGACCTAAATAGAAATGATAAGATCCATTGGGTAAAAAAAATAAAAATATTACAAAAAGAGGTATAGCATATTTTATCCAAAAAGATAAAACTGTTTGTGTATTTTTGCAATATTGAAATGGGTAGATAAACATTGGAATAGATAAAGATAAAAATCCCGTAATGAGTTGCTTCCATTCCCAATAGTTTTCAACAATAAATATACCTCTTATTGTCCCCAAAAGAAGCCACGTTAAATAAATATTTATTAATATATCGGTTTTTGATTGATTTTTATATTGAAAAAGGATATAAACGAAGATAAAATCAACTATCCAAGTCATCGTTGTATTACTAAATCCACTCCATTCCAACCCTGAAAATATAGTTATTAATAGAGTTAAAATACATAAACGATATGATTTGTTATGTATAAATTTATTTATCATTAATAAATTGTTTACAAGTTTCAATTAAATTTTCAGCATATTTTTTCCAAAGTGTTTTATTGGTAGGATGGTTATTTATCGACAATTTTTGTGTGACTTTAAAATCTGGGATCAGTTTGTTTTTATTCCACTTTAAAATAGTAAATAATTCTCTCAATCCACCAAATCTACAAGCGCTTGCTTCTGACTGTGAAGCATTTTCTGTATAAATAACAGGAGTTTCTAAACCTAAACAAGGTAAAGCACAATGAATACGTGAAGTTACAACTAATTTTGCTCTTGCATACTTTTTTATCAGTATTTCAGCTTCTTTCAGGCGTTCTTCATCTGTTTTAAATTTTTCTTTGTAGTATGTGTTTTGTTGGCAGATGTATTCTGCATTAATTAAAGTTTCTTCAGTGAAAATTTTTTTGTATTCTCTGTAGAAAGTCGTTAGGATTAGTTTTTTTCTTAATCCTTTTTTATCTTCCGGATATTTCTTTGATATAATGTTGATTGGCTTCCAATACAAAAGTAGGTAAATGGAATTTTTCAGTAATGCAAATGGTGTCCAGTGTGTTACAAAATAAGGATCTACAAAATAACACTTATCTTCACGTTGGTTATTTTCTACTTTATATTTATTTCCTAAGGTTAGTGTCATACATCCTGAAAAATATGCATTCACACCTTTTTTATTTAAAAGATCTTGAGTGTAAGTGTCTCTACATCCAATAGGCTCATATTTTTTTAAATATTTGATGCTTTCTTCTGATAATAATGCTTTTTGAGCTAATGTATTGAAATGTACAGCTACATACAATGGAATAATTTTATCGGATGGTGGCCATTGTTCCGGATGATGTATATACCATCCGTTCATAATTACTTTACATTCTTCTTGATTATAAGCTTTTAAAGCTTCTCTGTTGATGAATCCATCTATTTGTGGGATAAATTGTGCTGAAGCTAAAGCTTGTACATAGTCACCAATATTTGTTTCTTTTTCTCCTCTGATGGATAATAGTTTGTATTTCATATTTTTATAGTTTATATTATTTCCAATAGCAACTATTTTCTACATATTTAGCAGACTGTGGTGTTTCTTCTTGGTTGGGATAACACCAATATTCGTTCATTAATTCGCTATATGCTCCTTGTCTTTTTAATGTTTTTTCTCCGTAATGAGGGTTCTCCCATCTTTTGCCTTTGATGCCAAATAAGAGTTGTAAGGCTCCTGCTAAATGCACTGCTTTTTTCCCTTGTCTTTTTGCATGAGCAGCTAATGGAAATCCATATGCTCCACAACCTATTAAGCAAATATCATAATCTGTTTTGTCCATTTCATCTTTCATCCATTGTAAAGCCTCAAACCAATTATTGAATTGGTTGGTACCTCCTAAACTTTGTACAGCTTTTATAGTTTTCAATTCGAATTCAGGCAGGATATCTGGATTCTTAAACAATAATTCTCTACGAGCATATTGTTTTTTTATAGTTTCTATAAAAGGATGTATTACAAGGACTTTTTTCCCTTCTAATGCTTTGCTCCAAGGATTTGTACACCAATAGGGATTTAATAATTCTAATCTGACGAAATGTACATGCTGTAATTGGTTTTTGAAAAAGTTTTCCTGTGTGAGCCATGAACCAAGTATATCAACCATTGGTATATCTTTTATCATTAAATCTCCAAATTTTTGCATATTTTCAGGAGTAGGAGGAAAGAAACCGCTCCACTGTTGCATCTGGTTCATGATATTTTTACTCCACCACCATTCCGGTTGTTTACCTTGTATATATTTAATATATGAATGTTTTGGGGTATTTACTCCTAAATAATTTACCAAGGCTGATAATTCTGTACTTCCAAATCTTGCTATCATGCATGGAGTATTATCTGTTAATTTGTTGAATATTAGTTGTGAAACTGTTTCTGGGTTTGATTCACAAGAAATTCTTGTTTCTATTTTTTTATTGTATGATAAATAAAGTTTTCTTAAAACTTTTAAGGAAAGAGGTAGTATTGTGTTCATTGTATTATGTTAATTTATCAGTTTCTTAAATATCGATGACAGTGAGTGTGTGTCAAAAGCACCATCATTTTCTACCATAATCCAATCGGAGGTCTTTGGATAACCATGCCAAAAATTTTTAGGACAAATTTTTATTCCTTTATTTAATAGAGCTGGTTTATAAGAGAATGAACTTTTGCTTGTAATTAATAAATCTGCATAAACCATATGTAAAAATGATTCTTGAGCTTCCATATCCATACACCAGTGTAGATTAGGAAATTTTTTGAATTCCGGATAATCTTCAGGTTGACCTTGAGAGAAGAAGTAAATGTGAATTGGTTTATTACACTGCAGAGATGTTAGAGTTTGCTTAAGAACTTTTTCAAAATAGTCATTACTTAAGTATCTCATGGCTAAATTAGGATTATTAGGATCTGTCATAATATCTCCTCTTCGTACATGAATGGCTATATTGAAATGCTCTTTCTGATAAATAAGTTTATCAGTTTTACGTGCAGGTGCATGATAGAATTTGTTCTTAAGCTCCTCCATTATTCCATATTGTGCCTGATAGAATTGATCTTGTTCTGCAATAAATACTATCTTTTTCCCATAATACGATTGAATGATTTTTTTATTTAAAGCTACTTCTTTTTCGTTCTTTTCGCTGAATAAAGGGAGTTTACGTATTTTGTAACCTTTCTTTTTGAGCTCTGTTACATTTGTTTCTCCTATTCCAAATCCTAAAAAGTTCTCCCATTTTTTTGTAGAAAATGGAAGGTGGGCAAATTGTAATTGGAAAAATTTTGCAAACCAATATCCTGCAATCCAATTAGCCATTTGATGACCAATTCCAGCTCCGGGATTGGGACGGGCTGCATAATACATTTCAGGGGTAGGGGATACTGAAATTGTTTTTTTGGAAAATAAGTAGTGCCAATAAGAGCAATATAAGTAAGGGTATAGATTGGTATTTCTAGTATAATAAATAAGTTTGTACCAAAATTTTCGTTTGATTTTTTGATAATATATGTAGTTCATAAATTTGTATTTTTTATTTTACGGAAGGAAAGCAATGAGTTCTCCAAATTAATTTTGTAATATATATATATGATATAGCAATTCTATTTAAGCATGATTTTGTATAGATTATATTTTCTATTTTGTTTATTAGTAATCTTTTTGTGTTAGAATCTAACATTGATAAAATGTATAAAATAGCTTGATAGTTTTTGTTCTTGAGATGTTGGAGTATACTATGTCTGAATTCATATTTCATAAAGATTTTAAATGTCTGGTTTGTTGAATGAGATTTGTAAAATTCTTCAATTATCTTATTATGAAATAATATGAAATCTGTTATTTTTTGTTTTTCTTTTAATGTATTAGTTGCTTGACCTTCTACTTCTCCATTATAGATACTTAATGGAATTCCTATATAAACAACAGTGGTATATAGGGCAATACTGAATAAAAATGTAAAATCTTCATTAGATTTTTGTCCAGGAATGAAGGATAATAATAGTTCATTATTTTTTTTTAATAGATTTGTGGCAATTGTTGTTGCACTTATATGGGCAAATACATGTGGATTATCAAAAAAATTGATAGTAGAAATTCTTTGATGATATTTGGATGGAATATTGGCCTTTCTTTTTCCTGTTTTGATGTTTTGACTATATCTTCCAGATATAATCATTCCTGCTTTTGGATATTCTTTGATTGCCAGATTAATATTTTCTAAATAATTGGGCATCCATTCATCGTCGGCATCAAGAAAAGAAATGTAATTACCTTTTGCTTCTTTTATTCCTTTATTTCTTGCTGCACTTACTCCTGCGTTTTTTTGATTAATTATGCGGATTCTTGAATCTGTAAAGTTGTGTTGGATAACTTCAACACCATTATCAGTTGAACCATCATTGATAATAATTACTTCAAAATCTTTATAGGTCTGATTAATAACTGTATTTAGTGTATTGACAATGGTGTGTGCTTTATTATACAGTGGAATAACGACGGAAATCATAGCTTTTCTTTTATTTTATTAAATAGCATTTGTTTTAATTTTAGAATTAATTGTTTTTCTTCTCTATTACATCCTATTGAATAGAAAAGTAAAATAAATATGATTATAGAGATGAAAAGATAGATAAATAGTGTGATAATAGAATAAATAGTCATTATGTACTTAATACAATAAATAGGTACTATCGCTATTGCAGTTGTGAAATATAAAGGAGTTTGCACCTCTTTAATGAAAGTATATAATGACAGCTGATATAGTTGTCGGATAAAATAAAAAGCTCCTGCATATACAAATAGATTTCCACAAATAATAGCAACAAGATACATAGAATAAGGAGGTAGTCCTATGTAGAAGCATAGATAGATTGAAGGTAATTGTAAAAAATTACAAATACTACTCCATATAGAATATTTTCTTATTTTACCAGAGGCACTAATTGTACTTGGAAGTGTGCAAAATTGGAATTCAATGAAAGAGCGAATCAGTTGGATGCGTACAAAAATTATAGTCCATTCTGGGACTTGATGTAACCAAATTTGTAATATATTAGGAGTTTCTATAATGATAGGCAATGCAATCATTGTATAGAGGACTGTAGAATATTTGGCTCCTAATAAAGTTGATTTTAATAATAACTCTTTATTGTTAGCTCCAGCACTTTTCCCTAAAACTGGATTTAGAGCTTTGAGCATATTGGAGGCTAAAACCTGTATCTGTCCGTTTATTTGTGCGGCAATCCCTTGTGCGGCATTTAGTATTGTTCCAAAAAAGCTATTTAGGATAATCCCTTGTCCATAATTCCCTATCATACTACTTGCACTTCCCAAGAAGTTCCATCCCGCAAATGAGGTCATTTCTTTCATCAGTCCTTTATCAAAATATCTCTTAGGTGCTATGATACACTCCTCATAATGCTTGTGGCAATATACACGCATAATGGTGAGAGTAATAAGTGGGATACATGCCATCAGGATACCATAGACAATCAGTTTGTCGGAAGTAGTATATACACAGGCGAAGGCTACTGCCAATTTAAGGAATGATTCAATAATACCCACAATAGCATAATAAAGCATGTTTTCGTGGGCATTCATTACCGCATCATAGGGTACGGTCATTACCGTAAACATGGTGCTGATAATCAGGCTACCGTATACTACCTGGGCAGCAAAGATACGGTCGGGAGGAATGTTAAGAATTCCGTTGAAGAAGAAGTATCCGGCTACGAGTAAGGCAATACCTACCAGTAGGGAAATCAGAATATGAAGTACAAAACTTACATTGAAAATACTTTTTTGCTTGCTCTTGATACCTTCTCCTTCGGCATAACTCATGAAACGCTGGGTAGCACTTGCCATGGCGGCATTCAGGAAGCCTAACATGGCGATGGCTCCTCCTACGATATTGAAGATACCGAAGTCGGAAGCTCCCAAGGAGTTCAGAATAAGACGTGTAGTATATAGCGATACGAACATCGTGATACCCATCTTGGCATAAAGGTATCCGGTGTTTTTAATTACTCGATTAGCCGTCGACATAGTTTGTTATTTTCTTGTTTTTAACATTTCAAATTTCTCTCCACCACTTCTCCACCACCTTTCCACCACCCTGAAATGATGTAAATATTTCAGATTTTACACATGGTGGAGAGGTGTGGAGAACAGGGGAAACCTGTACAACCCCGACATTTTACCGAAAATGAACGTAGTTGTAAATCAGGTGATTAATTTTTCAGCTTGTCGGGGTTGTCGGGGTTGACATGCATTTTCTTAAACTTTTTATGGAAATGTGTGGAGAGATATAAAATTCATTCTCTCCACACTCACACGTAAAAGTTTTATAAAATAGGGTGACAACCCTGCCAACCCCGACACGATTATGTATTCTTGCAATGAATATTTATATAGTCGCTCTGGAAAATCCTGCCTATCTTTTTATGAAATTCCAACCATTTCTCAGGGTCGTCTTTCAATGCATTTGCATACAGATAGTAGATTCTGTAAAAATTCCAGATACTGTCTGAATCCCTTTTTTTAAACGCATGTAGGTGCTTTCGCCCATGCGAGTGATTCTGCTTACTTCGTGAATGGAAAGAATCTTGCCATTCACCAGAGTTGTCCGACGGATTTCGTCGAAAAATGCTCCCAGTGCAATGCTGAGAGGAGTACAATGTTTCATAAATGAAATTATTTAAGTTATCCCGGACACTATTGTCCGAGACTGTTCTTACTGTTAATATCTGTTAAGCATTGTTTATACTTGTTATATTTGTTGCTGCCATAGTTGCAACGCACGTTTGCATGCTACAAACTTGCCTGCTACATTTGAGCGTGTTTTAATTTTAACCTAAACTATGGAAAAAACTACTTTCAGCCTTTTCAAAGGCTATTTGGACACGTGCCCGTCCGAAACCACATTGGCTCATCTTCTCCACCTTATCCGCGAAGACCAAACCGTAAAGAACCATACGGAGAAGCATCGTTATTACCGTTCCGAAGGGTATCAGGCTCCGGCTTCCCGGGAGAAGGCTTCGTGTCCCTGTTTCGCCGTGGCAGTCCGTTTTTCCGGTGGCAAACAACAGAAGCACATTGCTTCGTGGACCGGATTTTCGCTTGCCGACCTCGATCATGTGCCTGCACAGCGGATGCAGGAAGTGCTGCAGCGTGTTCGCGAAAACGAGCATACGCTACTGGCTTATGTCACCATCAGCGGGGAGGGAATACGTATTCTCTTCCGCATGGATGTGCCTATGGAGGGGCTGTCTGCTGCCAAAAAGATAGAACGCTATAAAAAAGCGTTTCTGGCTGCCAATGCTTATTATACCCGGCTGACGGGAGTAGAATGCGACGGGGCCTGCAAGAATCCTACACGGCTGAGCGGACTGGCTGCCGATCCGGACGTGTTTTTCAATCCGGCGGCTGTGCCGTTCAAATTCTCAGCGAAGGACCTGGAGCCTGTACGAAACGGCAAACTGGAGCGCGTGACGGCTGCCATCAACCGTGAACTGAAACAGGCCGGTGTGGTGTATGAGGCACATCATCGCAACGACTATATCATGCGTACGGGCTATCTGCTCAATGAGTACGGCATTCCGATGGAGGAAGCCTTGCAGTGGGCAGAGGGCCGGTTTGCCGATTATACGGGCGATGTGGCTTCTATCTTCCGTTCCTGTTATGCCGATAGCACGAAGTTTGATACGCGTGTGCCGGCGAGGGGCAGGGGACGGAAAGAAGGTACCGAAGCGGTGAAACGGATGGCGACGGTACACGACATCGAGCAGTTCCTCGATACACAGGGAGTATTCCGGCACAATGTGATTACCGGAAAATATGAAATGCGTCCCAAAGAATGCGACGAGGATGCTCCTTTCATGGAAGTGACCGACCGCATGGTCAATACGCTCTGGAGCCGGATGTGCAAGGAGGGAGAAAATCTCCGCTTGTCCGATTTGCGCAATGTGCTGGAATCGGAATATGTAGAGGATTACAATCCTTTTGTGCATTATTTCAACTATCTGCCTGCCTGGGATGGAAAAACGGATTACATCGGAAAGCTGGCCGATATGGTGGAGGTGTGCGGCAATCAGGAACATTTCAGGAAGTGTTTCCGGAAATGGCTGGTGGCAGCCGTGGCTTCCATTCTCGATCCGCGTATCATCAATCACGAGATTCTGGTACTGGTGGGACCGCAGGGGGTGTATAAAACCACCTGGTTCAACCGCCTTTTGCCCGAAGAGCTCAGGGCGTATTTTTATCTGAAAACCAACAGCAGTCATCTCACCAAGGACGATATGATGACACTCTCCGAGTTTGCTTTCGTCTGTCTGGAAGAGATTGACGAGATGCGTCCGTCGGAAATGAATCAGCTGAAGGCTTTGGTAACTTCACCCGACATCAACGAGCGCCGGCCTTACGGGCACTACAAGGAAAAGCGGGCGCACATTGCCAGTTTCTGCGGTACGACAAACAATGCCAACTTTCTGAACGACCCCACCGGACACCGCCGCTGGCTGCCTTTCGAAGTGAAGCAAATCCAGAATCCCTACGATACGCCCATCGACTACGAAGGAGTCTATGCCCAGGCGCTGGCGCTCTGAAAGGAGGGATTCTGCTTCTGGTTTGCCAACGACGAGATTCGTGAAATCAATGCGCACAACGAACAGTTTGAAACGACCAACATGGAGCTGGAAGTGATTCAGACCGGATACCGCCGTCCCATGCCGGGAGAGGAGTGTCAGTTCATGACCGTTACGGACATCATGGCCCGTGCCGGATTTATGCTGAAAATGCCGCTCAGTACGGTAAAAATCGGTTTGGCACTGAAGAAATTAGGCTTCGAACAGGTCAGGGCTGCCGGAAAACGGGGCTACCGGGTGATTCCGCTGAACGATGAGGAAATTCACCACAACCGTCTGGCAATGGGACGGTATACCGAGCCTCCTGTCGAAGGAGAAGCCTCTGTCTGAACAAAGACGGAGGTTTTACGTGACCTGTACCGATGGCTTGCGTGACTTGTATCGTCAGCGAATGATACTTGTATCGCAGGCTTACGATACAAGTCACGTTTTTGCCGGATTCAGGGCCGTCCCAGATAGCGGAAAAGAATTTCCACCTGAATGGAGGTAAACATCTGCTGGTTGGGACGGTAGCCGTAGTCCTGAAGTTCCTTGAACAGCGCCTTATTCTGTTTCAGCCATCGCGTCAGCCGGTTCACCGCAGCTTCGGGAGTCAGTTGGGGCGCATAGGCCATGGCCAGTTCTCTACGGTAGTAAGGATGGATTTCCCACTCTTTTTCTATCTTCTCTTCAGGAATACTTGTGTCTCTCATAATTGCTTGAATATTATTGTTTTATCACTATAAATATAGCAATAAATCCGCTAATATCCATTGCCTTACGAGAATTATTTTATATGATTTTATTGCATCTTCTTCTATGTTCTTTTCTCTTCTTCCACACCTCTTTTTCCGTGTTGTATCTTTGTTTCAGGTTAAATCAGTTGACAAGTTGTTATGAGTTTTTTAGTTCTTTAGTTTATGAGTTTGCGTATAAGAACATCAATAAACTTACAAACTTAAAAACTAAAAAACTTACACAAACGCCTTGTCAACTTGTCACCTGATACCTAGTTACCTATTTAATAACCTTACAAACTTAAACTTATGGCCTTAAATTACAGTATCTCGATGAGATCTTCCAATCCTACGGATCCGGAAGCAGTGAAAAAAGCGTATGCAAAAGCCCAGATCGGCAACACTGTCAGTCTGAAAACCATGTCGAAGCGGATTGCTTCGCAGACCACGGTGAACCGTGCCGATGTGATGGCGGTACTTACCGC
>ENA-UERU01000865-UERU01000865.1-human-gut-metagenome-genome-assembly--contig:-NODE-865-length-20420-cov-10.096102_pt1 | contig 20420 bp, 16 predicted proteins | sample MGYA00242988_ERZ507989 | MGnify/ENA primary metagenome ERZ507989 (study PRJEB26167, sample SAMN06115519) | human gut metagenome | host: Homo sapiens | place: China:Hunan | collected 2015-08-21...
GGCATCGGTCCGCGCTTCGCGCGGGTGCCTTATATCCCCGCCGTGAACGGCGGGGCTTTACGGCACGTCGGGTAACGACTCGGAGAACTCCGACAACCCGTTTTTGCTCTCCGACTTCGCCCGTGCAACCCGAGGGCACCGTATTCGGGGCGCTCCGATCGGCTTTCGAGTCGCGCGGTGCTTGCCGGTTCGACCTTTGGTCTTGCAATCGTCGACAATTTCGATAAACTTCCGACCTCGGGCCCGTATCCCGAATCCGATTTCGACCCCGCAGGAGGACGCTCGCCGTCCGACACCGCGCTTTTACACTTTTAATAGGTACACCCATGCGCCAGCTGAAGATTGCCGCCACTCCCGGTACCGTTTCCGCGTTTCGCTGCGAGCGCGAAGTGGTTGCGTTCGACCACGCCGATCTTACGGACGTTTCCGTTGCGGTCATGACCGTCAAGGAAGCCGAAGCGGGTCTACTCGACAAGGTCGACGACACCGGATTCCATATTCCGATCGTTCTCGTCGCCGAGGGCGAGCGTCTTCCTGCGGCGCTCGCGGGGCGCGCCGCAGCCGTGATCAGCCGCAACCCGACGGATGCCGCCCTCTTCGGGCGCCGCATCGACGGGCTTGCGCGCGGCTACGAAGAACGCGTGTTGCCGCCCTTTTTCGCCCGACTCGAAGACTACGTCGATCACGGTTACGCTCAGTTCGACTGCCCGGGCCATCAGGGCGGGGCGTTTTTCCGACGTCACCCCGCGGGGCGCGAATTCGCGGACTTTTTCGGCGAGAACATCTTCCGTTCCGACCTCTGCAACGCCGACGTCGCGATGGGGGACCTCCTCATTCACGAGGGTGCTCCGCACCTCGCTCAGCAGGCGGCCGCCAAGGTCTACAACGCCGACAAGACGTACTTCGTTCTGAACGGGACGTCCTCCTCCAACAAGGTCGTTCTGAACGCGCTCCTCGCCCCGGGCGACCTCGTGCTCTTTGACCGCAACAACCACAAGTCGAACCACCACGGTGCGCTCATCATGGCGGGGGCCGTTCCCGTTTACCTCGAAACCGCCCGCAATCCCTACGGCTTCATCGGCGGGATCGACGATCACTGCTTCGAAGAAGACTACCTCCGCGAACTCATTCGCGAAGTGGACCCCAAGCGCGCCGAAGAAAAGCGCCCCTTCCGCCTGGCCGTCATTCAGCTCGGTACCTACGACGGCACGATCTACAACGCCCGTCAGGTGGTGGACCGCATCGGCCGCTTGTGCGACTACATTCTCTTCGACTCGGCTTGGGTCGGATACGAACAGTTCATCCCGATGATGAAGGACTGCTCGCCCTTGCTTCTTGAGCTCGGACCCGAAGACCCCGGCATCATCGTCACGCACTCCGTGCACAAGCAGCAGGCGGGCTTTTCCCAGACGTCGCAGATCCACAAGAAGGACTCGCACATCAAGGGCCAGCGCCGCTACTGCCCGCACAAGCGTTTCAACAACGCCTTCATGATGCACGCCTCGACGAGCCCCTTCTATCCGCTCTTTGCGGCTCTGGACGTCAACGCCAAGATGCACGAAGGCGAATCGGGCCGTCGTCTCTGGGACGACTGCGTCAAGGTGACGATCGAAGCACGCAAGCAGATTCTTCGCAACTGCAAGTACATCCTGCCCTTCATCCCGAAGGAGGTCGACGGTCTCAAGTGGGAAGACCATCCGACGGAGAAGATCGCTTCGGACCTGCGCTTTTTCGCGTTCGAACCGGGCGCCTCGTGGCACAGCTTCGAGGGCTACGGTCCCAAACAGTACTTCGTCGATCCGTGCAAGCTTCTGCTCACGACCCCCGGGATCCGTGCGGAAACGGGCGAATACGACGACTTCGGCGTGCCCGCGACGATTCTGGCGAACTACCTCCGTGAAAACGGGATCGTTCCCGAGAAGTGCGACCTCAATTCGATTCTCTTCCTGATGACGCCCGCTGCGGACCTTGCGAAGACCGAACACCTCGTTTCGCATATCCGTCGCTTCGAGCGGCTCCTTGACGCGGACGCGCCGCTTTCAGAAGTGCTCCCGTCGCTCTATGCCGCGCACGAAGAACGCTACCGCGGGTACACCATCCGTCGACTCTGCCAGGAAATGCACGACTTCTGCCGCGCAACGAACCTCAAGGGTCTCCAAAAAGCGATGTTCCGCCGCGCGCATTTCCCGAAGCGCGCTCTTTTGCCGCAGGCGGCGCACTACGAGTTCATCCGCGGGAACGCCGAACTCGTGCCCCTTGAAAAGGCGGCGGGCCGCATCGCCGTCGAAGGGGCGCTTCCCTATCCGCCGGGCGTGCTTTGCGTCGTTCCGGGCGAAGTTTGGGGCGGAGCCGTTCTCGACTACTTCCTCGCGTTCGAAGAGAACATCAACCGGTTCCCGGGCTTCTCGATCGAACTCCAGGGGGTGTACGTCGAAAAAGACGCCGACGGCCGCAAGCGCGCCTACGGGTACGTGCTCACGGAAGAGCGCGCGCGGGAGCTTCTCGGCTGAGAAGCGGCCGAGCAACGGCCGTGACGACGAGCGGTCCGAACCGACACGACCGACACTCGACACACGCGACGGGGCTTTCCTCTTTACGGGGAAGGCCCCGTCGGTTTGTCGGGGCTGCCGTTCGACGAGGAGTCTTCGAGGTTTTTGCGGCCGCAGCACTCGGGGTTCGTCGGTTTTCGTCTGAAAACTGTCCTTGATTCGTCAGGTTTTCAGTCCATTTGTCGACCGAAATCGTGGATTCGGAGGTTTTGCCGAGCCCGTCGCGAGTCACCTCAAACACTCGCGATTTCATCCGACGAAAGGGGAGCGGGACGATCGATCAAAAGAGGAAACGAGCAGTAGAGTGTTTCGACGGACCGAGCCGACGGAAGCGCAATCGACGCACAATCCGACGACGCGACGGACGCTCGGTTCCCCGAATACTTCGAAAAAGACCCTTTCGCACTTTCCCTTTCAGGACAGACACCATGCTTCCCACCATCGCCCGCCGCCACCTGCTTGCCGCCGCCGCGACGCTGTCGCTTCTCGCGGGGCTTCCCGCCTCGGTCACGGCCGCCGATTCGAACGCTTCGGCCGAACCGCTCAAGGTCGGCACGAGCAGCACCTTCCCGCCCTTCGAATTCAAGGACTCGCAGTCGGGCGAACTCGTCGGCTTCGAAGTCGACCTCGTTCGCGCGATCGGCGCCAAGATGGGCCGCCCCGTACAGTTCCTCGACTTCAGTTTCGACGCGCTCCTTCCGGCCATTGTTTCGGGCTCGATCGACATGGGGGCCGCAGGCTTTGCGAAGACGCCCGAACGCCGGAAGCGCGTCCTTTTTTCGGACACTTTTTATCATTCGGGGATCACCATCATCAAGCGCAAGGGCGACGCGCGCATTAACGGAATCGACGACTTGGTCGGCAAAACGATTTCCGTGCAGTTGGGCTCGATCAGTCACGAACGCGCGAAGCAGATCCCGAACGCCAAGGTGGTGACCTTCGACAGCGGTGCCGAAGCGATCCTCAACCTCACCACGGAAAATTCCGACGCCGTCATCAATTCGCGTCCCTCGACCGACTACATGGTCGTACAACGCCCGTCGCTCGGCGAAAAGATCGAACGCTTGGAGCCGATCCGCAAGTCCGAAATGGGCATGGTCGTGCGCAAGGGCAACACCGAACTCGTCGAAGCCATCAACAAAGCGCTCGCCGAAGTGAAGGCGGACGGAACGTACGCCGCCTTGGAAAAGAAATGGTTCGGTCTGAACGACCCTGAAAACCTAAAGTAAGCACCTGCTTATGTTCGTAACGTCTCGGTCCGACGGGATTCCGAGACAAAGCAAAGCCGCATGAGAAACCCGGTCGGCCGGAAAGCCGCCCGGGCTTTTTTTTGCGTTAGCAGGTCAAGGAGCTGCCCGAACCCGCGGAGCGCTTTGCGTGCGCAGACCGTGCGTCTTTCCTTCGAGAGACGCTGACCGTCCGCTCTTGCGCCGCATCCCCTCCTCTTTTCGCCCTCTTGCGCCCTCCCGGGAAAACGATTTCCGTGCAACTCGGCTCCGTCGGCCACGATCGCGCAAAAGAGATTCCGGGCACAAAGGTCGTATCGACAGCGGCGCGGACGCGATCCTCAACCTCATCACGAAAAACTCGGACGTCATCCTCACATTCCTCGACCGACTTCATGCTCGTGCAGCGCCCGTCCTCGGCCTCAAAGCCGGACCGCCTCGAACCCATCAACCAATCCGAAACGAACACGATCATCCCGAAGAACAACCCGAGCCTCTCAACGCGGTCAGTCAAGCGTTGGCGGAACTGAAACCGGACGACGCCTACGCCGCCCTTGAAAAAAGCGGTTCGGCCGGAGCGATCCCGAGAACGGCACGAAGTAAGCGCACGCTCTCCCGACAACGTTTGAACGTCGAGCATAGAGCCGAAATCCGGTCGAAAGCCCGTGCATGGAAACAAAGCCCGGTCGACCGCAGAGGTCGACCGGGCTTTTGCCGGCCCTCGGAAAGGGAACGGGAAAGGGGCTCGGGGCCTTCCTCTCTCTTACTTCTTCGCGGCGGCTTCGGCCTTTTCCTTTTCGGCCGCATCAATGAGAATGTCGGCGCGTTCGCGCAGGGTCGCTTCGTCGAGCGCGCCCGTGTGAACCCAGATCGGCTCGCCGTGCACGTCGTAGAACATCTGCGTGGGCATCGAGGTGATCAGGTACTTGTCGTCGATCCCGGGATACTTGTCGATGTCGACCGTAACGAAGGCGGCGCGGTCGCCGTAGTCCTTCTGGAGCTTCTTCATGAGCGCTTCCATTTCGGGGCAGCTCGCGCACCATTCGGCGCCGAAGTCCACGACCGTGACCTTGCCCTTGACGGGGAAGGGTTCGACCCAGTCGGCGGCGAAAACGTTCGCGGAAAGACCCGCAAGGAAGGCGGCACTCGCGAGGGCGCCGATCATCTGACGACGAAACATAGGAGATTCTCCTCTTATAGGAAAAGTGGTGCCGCAGCCGACGCGATGCGAGCGGCCGCGGGAAGTGGGTTGGTCGGGTTTTACGCCTTCGAGGTCGTTCGGGGACGTTCCGTAAGCACCCCCTGCACCATGTCGTAGAGGCGGTTCGAAACGTCGAGACTCGTCGAATCGTGGGTCACCATAAGTACGCCCGTCCCCGCGTCGGCGAGTTTGCGGAAAATCCGCACGACGCCTTCGGCGGACTCGGTGTCAAGGCTCGACGTGGGTTCGTCGGCAACAATCAAACGCGGTTCGTTCATGAGAGCCCGCGCGATCGCCACGCGGCGCAACTCCCCGCCCGAAAGCGCGCTCGGGTACTGGTTGGCGAGGTCCTTGAGTCCGACGGAGTCGAGAAGTTCCAAGGCCCGTCCTTCGGGCTCGGGACCGCGCGAGGCGAGGTACCAGGGCAGACGCACGTTGTCGAGCACCGTGAGGGTGGAGAGCACCCCCGCCCCCTGCGGGACGTACCCCACGGCGCGGTTGCGAAGCTCCGACGCCCCGCGGTCTTCGAGACCTTCGAGCGGCCGGTCGACGAGCGTGACGCTCCCTTCGGTCGGGCGCAGAAGGCCTACGAGGATGTTGAGCAGCGTCGACTTCCCCGAACCCGAGCGCCCGAGCAGCGTCACGAGTTCGCCCGAACGCACCGTGAGGTTCGCATGACGCAATGCCCAGAAGGGACGCCCTCCGCGTTCGTAGCGTTTGCCGACGTCGCGGGCGTCGATCAGAATCGTTTCGTTTTCGCTCATCTCATTCCCCTTCGCGAAGCGACGTGTAGATGTCTTTGCGCCCGATGCGCCAGGCCGTGGGCAGAGTCGCAAGCGGACAGGTCACAAGACCCGCCACCGCGGAGGTCACGACCGTCCCCCAGAAGGCACCCGTAGCGGGAGAGAGGTAGGGAAGCCCGATCGCCTTTGCAATCGACACCGAGAAGACTTCGAGGAAAAGCCACCCGAAGAGCATCCCGACCACGGTACCCGCGAGACTCATGAGGAAAGACTCCGTCATCACGATCGCGATCACCTTCGACTTCGAGGCGCCGAGCGCGCGCAGCGTCGCGAATTCCTTCTGCCGTTCGTTGAACGCGAAGAAAAAGACGACGAACATTACGAGGGCGGCCACGAGCCACACGCCCGCCGCGGCGGAATACATGACGGTGACGATGTTTTGAAGTTTCGCCGACGTGTCGCTCATCATGTTCGAAGCGAAGACGAAGTTGACGTTCGCCTTGAGACCCATGCGGTCGAGCACTTCGTCGGAAATGGAAATCGGGTCGACTCCGGGTTTGACACGCACGAGAATCGACGAATAGGTCTTGTCGACTTTGTTCCCCATGTCGGGCGAAGCAAGATGCGCGATGCGGCGCGCGGCCTCCATGCTCATGAAGACCGACGAGTCGAAGCCCATGCCGGAGGGCTCCAAGCGCCCCACGATCGTGAACTTCTGGTTGTAGAACATGATTTCCGAACCGATCTCGCCGAAGATGTAGTCGCCGACGATCACTTCATTGCCGGTAAGCGGCCGGTCGACCGCCTTGCGAAGCCACGGCTCCACGACGAAGTCCGTCGACTGATCGATCCCGATCAACTGCACCTTCACCGTGCAGCACTGCGCGTCCAGGGACGAAATGAAGAGCTGGCCCGAGGCTTGTGCGACGGTCGGGATGTCCTTCACGATGTCAAGAACCGATTCGTCGATGTAGAAAGTCGAGGGTTCGGCGCGAAGAAGAACGCTTTCCATTTTCTTCCCCAAGCCCTGCGGCACGACGAGAAGGTCCGCACCCATGCGGGCGGAAAGCGAGGAGATGCCCGATTGCAGATTCGCCGAAATCATCGAGCCCGCAAAGAGCATGAAGGCGAAAATCGCCACGACGAGCGCGAGACTGAGCGATCGGAAGGGTTTCTGTGCGAGGTTCGCCGAGGCGATTCGCCGGGTGGATAAAGGCAACATGAACGTGCGACTCCGAGTATCCGGTTGGAAAACCGAGCGAGGCAAGAGGCCGCGATGATCGGGAGCGGAGATCGGGGCGACCGACGCAATTGTCGTCGGTCGGCCCGTGTTTCAAAACCACGGAAGGCCTCGTGTGCCTTCCGGGGGTCGATCAGCGACGGCGCGAGAGTCGCCAGAAGTCCGCAAGCGCCACGAGCGCGAGAACCGCACCGGCAATCACCAGGGCGCCTTCCGTCGTCGTATGGCACTTCATGAGGGGGTTCGGGCAGGGGCCGATCACGACCGTCGCGAGCGCGATGATGAGAAGACCGAGAACGACGTTCGCGATCTGAAGACCCATTGCAACACCGCGCTCGGCAAACTGGATGAAGACGCCCAAAAGGGCGACGCAGGCCGCCGCCGAGGCCACGGCTCGCGTCATCCAGATGCACCTCATCGGGGGCGTGGCCATGCAGTGCGGCAGCCACATAAGCGCGGCAAAGGCCGTGAGCGCGCCCAGAACGAGCATGAGAAGACCGGAGAAGAATGCGGGTTTCATGGGAAAAAATCCTTTTTGATTATGTAAAGGGAAGGGGTCTTGGTAAAAAGGGACGCGTCCCTCGGCACGTCCCCTTTTCGGGAAAAACCTGCAACCTCTTGCGGCTTACTTGTTGCGCGACGCCAGACCCGGGTCGCGGCGACCCGTGCCTTCGAATTCGTAGCCGTGCGAAACCCAGCCCTGGATGCCGTCGGGCATCACGTAGACATTTTCATAGCCCTTGTCGATCACGACGAGCGAGGCTTCGAAGGAGACGTTGCACATGCGATTGATGCAATAAAGGATGATGAAGGAATTCTTCTTATCCTCGGGCAGAAGCTTCGTCCAGTCTTCGATGTTCGCGTGAATGGCCCCGGGGAGGTGGCTCTTCTGATAGATCTCGTCCGGGTTGCAGTCGAGGATATACACCCCTTTCTGCCCGAGCACCTTGTGCACGCGCGCCAGCGACAGCGGAATCGGCTGGCGCATTTCCTGAACGGTTTTCCCCTTGGGGTCGATGATCTGTTCGACCGCGTGGGCGGAAAGCGCGGTGAGCGCCAGAGCACCGGCGGTCAGGACGGAAACGAGGGCTTTTTTCATCTGGGGTTCTCTCCGATGGATGGGTGGCGGTCGTGCCGACGGGGACAAGACCCGCACGTCGGCTTCGGGCGCAAGGTCCGAAGGTTAAGAAAAGCCTAGCAGGAGAAGATTAAGGCTTTGTTACCGAAAACGCGTTTCGGGTATGGGGAAAACACTGCGAAACCCTGTTTTCCCGAACGATTCGATCGGTTTCCCCGTACAAGGGAGGCTTAAGATTCCGTGCCCCTCGGGGGCAACGAAAAGCAAAACACCCCGGCGAACCGAAATTCGTCGGGGTGCCTTTTTCGGCCTTCCGGCAAACCGGGCGGCGAACCGCCCGGTCGACTCGGACCTCAAGAATTACTTCTTGGCGGTCTTCGTGCCGGCGTCGAGGATGGCGAGAGCCTGTTCGCAGAAGACCTTGCCTTCGTTCACAAGGGTCTTCGCGTACTTCGGACCGTGGACGCCCCACGAACCGTCATCCTTGATCTTGGCGGCGTTCTTGCGGGCCTGTTCCACATAGAGCAGAACCTGAGCGCGGTCGGCATCCGAGATCTTGGCGACTTCGAGCTTGTCCTGGATCGTCAACAGGTCGGCCGTGATCTTGGCGTAGCCTTCCTTAACGGGGGTCTGCCAAGCGATGACCTTGTTGTAGATCGTCTTCTGGTCCTTGAAGCGCATGCTTTCCGGGAACTTCGACTGGATCGGGCTGTGGCAGCCCATCGATTCGACGAGGTAGCGGTCGGCAAACGCCGTGCGGCCGCAGCTCCACATCAGGTCGATGTAGGGACGACCGTCATCCTTCGTGAGGTTCCAACCCTTCGGGCTCGTAAGCTTGCGGTCCTTGGTACCTTCGGGAGGATTGATGGACTTCTTTTCCGGGTCGACGAGGATGCGCCACATATGGCTGCGGCGGACGTTGTCGAAGCCGGCGAGGTCCGGACGCTGGATCGCGGCGAAGTTTTCGCACGAACCCATCATCGGCATATGGCACGATTCGCAGCTGTTGCGGCTGTGCGTGCCGCCCTGAGCGAAGAATTCGGCGGCCGTGGTATGGCAGTCCTGGCATTCCTTCTTCAGGTTCGGGACGGTGTAGTGCGAAGCCCAGTCGTTCGACGTCACTTCATGCGGGTCGTGGCAGGTCGTGCAACGCATGCCCTTCTGATAGTGCTTCGAATAGTGGGACTGCGAACCTTCGGTACCGCAAGCCGGGCAGAAGCTCTTGAAGTAGCTGTTGAACGGCGTCTTGAAGTTGTTCTTGGCGTCGTCCTGGTTGTAAACGAAGCGCTGGTGGCAACGTTCGCAATCGGACGGCATGCCCGCACCGCGAGCACCGTAAAGGTGAGCGCCGGCGCCGTGGCATTCTTCACACGAAACGCCCTTGGCGACCGTGTGCGAGCGCAACTTCTTGGCGTCGCCCAAAGCGGCGAAGAGTTCGTCCTGGCTCTTGAAGTCGAACTTCCACGTATGGCAGATTTCGCAGTAGGACGAGCCCGGCTGGAACATGGCCTGCGTGCGGTTCGAAGCGCCGTAGGAGTTGAAGCCCCAGACGTTGGAAGACTGAGCGCCGAAGTCTTCGAGCTTCGTGGGGAAGGTCGGATCCCAGGCGTTGATCTTCTTGGCAACTTCCGGAGTGATGTGTTCGGCCCAGTTGCGGGAGAACTGGTTGCCGCCGGCCACGATCTTGCCGGTGCCCTGACCGATGTTGCCGCCTTCGACGTGGTACGTACCGCGGACGAGCCACTTGTCGACGAAGCCGTACTTCGTGCGGGGCGTGCCCATGATGACGAAGACGTCGTCGGCTTCAATGCCTTCAGGCAGGACGGAAGCCTTCGAGTTGTAGAGGGGCTTCTTCATGTCGCCGCCGACTTCCGTGAGTTCTTCAGGGAAGCGGACGATCTTGTTGTGGCGGGAACGTTCCCACTTTTCGTACTGCGACGGATGGCATTCGCCGCACTTCTTCGGACCCACGAAGTTGTTCGGGAGGTCGAGGAAGGATTCGTACGGCAGACGATACGTCACGGCAGCCTTGCGGCCCGTGTTGTGGTGGTACTTGTCACCACCGCCGAATTCAACCCACTCTTCGTTACGGTCGGACATCGTGAACTTACCGACGACGCGACCTTCCTTGAGGTACTTGAAATAGGGGTGGTTCGCCTTGAGGTAATCCCAGAAGGCCTTGTCCTGAGCGACATAGCCGTCGAGGGTGCGCGGAAGGTCAACCGACGTCTGGTCGGCGGCAGCCGGAGCTTCGGCGGCAAAAGCCGTCGTAGCCACAGCGGCCGACAAGCAGGCGGCCAGAGACAGAAGCTTGGAGTGCTTGGTCATGATTAGCTCCTTGATGGTCTCTTTGTGAAAAAGTGTTGAAACAGATGTCGTTCTCTTTCGAGCCCGACTTCAATTGAGGTCAAATGCAAACCCTCGCGGATCCGCAAGCCGAACTCTACTCCTTAATCTCAAATTAAGAAAGCACTCTCGAAGCCGACGTCGTCCCCCCCGAAAAGCTCGGTATTTCCCGACTTTCTCAGTCGGATTTCCCATAAAATAAACACAAAATATCCTTGTTTTTCATACAACTAACGATAAAAATACATCTATTCGGTATGACATGCCGTAGGGTGGAACACCATATTCGGATAAACCGATCATCTTTACCTCTACCTAGGTAGATACTATGGTATATGCACCTATCCTTTCGAAGGTCGTTCCATTGAGTGGAACGAGTCGTTCCATTAGAAGATCATTACTAGGTACTAACCTCCACTCAATTTCTTGCCTTAAGGCGATCGCTTTCGACTCCTCAACAAGTACCCACTTGGAGGTGCGAAACAACGAAAACTCCCTTCTCTCAGGGAAATTCCCAGGGGTAAAAGTTACCGATTTATATTGGATTTTTGTTTTTGATAGTCAAAGCCTTTCGGCACGCCGACAATTTCGGAGTCGTTCGGCGAACGTTGCGGGAGACGTCCGTCCCGGATCCGTTCGGTCGACTCGAACGCGATGTCGGGCGGACCGCCTTTCGGAAGCGGTGTTTGGCGAGCGACGGCGAGACCGCCCGGGTACTGTCGGAAGTACCGAAGCCGCGCGTTTCTCCCGAAATGCACGCGGCCCGGGCGCCTGTTGCGCACCGGGCCGCGTGACGGGAGGTGTTGGGAAGCGAACGACGAAAGCGGAGAGACGCTTCAGTTCTTCCCTTCGAGGCGGTCGAGCATGCGACTGAAGCCTTTCGAATGGATGGTGACGGGAGTGTCGTCGCGCTCGGATCGCTCGCTTTGGCCGTCGCGTTCCGCCGCGCGGTCGACTTCCGAGCGCGTCTGCGCGTCAAGCGCCGCGACAGGTTTGGGGCTCCCTTCATAGACCGTCATCCGGGGAGGGAGCATTGCGTCTTCGATCGGTTTTTCGGTTTCGCCCGGCAACCTCGGGAACGTGATCGTAAAGCGTACGCCCGCCGTACCGTTTCTCTCGACCGTAACGCGTCCCGCATGGCGTTCGGCGATGTTGGCGACGATCGAAAGGCCGAGACCCATCCCTTTCGCGCCCTTCGTGGTTTGGAGGGGCTTGAAAAAGAGCGCGAGCTGCTCGTCCGAGACGTAGGGGCCGTTGTCGCCCACGGAGAGCGCCCAGGTTTTCGCGTCGCGGGCGACGAGCGACACTTCGATGCTGGGTTTTTCGACCCCGGAGATGGCATCCGCCGCGTTTTTGAGGAGGTTCAGAACCGCAAGCTCGATTTCCCAAGCGTCCACCTCGGCCATCGAGCCCGGATTCACCCGCACGACGATTTCGGCGTTCGTCTGGCGCGAGCGTCGGAAGGTCGTGATCGAGTTCCCGATCACGACCGACAGATCGGTCACGGTGCGCGGGGGATAGTCGTGTTTGGCGTAGGAGCGCACGCGATCGACGATGCGGCTTGCGCGCTCGGCTTCGTTGGCGATTTCGGTGAGCGCCCAGATGAAGCTCTCCTTGTCGAACTTGTCGTTTTTCGTGCGTCGGTGAAGGCTGTTCGCGTAATTCGAAATGGCGGAAAGGGGTTGCTTCAACTCGTGCGCGATGATGGTCGACATCTGCCCCACGATCCCCGTGCGTTCGAGATTCGCGATGTGCTGGCGCGACTGCGCGGCTTCCGCCTCAACGAGGTCCCGGTCGTGAAGCGCGTCGCGCAACTGCTTCGTTTTGCGCCGCACCAACACCGAGAGACTCACCGCGTAGGAAATGACAACGAAGGTGAGGAAAATGATGAGCGCCAGGGCTTCCGAATTCTCCCGCATGAAGCGGTGCAGGCTCCACGTTGCAAGATGCTCGTAGGGGCCTATCTTTAGTTCGTAAAAGAGGTCGTAGATCGAGCGGTTGAGGGCCGGGAACTGCCACTGCCCGCCGTAGCGATCGGCGTTCATCGAAAAGAGGAGCGAGCCGATGTTCTTTTTCAAGAGGGGATCGGTCTTCGCGGTCGTCCCGAAAGCCCAACCGGGGTACGTGGGGGTCGAGTGGACGCAGGCAAGGCCGTCCGCGGGCTGCGGGTCGACGATCACGAGGTCGCGCTTCGGGTCGACGAGACCCGCCTTCCGAAAGCGTTCGAGCGTACACGCGGGAAGAATCCCGAGCACCGCCTCACCCGAGAGAACCGCATCCAGGACCGCACGCTCGTCCCCGTTCGTGAAAGTCGTCTGCCGCCCCGCGGCAAGCGCCGAAAGCCCTTCGCGCTGCAGGAGCGCCAGGGGTGCCAGCCACCCGCCCAGGGACGTCTTTTCGACGGCGACGATTCCGCCTTCCTTGAGGTTTTCGATCAGGTGCTGAAGGTTCAGGCGTTCGGAAGTTCTGCTTCCCGTACCCGTCGACGTAAAGACGGTAGCCGAGCCGTCGGGGGTGACGGACCGTTGCGTTTCGACGGAGGTCGTACTCGAAGAGGTCGACTCCGACCCGACCGCGTCGTTGCGGCCGAGCACCTTTTCTTCAAGGCCCCCCCGTTTCATGAAGAGAACGCCCGCTTGCGCCTCTTCGGCGCGCGAGGCGTCGACGGGAAGGAAAGTCGCGAGCTGCTCGACCGTCGTTTTCGACTGCTGCAGGGCAAACGTGTGCGAATTCGCGATGAAGAAATCGATTTCCGAATTCTGGAGCGCGACCGACAAACCGCGTCCGTCCAAATAAAAGACCTGAACGTTCTTTTTCCCGAGTGCGTGGCGAAGCGCTTCGAGCGTATAGCGAATCCAGGCGGCGTACTGCGTGCGCCCGAGTTCGGCCTCGATCCCGAGACGAATCGGGCGACCGATGCGCATGCGCTCCGAGATGACCGGCACGCCGATCAGGGCGTCCGCGGAAATTTCGGCGTTTTTGACGGCCTCGGGCTCCGGAATTTCCGCCATGTCGGGACGAATCGCCGCCCGGATGTCGCTCGACGGAGTCCCGGTCGTCGTTCCCATGCCGATGAAGGAACTCCCCGCGGGCGGAGCCGCCAAGGGCGCGGGAGCGTGAAGAGTCAGGGCGAGTCCGACCCCGAGCGCAGAGGCCAGAGCCGAAATCCGTGCGGCAGAAGGGAGGCAAGATCGAAAGGACGAGCGAACGAAAGAACGGGCCAAAAAGCGAACAAAGGACGTCGGACGTATCGGCATGGGCGACGAGGAATGAGCGTTGGAACCAAAGGAGCTCGGGAAGCGTCCGAAGGCGTCGGATCGGGTACCGAGCAAAAAACCGTGATTCGGGGAACGTTTCGAAAACGTATGCCGTCGATTCTATCCCGCACGCCGCCAAGCGGCCTGACCAAATCTGCGTACCCGGAGACGGGAAAGCGAAAACCATCGGGATGACGGGACCGACGCATCGCGAAGCGCGCTCTCTATACTTGACGGATCGATGCCGCTTGCGCCTTCCGTGCGATTCACGCTCTCATGTTTCTCGCTTCCACGCCCTACGACCGACCGCTTCGGCCCGACGACCGCCTCGCCGATCGTCTCAGTCCGGAAATCGCCCTTACGCTTGCCGCTCACGAGGTGGAGACGGCCGAGGATCTCTATGAATGTATGGCAACGGGCGCCACGTGGTTTCGGGCGTTCACGGGGATCGACGCCAAACGCGCAACGGAGCTCGTACGCTGGATGCGCGATGCGGGGCAGGCCGTGGGCGAAGTGACGGAACGCTTCTTTCTGCCCGGGAAATCCTCCGAAGCAAGCGTCGCGGGCAACACGCAGGAAGCCGGGGAAGTGACGCGAGAAGGCACGGCGAGGTCGCCTCGCAACGGGAATGTTGCGGCGGGCGCGTCGAACCGTCCTCGCGGCGTCGCGAAAGTCGAAACGGAGAAACGGACGAACACGGGAACGGCTTCGCTGGGGCTCTCTGCGGCTCACCCCGGGATTGTTCCTCTGGAGCGCATCGTTCTTCCCGCGGGGCTCGACGGCTCGCAGGGGCTCAACCGCGCGCCCGCTTTCGGCTGTTCGCTTGAGGCCCGCAACGACCTCGAAGCGATTCGCACCTGGTTGGACGCTCGGGCGGGGAACCCCAACACCCACGCCAACTACCGCAAGGAGGCGGAACGCTTTCTGCTCTGGTGCCTCTACGAACGGGAAACGGCCCTCTCAAGCATCAAAGCCGGGGATGCGTCGAAGTACCTGCGGTGGCTTGAAGAACTCGGACGGCGCGACGAGCGCGATTTCAAAGAGCGCTGGAAGCTCCCCGCCGCGGTTTGGATCGGTCCCAAAAACGCGACGCGCGACTCCTCAGCCTGGCGCCCCTTCAACGGACCGCTCGGGTCCGCAAGCCGCCGAAACGCCCTCGTGGTCGTCCGACAGCTCTGCAACTTTCTGAAGAAAACGGGCTACCTCATTTTCAATCCCTTCGATCAGGTGAGTCCCAAGGTGCCGCTTTTGAAGGGCGAAGGCGCGCCGCAGGCCTTTGCGGACCGGTCCCTGACCGACATGCAGTGGCGGGAGATCGCGGACCGAATCGAGCTCCTCCCCGAAGGGCTTCCGCGAGAGCGCATGCGTTTGATCCTCATGCTCGGAAAGAGCCTTGGGCTTCGCGCCTCGGAAATGCTCGAAGCGCGCGCCTCCTGGATCGTCGAGCGACGCGTGGGCTTTTCCGTTCGACCGGCAATCGAAGTACTCGGCAAAGGGAGCAAAGTACGCCGACTTCCGCTCAACGCCGAACAGCGCGACATCATCGAGAGCGCCTTCCGGGCGCGAGGTCTTCCGGGCTACGCCGGGTGCGATCCCGAGACGCCGCTTCTTGTCAATCTCGGGCGCGGCCGCAACCCCCACGGCCCCATGTCCAGAAGCGGTCTCTACCGCGTGCTCGAAACGTTTTTCGATCGGGTAGCGGACGAAATCGCCCTCGAGCGCCCCGGGGACGCCGCGAAACTTCGTGCGGCCTCGACACACTGGCTCCGACACACATTTGCGGTGACGGCTCTTACGAAAACGAGCGTCAACGTCGTGCAGGCGGCGATGGGACACGCTTCGGTCGCGACGACCGGGCGCTACCTCGCGCCGGAAGAAGAAGAGATGAGCAAGGCGCTCGAGTCGATCCGAACGTTCTGAGAGTTGAAAGCCGACTCTCCCGGCGCAGATTTACGCCTGCCGTACCGGCGTAAATCCATAGGAATTCTCCGTTATGCCGGCGGAATTCCTTCGTCCGGTCGTGCTTTCAACGGGCTCACCGCGCCCAGATCTGGCGGTAGCGAATGAAGACCGCCTCCCACACCTGTCGGGCGTTCAAAGGATGTTCGGCCGCACGGCGCACACCCCCGCAGACGGCGAGAAAGTCCCAGAGTTTCGACGCGTCGGCTTTTTGCGCGAGTCGCTCGATAGCGTCCGCCTCGCCCACGAAGTAGCGCGGACCCACGCCCGACTTCGTGCGCACGAGGTCGTGGCTCCAGCGGGAAAGCAGCATCGCGAGAGCCGGCACCGACAGATCCGTCGGATACGCACGAAGGATAGCGTCGAGCCCGATTTCGTCCCCGCGGCGAAGCAAATCCATGACGGCCGACTCGGCTTTCGTCGCGAGCCTCGGCACCGTGTCGTCCTTAAGGACCGCAAGCGGCGCTCCGCCCGCAAGTGCAAGTGCCGCTTCGGGGTTCTTCACCTTCTTCAAGCGCAGGAATTGAAGCGCCTCTTCCTTGGTCGGCAACGGCACCCGCACGAGACGCGAGCGCGAACGGATGGTGGGGAGCACCGCATCGATGTCTTCGGCGCAGAGGATGAAGACGAGCCCCTTGGGAGGCTCTTCCATCGACTTCAGCAGGGCCGACGCCGCCTCTTCGCGCACCATGTCCGCGGGATAGACCAAGACGACGCGACGTCCGCCCCGATTGGCCGCCAGTCCGATGAAGTCCGTCAGAGCGCGCACCTGATGGATGCGCACTTCGCGACTCAGCTTCTTTTTGTCGCCGCTTCGTTCGTTGTCGGCAGACACGTACGGAAGCTCGAAGACGTTCGCCATGAATTCCGAGACGACGGGCTTGAAGTCGGGATGGCTGCCCGCCCGAACGAGTTCGCACCCGCGGCAACGCCCGCAGGGCGTGCCGTCTGCGGCGGGCGATTCGCAGAGAAGGCTCGTCGCGAAGGCGCGCCCCAATTCGAAGACGCCCGTCCCCGGAGCACCGTACAGGAGCACCGCATTGGGAAGACGTTCGCGCAAAAGCGCAAGCTGCGCCGCGGGTTCCGCGTGCCAGACATAAGGAGTCAGAGCCACGGGCGCACCTCCTTCAAAAGGGTTTCGGCAATCGCGTCGGGGTCGGCCGAGGCGTCGACGACCACGAACCGTTCCGGATCGTTTTTCGCGCGCTCAAGGTACGCATCCCGCACGCGGTCGAAAAAGTCGCGGTTTTCTCGCTCGAACCGGTCGCTCGCTTCGCGCCCCGCGCGACGGCCTTCGGCGACGGCGGGCGGAAGGTCGAAAAGAATCGTACGGTCGGGCGCGAACCCTTCGAGAGTCCACGCCTCGAGCGCTTCGACGCGCTCGCCCGGGACGCCTTTTCCGCCCGCTTGATAGGCATAGGTGGCGTCCGCAAAACGGTCGGAGAGCACCCAGGCGCCGCGTTCCAAGGCGGGGCGGATCACGCGCTCGACGTGTTCAGCTCGCCCCGCAAAGAAGAGAAGCGTTTCGGCGGTCACCCCCATGTCGTCGCCGAGCAGGAGGCCTCGGATTTTTTCGCCCAAAGGCGTTCCGCCCGGTTCGCGCGTGCGCACGACCTCGATCTCGTTCGAGCGAAGAAAGTGTTCCAGTCTGTCGATTTGGGTGGTTTTACCCGCTCCGTCAATGCCTTCGAACGTGATGAAGCGACCGCGCATGCCTTGTGCCTTTGTATTCGTCGTGTGGGAGTGGAGAGGAAAGAAAAGCGGCGCCGGTCGGAAGGATTCCCGACCGGGGCCGCACCGTCCTCATTGTAGCGAATGCCTCGGACGGGACCGAATGCCATTACTGCGCCCGCAGCGGGCCCTTCTCGTCGGCCGCCTTCGGGAGATTCAGCGGCGTTGTTTGCTTACGCAAAATGAAGTGACGCACGGCGGCGTTGTGGTCCTTCAGGTTCGTCGTGAATTCGCTCGTACCGTCTCCGCGCGAGACGAAGTAGAGGTAGCGGCTTGCCGCGGGATGCACCGCCGCTTCGATCGAGGCGGGGGTGGGCATCGAAATGGGCGTGGGCGGCAATCCCGGGATGCGGTACGTGTTGTAGGGCGTGTCGCTTCGAAGGTCCTGCTTCGTCAAGCGCCCCCTCCACGCGGGCCCGAGCCCGTAGATCACGGTGGGGTCGGTCTGAAGGGGCATTCCGACCTTCATGCGGTTGTGAAAGACGGAGCTCACGAGGTGACGGTCGCTCCTCTCGCCCGTTTCCTTTTCGACGATCGAAGCGAGAATCAGGGCTTCGTAGGGCGTCCGAACGGCCACTTCCGCCGAGCGGCTCGCCCAGGCTTCGTCCAAGAGGCGCTTCTGGCGCGCAACGGCCTGCTTCATCACCGCAAGGTCCGTCGTGCCCGAACCGTAGCGGTACGTGTCGGGCGCGAAAAAGCCTTCCAAGGACGGGTAGTCGGAGAGCCCCAGGGCGCGCTTCAATTCCTCTTCGCTCATGCCGCGCGTGACGGGCTTCAAGTTCACACCCTCGGCGAAGATCGCACGCACTTCCCAGATCGTGGCGCCGTCGGGGATGCGCAGCTGCTGATCGATCACGGGACCTTCGGCGAGCAGGTCGAGAATCCCCGTGCGGGTGACGCCAGCTGGGAAGCGGTAAAGCCCTGCGTGGATGCGACCCATGCCCGAAGGATGGAGGCGCGAGGCCGCACGCATGCTCCAATCTTCGACCTCCAGGCCCGCTTCGCGCATCTTCGCGATGATGCGGCGCGCACCGTCTCCTTCTTCGACCATGACGTCGACCGTGGCGGTCTTCACCGTCACGGGAACGGGCACTTCGTTCACGTAGTGGCGCAGCCCGAAAAAGCCCCCGACCGCAAGGATCGCAAGAAGCACCGCCGCGACAAAGCACCCTTTCAGAAAGCGCCGGGCGAAGCTCGGAGAATTCGACCGATCGGGCTTTTCCGTCTTGACGACCGAGTTTTCGACCGCGGCGGGCGCATCACGCATATCGGGCGCAACGGCTTTCGGGGACTTGCCGGCGTCTTCCGATGTTTCCGACGTTTCGGCCTTTTCGAGCGCTTCGGGGGGCGAGTCGCTCTCGCGGGGCCCTTCGGTCCCGTCGGTCTCCCCTTCGGACTTCTCTTCGGACTTTTCGTCGGTCGCTGCAACGGGCTCGGCGGTTTCGACAGGTTCGGCTTCCTTGTCGGACGCCGCGTCGGCTTTTTCATCGGCCTCTTCATCGACCTTTTCGACCGTCTTTTCGAGGTTGGTCCGGTCAACATCCGTCTTGACTTCCGTTCGGACGTCCTCTGCGGGCGCACTTTCGGTCGCCTTCCCGGCGTCGTTCTCGACGTCCTTTTCGGCTTCGTTGTCGGCGGTCGGGCCCTGTGTTCGGTTCTTCGTCACGGCGAATGGGTTCCTTCTTTTCGGGTTCTTTCAAGCGTTCGTAGGATAGTGCGGTGAGTGTAGCGGATGGAAGATCCGCGGCGCACGCTTCCAGCGAAGACTCGCACGAGCACCCCCGGTGCGGTCCGATCCGCTATCCTTGTCGGACCGAAAACTTTTCCTTTCTGAAGGAGACCAGCCATGCTTACCGCCCTTCCCGGCGAGGCGAGCCGCCCGGAGAGCTTTGCGCTCGCCGCGGCCCCCTGCGGCGCCTTCCGTCCGCTTGACCTGATGCTCGTGCGCGTCACGGGTGCGGACGCCGTTTCGTTCCTGCACGGTCAGTTCACGCAGCGCGTCGACAATCTCGGTGCTTCGATTCGCACGGCGGGCTATTGCTCGCCCAAGGGTCGACTCCTGGCGGTCGTTCGCCTCTGGCGCGAAGACGATGCCGTGATGATGCTTTTCCCCGCGTCGATTGCCGGGGGATTTCTGAAGCGCCTGCGCATGTACGTTCTGCGCAGCGACGTGACCTTTGAAACCGTCGACGTACCCGGTCTCGCGCATCTCTCGGGCGCCGAAGGGCTCGAAGCGGCTCGTGCGCTCGGGTTCGAAGGACTCGAAGCGCTCCCCGCCGCAGGAGAGATCGTCGAAGTCCCCGGCATGAAGCTTATGGGGCTCTCGCCCGCTTCGGACCTTCCGGGCTTTGCCGCGGGCGGCCCCCGCGCACTCCTTCGCACGACGGACCCCGCCCGCATCGCGCACCTTCCCGAATCCTCCGCCCTCTGGTGGGCGGCCGAAATCGCCTCGGGCGTTGCGACCGTACACCCTGAAACGCGCGAACTTTTCGTGCCGCAGGCGGTGAACCTGGAGCTTGTCGACGGGGTCGTCTTCTCGAAGGGTTGCTACCCCGGTCAGGAAGTCGTCTCGCGCGTGCAACATATCGGCGAGACGAACCGTCGTGCGGCGATCGGTCGTACGGCGATCGGGACGGCCCCTCTGCCGGGTGCCCCCGTCTTCACCGCCGAAGGCGTCGCGGGCCACGTCGTCGTCGCCGTCTCGAACGGGACCGAAACGGTGATCCTCTACAGTGCAACGAAGACCGCGCTTGAATCGGGCGTGGCGCTTTCGCCCGAAGGCGAAACCGTGCAGACGGTCGAGCTTCCCTACCGCTACCGCAATGTGCTTGCAGGTTGAGAACGCTCTTCGTTCGGCGTAAAATTGCCCCGTGGGAGGCCCTCCGTTCGAGGTGCCTCCCATTTTTTGAGCCCGTTCCTCGCGTTCGGGACCGTTTTTTCCAACCGCAACTACAAAAAGACAATCGGGTCAATCACCCCTGCCTGAAGGCAGAGGCTTGAGCGATCAGGCCGGTTGACCAGCCTCAGTGATCCGAAAGGAGAACTACGTTGCAGTTAGGTTACAAGACCCGCCCCGGGGTGCTTCCTCAG
>ENA-UERU01000911-UERU01000911.1-human-gut-metagenome-genome-assembly--contig:-NODE-911-length-19336-cov-4.148087_pt1 | contig 19336 bp, 23 predicted proteins | sample MGYA00242988_ERZ507989 | MGnify/ENA primary metagenome ERZ507989 (study PRJEB26167, sample SAMN06115519) | human gut metagenome | host: Homo sapiens | place: China:Hunan | collected 2015-08-21 | study...
GCAGCCGTACTCTGATTTCAAGCCCTTTGCTCCGTCGTCAGAATTAAGGTAAATATCTACCCATGTGCCACCGCCTAAATATACCATACCCTCTGGGCTGCATTTCGGGCGGTGTCCCAGTGTCCATACAGAACGTGGTACAATGCCGTTGCTTACTGCGCTTTCCCAGCCTGTGCCAAAAATAACGCTGCTGCCATTAAGCGGCTGTAAATTGCTGTCCACCTTGCGGCAGCGTCCATAATGAAAGCCGCCGATTTTACGGCTGTTTGTAGCGTTCCAGCCCGTCGGGTATGTAGAGTTAAGGGAAATTACGTATTTCTCGTCTGCGCTGTCAATTCTGCTATCGCAGATATATACGTAATAGTCTTTACCTACCGCAAAAGCGCTGCCTGCGTCCAGATTAGCAGCCGTAAGAATGGTGTTTGCTGTCTTGAAAATTCCAGCACCACCCACGGCAATTACGCAACCCTCTACTACGGTCAGTTCATTTGCTCCGCTGGCGTAAATGTACTCATTGCTCGGTGCTACAATATCGCTGATTGTAGCCATTTTATTTACGTTCAAAAGCGCCCTTGCGTCGGTCTTTGTAACGTCGTCCACTAATAATCTACTCATACTGCTTTAATACTCCTTTCAGTGCTGCAATGTCGTCTGTTGTCATTCCTGCCACGGTGTCTGTGCGTTCCAGCGCAATTACCTTGCAGCCCGCTTTTACCGCTTTGGAAAGTGTAAGGGCTGTTCTGTCGTTTCCTGCCTCTCCTGCTGCCGCTGCCTCGTCGGTCTGGATATGTGTTACTCCCTGCACCGTGCCGGATACGTCGCCCGCTACGAATTTCATACCTACCGCTGCCTCGTCGCAGTAATATACCGTAACCGCCTTTTTCTCTTCCTCTACAGCTGCTACGCCGCACTCAATATAACGCTGGTTCTCTGCGCTCTCGATTTTTGCCAGCAAATCCGCTGCCGCCAGTTCTCCGCTTGCTACCATAGCAAGGCAGTTGTAATAGTCCTCTTTTGTCTTTAATACTTTAGGAAATCCTTTCATGGTCTGCCGCCTTTCTAAAATGTATTTGCAAGATAGGAATTACCCACGTAGGTAACCCCTAACACTGCCGTTTCTACTGTTCTTTCGTAATGCTGGCTCATGTATGCCGCACCCATGTAGCACAATCCCAGTACAGCATCATGCTTATAGTCAATGCCCCAGCCGCTTTCTACTCTCTTAAGTCGCTCGTCCAGCGCTGCTATTGCCTCTTTGGTTTCTTTCGTGCCCGCCTCTGCCTGCTTTTTCACTTCCTGCATGGCTGCTGCCAGCTCTTCAATTTGCAGTTGCAGGCTGCCTGCTATGTCCTCGCCCAGCTTGTCCTTGATACTCTCAAACCATGTGTTAAATTCGTTTTCAGCGTCCGACTGGAATAGCTTAATTTTTGCCATAAAGTCTGTATAGGCGTTTAAAAGTTCCTTATCCCAGTTGTCAAGCGTGCTTTCAAAACTGCTGTATCTTTCGTTAAACCGGCTCTCATACTGCGCAAATAAGCCCTCTGTCTTGCTTACGTAGCTGTCATATACGCCCGCAATCTCTGTAAGGTACTTTTCCATACTCTGCTTATATGCGCTGAACTCGTCCAGCACGGCTGCGCTGTATGTGTTGAAAAAGTCCGTAAACTGCTTTGTAAGCACGCTTGCGTCTATCTCTTCCACCGTTCCTGTTACAATGCCGCAGACTGCGCTATTAAACCGCTGGTCTGTGATGTTCTGCGTCTGTATCCTTGTTACACCCTTGCCTACGTAAATATCTGCAAGCGCAAGCTCCCATATTTCCGTAGTGCGTGTTACTGCCGTTGCTGTCGGCTTTGCAGACGGTGTGCCTTTCAGCACCGCAATATACATATCTCTTTGCGGCAAATCCCAGCGAACTACTACCCTGTCCACCCTGTTAAGCGCTCCCTCTGCCGTATCCAGTGTTACGCTAAGCGTTGCAGGATTTCTAAAGGCGTAGCCGTTTATAAAGGCATAGCCTGCATTTACTCTTATTTCCATGCCGCTGTAAGCTACCACCTGTAGCCCGTCGCTCGGCTTTGGAAAAATGCCGTTTGCAATGAAAGTAGCAAAGTACCACGCCCAATCCTCGGCTTTATATACCCTGTCGTACTCTCCGTCTACTGCCACGGCATTAAACGGTAAGCTGTTTGCCATTTCTGCTACCTCACTTTCCTAATCTGGTCTACCAGTGTCGGCAGGCTGTCGCCAAAAGTCGCCTCTACGGTTTCCTTGCCTTTCTGGTATGTTTCTGTTACTTCTGTAATACGTGCATCTATCTGTATGCTCCACTTGGTTTCTTTGCAAGTAATGCGGTCGCCTAAATCAAAATCAGCCTTAAATTTCAAGTTTGAATTTGTATTTATGGTACTTACAAAATTTATGTTCTTTCCGTAGTTTTCCAGCTCTGCGCTGCCTCTCGTTTTCAGCATTGCAATATAGGTATTCAGCGGTATTGTTACTTCTGTTTCCCCCTGCTGGTATTTTCTGGCAATGTCCGTAGCGTCGCAAAATACCTCTACCAAATCCAGCCCCGCTGCGCCCTCGCCGTCCACTGTGGTTACTGGCTGGCTGCCGTCGTCGTCAGCTGCTCCCTGCACATAAATAAAGTTGCCGCAGTTCTCTATACTTGCTGTATATTCCTGCTCATTGACATTATCAAAATCTTTTGAAAATATGCAGGGCGTGTTACCCTCAGTATTTGTGGCTGTAAGGTCATTGCCCTTATACAGATAAAAACCAAACATTCTCTCTCTTTCGTTAAGCAGAATGTCGTAGCCCAACTTTCCAGCCTGCGCCCTTGCCTTTACTTCCTGCCCCAGCTGTGCGTATACCTCGTTTGCATATTCAACCGCCACGCCGTCAATGGTTTCCTGCGCCAGAAATGTAAACAATGGAAAACGCCGCTTTGTGCCTGCCTCGCTACCGCAGTTGTTCTTTACCATAAGGTTTATAAGGTACTGGTTTGTACCTGTTGCCACAATCTGCGGATAAATGCAACGCTTATTAAGCCACCAGCTAAGCATATAGCCCTGCGCCTCTAACTGCTCTACGCCGTTCTCGTCTTTGGTAATGTGTACATAGGTTATCTGCGCTGCCCTGCGCCATACGCCGCCGTCAGCGGTCTTTACTTCCTTTTTTCCGTCGTGCTTTGTTATCAAATTGCCCTCTACCAGCAAACGGCTGTTATTGTCCGTAATCGGCGCAAGCAGGCTAAAAGTTCCTACGTCAAAATATTTTGTATGCCATATCAGGCTTGGCAGTTCGTCTATAGCTCCCAGCGGCTGTACTGTCTTGTCAAATACTCTAAGCTCCATACCGTCACACTCCTAAAAATTCCTTGCTGTAGAATATGGATACTTCCAGAGAATTTACGCCGCTGGCTGCATCATACCTAAACATATTGTCGCCTATGGCAAGCTGCATAAATGTACTGTCTACATCAATGTAGCGGAAATAGTCGGTTTCTACGCCGTCCCTTATCAGCTTAGCGCCCTTGCTGCCGTACTTCGTGTTAATCTCTATCACGTCGCCCGTTTTCATAGTGGCGTTAATCTGTATAAATTCCTCGGTATCCACATTAAGCAGTATCGGGTTTGAAACTGTCCCCAGTGCTGTAAACCTTATCCTCATTCCCGTTGATACGTCGCCCTCGTTGTAGCAGTCCACTATTACGCTTTCCGCTCGGTATCCGTATATCATGCTCTTTGTGCTGTCCTTTTCGATAACGCAAGGGAAATGCCACGCAGCCACCCAGCTTGCTATATCCTCTTTTGTTTCTTCCTCTTCCCGCCAGAACGGGTTAAGGCACTCTATTTGTAAATCAAACTCATAAAGTACCTCTTTCTTTAGTATCTTAGGCTCTCCATACGCCCTGCAATCAATCACGCGCTTAAAGCCGCCGTACTCATACACCAGCGTAGCGCTAAGCTCTGGGTTAAATGTCTTAAGCATACGGCGGCGCAGTTCCAATGCCTGCGCCTTGTCCCGTGTGTTGATATGTCCCACTACGTCTATGTCCCTCGCCTCGATACGCTGCCCTACGTAGGTGTCGCCGTGCTGCCCCATACTGTTTGTGCTGTAAATGACGCTCGTAACGCCGGAAATGCCCTCTACGTCTTTACTTATATTGCAATGGTATACGCTGTCTACTCCCAGCTCTAACCGCTCGCCCCTTGAATTTATGTAAGTCAGTTTTTCATTTTCCATGTGTTACACCGTCCTTGCTATCATTCTGAACTGTCGAGCTGCCTCTTTCTGCTGCTTTGCATAGTCCGTGGTATTCGCATAAATATACTGATTGACAACTACGCCGCCTGCTGCACTGCCGCCACCTCTCGGCTTTGGCTTTTTGTCGTCGTTATCATACTTAAATTCATTGCCTACATTTACCTTTGCGTCTACGTCAAACTCCTGCGGTACGCTGTTCTCAATCATTTTCTTAACGCCGCCAATTTCATTAGAAAAGCCAACGCCGATACCCTGCGCCAGATATACGCCGATTTCGTCACGCATCAGCTTAGACGGGCTGGCAATTCCGAATAAATCTTTAAGGAAGTCGGTAACGTCTCCTACCCAGTCGCTTATTTTGTCTTTTATCCACCTCGTAGCGCCGCTTATGCCGTTCCAGATGCCCTCTACCATGTTTTTACCGAACCCTGCAAACGTACTGCCAATATCCTTAAATACGTCTGTTATTCCAGTAATTACATTTTTCATGCCCTCTACGGCTTTGTTCTTTACTTCTGTACCCCATGTAGCCACTTTGGAAATTGCACCAGAAATGCTGTTATAAATCTTTTGCGGTATTTCCTTAACAATCGTAACAATGCCCGTTACCATGGCGTTCATTACCTCTTTGGCTTTCGTAAGCATATTGTTACCCCACGTAGCCACTCTGGTTACTGCCCCTACTATGCTGTTCCAGATTTTCTGCGGCAGCTCCTTAACAATATCTATAACTTTCGTTACAAAATCCGTTATAACTGTGCCGCCTTTTTCCTGCATATTTGCGCCCCACTCTGCTATTTTCTCAACGCCCGCAACGATTGCCTGCGGTATCAGAGTAGGTAGCTCTTTTATTTTATTTATGATTGTCGTTACCAGCTTGCCTGCCGCCGTCAAAATCTTAGGCAGCCCCGTAATCAGTCCTGTTACAATGGCTGCTATAATTTGCGGTATGGCTGCGATTAAAAGCGGTATTGCATCTATGATGCCGTCAATCAATGCAACTATAATATCGCCCGCACTTTCGATAATAAGCGGTATGCCCTCAACCAGTGCATTTATGATAGCCGTTATGATTTCCGGCAGTGCCTCAATCAGTACAGGCAGCGCTGCTACCAGTCCCTGTGCCAGCCCCGTAAGCAGCTGTAATGCTGCTGTAATCAGCAACGGTATATTTTCTATCAGCATGGTTACAATGTTCGTAACCACCGTTACGATTGTTGGCAGCAATGTAGGTAACGCTTGTGAGATACCTTGCGCCAATTCCGTAATAATCTGTACACCTGCCTCTAAAAGCTGCGGTAAAATGGTAAGTAGCGTATCTATGATTGTCGGTATAATCTGCCCGATTATGCTTATCATTTCCGGCAGCATTCCAACCAGCGTATTAAGTAAGTCCTGTACACCGCTCATTAAAGGCGGTAATAACTCCTGTATAACCTGTGGTATATACGTTGCAAGCTGCTCTACGATTTCTCCCAGTCCACTTACCAACCTCGGTACTGTTTCTATTACCCTTGGTGCTATATTCCCTACCACTGTTACAATACTGTCTACCAGATTGCTTGTAAGCTGTGAGAAATTCGCCTCGCTGTCTGCCATTCCAGCTATCCAGTTGTCCCACGCTGAACTCATGGAACTAACCGAACCCTCTATTGTTGTACTTGCCTCTTTTGCCGTTGTCCCTGTTATGCCCATTTCCGTCTGTACGACGTGAATAGCGTCTACAACGTCTGAATATGATGAAATATCATACTTAATGCCGGATAGCTTGCTTGCATCATCAAGCAGTCGCTGCATTTCCTCTTTTGTACCGCCATATCCCAGTTTTAAGTTATCCAGCATGGTATAATTCTGCTTTGCAAAACCGTTATAGGCGTTCTGTATAAGCGATATATCAGTACCCATTTTATTTGCATTGTCTGACATATCCGTAATTGCCACGTTTGCCTTTTCTGCTGCCGCTGCCGTGTCATTATTCATACTGGCAAGCAGCGACGCTGAAAAGCTGGTAACTGTTTCCATGTACTCATTTGCAGACATTCCGGCTGTTTTATATGCGTCGTTTGCATAACCAACAACCGTATCAGACGACGTTTTGAAAAGAGTTTCTACACCGCCTACAAGCTGTTCCTGTGCTGCGTATCCCTCTATCGCTTTTGTGGTAAGCGCTCCTATGGCTGTTGCCGCTCCCGCAACTGCTGCCGCCGTCGCCGCTGCTGCTGCTTTAAGCGCTGTACCCATTCCGCTTAGTACGCTTGTAAATCCAGAAAATTTACCCTTTGCGTCGTCTGCCTGTTCCCCGCTGTCTTTTATTTCCTTTCCCATTTCGTCAGCGGCTTTTTCTGCTTTTTCCATTTCGTCAGTCGTTTTGCCTAATTCCTGCTCTGTCTTTACAAGCGCTGCTTTCTGGTAATTTAACTGGGTTTCAAGTTTTTTACTTTCTTCGCTATTGTCTCCTGTTGCCTTGCGACATTTTTCTAAAGCCGCCTCGGTTTCTTTTACCTTTTTTGCCTGCTCGTCGTATGTTTTCTGTAGTACCGCCTGCTTTGCTTTCAGCGCATCTACGCTGCTTGCATTGTCCTTATATTCAGCCGTTACAAGTTTCATTTCAGAATTAAGCACTTTAAGGGTGCTGTTAATTTCCTTGCAGGCTGCTTTATACTCTGCCTCTCCGTCAAAACTTAACCTTGTTTTGACGTTCTGCGTCTTATCTGCCATAATTAAAAGCCCCCTAACGCTATGTCTATATCGTCCATGTTTTCTGTAGCTGCTGGTGTTCCCGCCTGTTCCTGTCGGAAAATGTGCGGGTTATATTCCTTGTGATATTTAAACAGTGTCGTTATCTGGTATGGTGTTTTTCTCCATGCCTCACGTTCCCTGTATCTCAAAAGCACTACTGCAATATACAAAAGCCGTGCAGTATCTAATTTTCCTGCACGGCTGCCCTGTTTCCCTCTTCTGTTGTTTCTTCTCCGTCGTTTTCGTTCTCTGTGTCGCTGTTGTCTCCCGTAGTTCCTCTGTAGAACGATTTAAAAATAGCGTTCTGTACTTCCTGCAAATTTCCTGCGTGTATCAGTCTGCCTACCCTCTTCTCTTCAAGCAGCTGGGCGTTTTCGTCCTCTGCTAAAAGTGCCTCGTTAATAAGCAGCGTAAGTAACCACCTTGTATCTTTAAAAAGGTTTGGGTTATCTTTATTGAATACCTCACTTAATTTGTCGTAGCCTCCAAACTTTTCCTGTACTTCGTCTAATGCGTTCAGCGAAAAAAGTAAACCATATTCTTTGCCGTTCAGCTCTACGGGAAAAGCCCCGCTCTTTAATGCTCCCATGATATAAAATTAAGGCGCAGCCCATGCTACGCCTCTCTCCTTTCCTGTTTTATACACTTTCCATTGCTGCTGCCTTTTCCGGCACTGCTGTAAACCACGTTTTAGCCGCTGCGCTTTCCTCTGTTCCCACAAAGTCTGCTTTCCACAAGTTATCTTTCTTTCTTGTTGTAAAAGATGCCTCAATGTCCGGCGTGTTAAACTTGATACTCTCGCCCTTTGTTTCGTACTTTTCAGATGGTACTTTAAATTTTGCTTTAAGCAGCCATACGTAACGGTATTTACCACCCGTTTTCTTAGCTCTGAACCCTACAGCAACATACGGCGGCTCGTCCTCTTTTCCCGCCCATACTACGCTGTTCTTATCTACTGCCTGCCCCAGCAGCTCTGCCAGCACTTCCGGCGTAAGGTCTTTAATTCCCAGCTTAAGCGTTCCGCTTGCAAACTCCGTGACGCTCTCGCTCAATGTGTCGTCTGCATACAAGCTGCCGTCTGCTGTCTTTACGGATAAATCGGCGCTCATTGCCTCTGCCATTTTCTTAGGTGTCCCGTAGCTCTCTGCTCCGTCTGCCTCTGTGCATACGGCGTAATATAAATCTTTCAGTCCCAGTGTCATTGTTTAATCACTCCTCTTTCAAAATCTCGACTGTGATAGGCACTAACCAGTACCCCGTTTCTGTTTCGTAGCTTTCTGCGTCTATGCTGTTGATATAAACGCCTGCTGCTTTCAATACCTCTTTTGTCTTATCAAGCTGCGCCTCAAAATCGCCCTTATGGAAAAGCGTAACTCTATACATTTCCCTGCGCTCTTTCTCTTCGTCGTCTGCATTTACCGCAGGCGTACCCAGCAGCCGCAGAAACGTATAATATGCGTCTGGCTTATCCCGTCCAGTGTAAACGCCTCTCTGGGCTGGCAACCCTGCGCTTTCTAAAATCTCCTGTATACTCATTCGCCTGTTTCACTCTCCCATATACTGCGCTGTGCCTCTACTACCTTTTCGTGCGCCTTTTCGTTTGCCACTGTCATATAAGGGCGTGCAGCGTGGCTACTTGTGCCGTACTCTGCCACAAAGCCGATTGTTGCATAGCGCACCTTGCTTTTATCTCCTTTTCTGTCGTTTCCATGCTTTGCCCGTCCCTGTGGGTATATCTCTACGTATTTCTCCGTATCGTCGCCCTTTACGTCCGTAGCTTTTATGGAATTGATAAAACCGCCCGTTTCATTCAGTCCCATTGCCTGTGCCTCTGCTCTCTGTGCCTCTATCAGCACATCAGCACCAGCTTTAAGCATTTTGGGGACTGCCTCAACTGTAGCCGCCTCTCTCCGGCTGAAAGCGTCTATAATATCTTCCAGCCCGACTGTGTTAAACTCTCCCATGCTTACACCTCGTTTCTGTGGCGTAAATCTGTAAGCGTAAGCTCTATGGTGTCTGTTCCTGTATCGTAGGTCTTAAGTACAAAATAGCGCCGCCCGTTTACTTCTACTACGTCCTCGCCGCCATAATCTGCCTTGTGTACCTCGTACTTTGCCTCTACCAGTTTTCCTGTCTGCTGGCTCTTGAAATACTCGCTATACCCCACTGATTTTTTATTACAAAATACAGTACGGGTGCTTTCTTTCGGCTTTGTCGCAAATCCGTTTTTGTTTACCCTGTCTTTTTCGCTTACCTCGCTTATCAGCGTTATTTCGTCTATCCAGTCCATACCTTACCTCTCTTTTAGGTGTCCGTTTCGGACACATAGCCCAAATAAACGCTACCGCAATAGCAGTTACCCAGATATGCAGCATCTGTTTTATGCTCTAAGGCATCTATGCGCCCGTCCAATGTTTCCATGTTTTCGTAAACTTCTGAAAACGTATTATTTACAGCTTGCATATTGCTGTTTTCTCTGGCTTTCACTTCCTGTACCAATGCCTTTAAGCTGGTAAAGCTAAACCACCTCATGCCAGCACCTCACTTATGCAAACAAGGCTTTTATTTCCTGCTGCGTAATTTCTGTAAGGTCTGCTACTGTCAGTGCCGTTATTCCTTTTGTAGCTGTAAATTTGCCTGTTTTGTTATCATACGCAAGCCCTGTAATCACATTTCCTGCGCCCGTAACTGCTACGCTTAAGTCGTCCAGCTGGATAAGTCCCGCTACTGCCTCGTTGATTGCTTTTGTTACGTCTGCGGTCTTTGCATATGTTGTCAGTGCATTTGCAATGGCTGCCGTTACTTCCGTAGTCTTTGCATAACTGCTTAAGTCTACTTTCCAGTCGCCCACCTTTTCCAGCTTACCGTTAATTACCATGTATTCGCTGTAAAGGTTTCCTGCCTCTCCACTGGCATTTTTTACCATGTAAATTTTCTTTTCTGCGCCGTCCGCTGCTGTATCAATATCTCCCGTGCTGTCTACCATTACACGGCTTAAGTGGTCTGTCCCTGCAATCGCTGTGGAAATAGCGGCGGCTACCTCTGTTGCGGTCATTCCGTCTTTAATTCCATAGCCTGCAAGCGTTGTAGCTGCGTCTGCTTTCCCGTTTATAAGGCTTTTCAAATCTTCTGTAAGATTTTCTACAGCCACCTTATCAAGCCCCCCCAGCGCCCCTATGTCGCCTTTTTCTGCATAGCGTTCTTTAATTTCCGCTACCAGAAATTTAAGGGTATCGTATGTAACTCTCTTAATTGCCATTGCTCTTATTTCTCCTATCCAAACAAATCCTTAATATCCTGCTCTCCTACTTCGCCGTCCGCAGTATCTGGCGTAACGCCGCCTGTGTATTCACTGGATAGGCTTAAGTGCGTTTTAAGACACTCGTAAGATTTCCGAAATTGCTCTGATTTATCAGAGTATCCAAATTCTGCCTTGCAGTATAGCGTAATGGCTCTAATAATCAGTGCGTCTGTTTCTTCCAGTTTCTTTACGCCTACGTCCTGCAAATCCATTTTGCAGGCGGCTATACAGTCGTTTATTTCCTCTGTGATTTTCTCACTGGTGCTGCTGATACGCAGCGCCGCCCGCATTTTCTCGGTTAATGTTGTGATATCTGCTGCCATAGCCTGCATCCTCTTTCTTACTCTTCTATTACTGCTGCTACGCCTGCCTCTTCCAGAACTGCTGCACGTTCTCTGCTTACGGTGTAAGTGTCCCCAGTATCCTTAATCTGGTTTAATTCCATATCACGGAAACGGCGCTTTACTTTCACTTTTACCAGCCTTGCTACTTTCTTTTCTTCCTCGGCTTTAGTTGCCGCCTCTGCTGCTGCCTTTTCCGCTTCGGCTTTCGCTGCTGCCTCGGCTGCCGCCTTTTTGTCCTCTTCCGTAAGCTCGTTGTCGTCTGGTATGTCTACCTCGACGGCTGCGCAGCGTGCAGCAATTTCTTTCTTTGTTCCCTCTGCATCTACGCCCAGCTGCTTTGCCAGTTCCTGCAAATCCTCTTTCTTATAGCTTTCCAGCTCTTTTGCGTCTAAGTATCCTTTCATGCTCTGCCTCGCTTTCTTACACTGCTGTTACACCCTTTTTAACTAAGATAATGCCCGCAGCGTCAGCTACTTTGCCGTCCACTACCATTAAGCACTTATTCTTAATCTTGTTGTTGTCGTGGTCTGTCCATTTCACTACCTGCATTTCCATGTTGGTATTGATAACGTAATCAGAGAAATTCATAAATACTGCGATTACGTCGCCCTCGTTTGCGTCGTCCCAGCTCGGTAAAACGTCGTCCTCTACAGTTTCCACATTCTTACCCATAAAACGGTATGTTTCCTCTCCGTTCACGCCGTAGTTTGTGCGTCCGATAGGCTGCCCGTTCTTATCTTCCATGCCGTCAATGCCAGTATCAAAAGTGGACTGGTTCATAACAAAGCTGCCGTTTCTGTACGCCTTTTTCATTTTGCCTTTTACCTTGTGCCAGCCGTTCCAGCTTGCATACTCTTCCGGTGTCAGAGTAATTACAGCTGTTACCCTGCTGTCTTTCAGAACGCCCAGCGGCTGCCCCTCGCCTGTACCGTTGAAAATGGCAATTTCGATAGCCTTTACCATTGCCTCTGTTGCCATAGGTACGAACAAATCAGTAAACATTTTCAATGTTACTACATTTGCTAAAATGCTCTGGGAAATTTTGCACTCCAAACCGTAATAATTGAAAGTTACGGAATTTTTAGCAGATGCTTTCTGGTCGTCGCTGCTCTTTGCCTCTGTAATCCAGTGTGCAGTAGGCTTTAAGTCTGCAATCGGAATGGAAACGCCGCCCTGTACGTTAATCTTACGCACCTTTGCATAAATGCTGCCGTAGCTTTCCAGTTTCTGGATAATTTCATTCATAATAGTTGTCGGAATTACAGCGCCGCTGTCTGCTGTGGTGGTGGTTTCAGCTGCTCTGTACTCTGCCGGAATAGCAACGCCTCTGCATACATAATTCATAAACGCTTTTCTGTATGCCGTAGTGTCGTATTTGTCCTCTGGTTCTCCTGCTCCTGCGCCGCCTGCTCCCTTGAAATTTCTAAGCAGCGTGGTATCTGCTCCCGCTCCACCTGTCGGCTCTCCTGCTGCAATTCTTTCAAGCAGCTTTTTACGTTTCTCTGCCGCTGTCAGTAAAGCGGTACGCTCTTCCTGTAAGTCTGTTACCTCTGTTTCCAGTTTTGTAATTTCCTCGTCCGTAAGCTCTGCCGCTCTGGTGTTAAGCTCTTCTTTGATTTCGGCTAATCTTGCCTCAATTTCCTTTAATCTCATAGTCTGTGTTCTCCTTTTTTGTTTTGATTTTTATAAGCTCGCCTTAATCTTTAGTATTGCTGCCCGCCTCTTAAGCAACTCCTGCCGCTCCCGCTCATAACTCCTACTCGCAAAAGCACGGGCGCTTATTTCAGTATCGTTATTTGCCGGAATACTCACGGCTGATACATCATAAACCTTTTTGATTTTCAAAATTGTTCTTGTATGTGTTTCTCTGTCGTAGCTTTCCTCTGCCACTGTAAACGCCCATGACATTTTAGTAATCATTCCTGCGCTTATGTCTTGATACAGCCCACGGGCTAAGTCTGTCCGGCTTAAGTCTGCTGCCACTAAAAGCCCCTTTGCGTCCGGCTCTAAAATCAGCGTATTATTTGACTGTCTGGCAAATACTCTGCCCTCATGGTCGTACTGCATGATAACGTCACTCATGTCTGCGCTGTCTAATGCGCGTGCGTCTATTCTTTCGTAAATCTTTACCGGTGTGTCTGAACCTGCCTGATAGAATGTCATAGTATTGACGTGGGTGGGATAAAAGGTATGGCGCATTAAATGTAGTGGCGTAGCCCTCTACGTAGCACTCCGACTGTATACGCTTTTCGCCGGAACTCTGCGCTACCAGAGGTGCTACCAGCGTTCTATATTCCCGTTCTTTCTTAACCGGCATTATTTACACCCTCTTTCTCTTTCTGTCCGTTCTGCGGCTCTTCTCCTGCTGCTGGTTCTGTCTGCTGTTGTACTTGCTGTATGATAACTGGCTGCTCACTTCCTTTGTTCAGCTCGCTTACCTCTGTATATTCCTTTCGGATATAATACTTTTCCCCGTCCTCAACGTGTGCCATGTTCCATATATCCATCACGCCGTTTCTGTTCAGTAACGCACGGTCAAAAAGCTGTGTGCTTACGCTTAACTTTGTGGCGTTGCTGGCGTATTGCAGGCGATTTGCAGAAAAGAAAATAGCATTGCCGCAGGCTCTTTCTCTCTCTGTAAAGCTCATATTTGTCATAACAAGCGATAATTGTATTGCAAACGGTTCTATTTTTCCCTCGTAGTAGGCGTTCCACGTATTTTCATCAAATTTATTTTGCAGAATGTCCATATTTGTACCAAAATGCGTACATACATTTTCTTGTATGTGCTGCATCTGCAATGCGTTTGGTGTGTACGGTTTACTTTCTACCTGTTTCAGCTCACTAAACTTGTTATCATAAATAATCATGCCGCTATCGTTGTCTGCGCTTAAGTTGTCCTCTGTAAAGCGTTCCCGTTCTTTCTTTATATCATCTGGTTTCAGCATATTTGCCACCTTTGCCAGAAAACGGATATTTGCCGAATTTTTTTCAGCGTTTATAATTCCCTCATTCTGCGTATGTATCAGCTGCATAGTTGGTGCAAGCGTGCTGTTGTCCTCTCCAAAAAGGTCGTCTTTATATTCAAAGTCTGTCATAATGCCTACGCGCTCAAACTCAATAGCTCCATAGCTGCCATTTGCAAACAGATACCGTAAATATAACTGCCCCTCACTCTCTACCACCTCGCAGCGTTCAGCCCGCAGTGGATACCAGCCACACAAGCGCCCGTATTCGTCCTCGATAGGTATAATAAAAGCGGTGTGTTCCACCGCTACATACGTTGCCAGACGCTTTATAAATTTTGTTGTATCCATGAAGTAGTTGGGCTTATGCTGTAGTGTCTTTTCCAGTGACTTAAGAGCGCTGCCCTCTATCTCCGGCTTTAGCTTGCTGCAATGTGTAGCAAAATTATTTATAGCCGTTCTGGTTAAATCCATTTCATACACGCCGCCGCTAAAGCTGGTAAACGTCGGGCTGTATCCGTTCAGCATTTTGAAATAATTACCTATGGCTTTTAATTCTTTGCCATGAAAAAGATAGTCTAAAAATTTCATGCCGTTTACACTCCTTTCTATGCGGCATTTTTAAGCAGCTCGCCGCACTCTTCCCAGTATTTCTGCCGCACGGTCATTGCATCTATGACAGATACAAAGCCGTCGATATGCGCCCGCTGCTCGATTTTTATAGGTCTGAATTTTCTTGTCTCCATGTTGTGCTTAAGCGCAACATTTAAGAAATGCGTCTTTAGTAAATTGTTGTCGGCAATCTTAAAATCGCCGTCTTTTATGATGCCCTCAAACTCCCGTATAACTGGTGTAAGGTTCTCGCCTTGGTAAACGTCGTCCATGTGAAAACCATAATTTGCCATATCGGTAATAAGGTACTGGGCGCTGTATCTGTCGTAGCCGATTTTCAACGGTCGTATGCCGTAATCTTCCAGCAGCATAGTAAACCAGCCGTAAACGTCGTGGTAATCTACGTAATTCTCGCCGCTTAAGGTTATCAGCCCCTTTTTAACGAATATGTCATACGGCACGCCGTCCGTAGCCTGTAAGTATTCCAGTCTGCCCCGTGGCATAAAGAACTGTGTAAACGCATACAGTGTACCGTCTTTCTGAATAACCACACTGGCTGCTGTTAAGTCCGTTGTCTGGCTTAAGTCGATACCGCCCACTGCGTAGCAGTCCCTAAAGTCCTCTAAGGTCTTTTCTACTCCGGCGTTCTCTACTGTCTGATATTCCAGCCATGCAATAGAGCTGTTCTGCTTGATATTGCAATACTTTGTAAGGAACTCTGCTTTTTTACTTAAGCTACCCTCTGCTACTGCTATCTCGTCCATAAAGAAACTTTCTTTTACGGATACGCCCATGTTAGGGTTAGCCTTTTTCAGTTCGTCTATGTCGTTCCACTTCTCCACATCATCAATCATGTAAAGGAATGGTAATAGCCTGCGCTCTTTGCTGTTTCCTTTCAAGAAACTTGTGCTACGTTTCATTAGTTCATCATAAATACTGTCGTTGATATATCCGGCAGTGCTTATGCTCAATATCATAGGTTGAGTACGTGCGCCTAAAGCGGATTTCATAACCTCATACTGCTTTAGTCCAGCGTCCCCGCTCCATGCTGCCATTTCATCACATACCACAAGCTGCGGGTTAAATCCGTCTGACTTCTTGGCATTAAAAGCAATCGGTTTTATTACCGTGTTGCTCTCCGCAATATAAATATCGCTGCGCCGTTTCTTTGCCAGCTCCGCTAACTCGTCCTCTGCCTGTACCATTTGATAAAATCCGTCATACACCAGCGCCGCTTGGTCTAATTTCGGCGCTAAGCAGTATATTTCTTGTCCATACTCCGGCTCTAAGTACGCCATATATGCAATAATCGCAGATGCAAATAAACTTTTTCCGTTTTTTCTGCCAATTACAATAAAAATTTCACGGAAAATACGTATTTTTTCTGCGTCCTGTATGCCAAAAATAACAGAAACTATGGCTTTCTGCCATAGCTCCAACTTGATTAAATCATTACGTCCTTTGCTGTGGTGGCAAAAGTTCTCTATGAACCGTATAGCCTTATTCGCAGCCTTTGCATTAAAAAAATACTCCTGCTTTTGCAGCCCGTTTATAATGATTTCGTATATTTTCTTTATCCATTTTCCCGCTATGATTTCGCCGCTTGTAATCTTTGCGTGGTACTCATAGATATAATTTCGATAAGGCGGCAATATTGCTTACTCTTCCCGCAAAGCCGCCAGCCTGCTTGTCTTTCGTTTCGCAGCTGGTACTAATTCCGTAAGCTGCTTAATCACTGCTGCATAGTTCTTACTAAGCGCTATGTAGGTTTCTGCCTCTGGGCTTTTCTTTGTTCCCCACTGGTTCTGCCCGTTCTGGTACTCACTCGTCCAGCCGTCTTTTTCAAGTTTCGCCTGCAAGTCGTCCAGCTCAATGCTCATAAATGCAGCCTTTTCTATCAGCGGCGTTACTAATTTTCTTTTGTTTTCGTCTAAGTCCTTGAAAATTCCCTTAAGTCTAGTCTTTTCGGTCTTTATCCTCTGTTCTTTGGTTTTCTCTTTCTTTGTTGCCATTCCTTTACCCCGCTTTCCATTCCTGCGCCGCACCACACCCCCTACACCACCCGTGCGCACGCCCGTAGGGTAATTTTAGGGTATCCCCCTCGGTATTCGCCCCCTTTAATTATTTTTCTGATATGGGGGGAGTATGCCGCCGTTCTCGTCGAACCGATACCGCTTATGCCTCTCCTGCTTGTGGTGTTCTTTGTTGTGGCAGTCTTGGCACAACGCCTCTAAGTTGTCCCAGCATAGCGTAACGCTTACGTCGTTTATGTTCTCCCTGTTAAGCCAGCGCTTATGATGCACTATCTTTGCTGGCTGTCCGCATCGTTCACAAATATAATCTTGTGACATTAAATAGGCGGCTCTGGTTTTTTCCCATGCCGCCGATAAATAAAAACTCTTAGCCCATGCTTTCATACCGTCCCCTCTCTTTCTTCATTCCCCAGCGCCCTAAGTTTCATGCGCTGGGTGGAGGCTAAAGAATGAATAGAAAAAGAGTAGGCAACTGCTGCCACATACGGCTTAAGCTATTGCCTACTCATTTCATGCTACCATTGTATCTCTTTTGTTTTCCCATGTAAACACCACGTTTTTACCATTACTTTACCATGCCCGCTGTTCTCTCTTCGTCAATTCCCCATAACAATACTGACAGCTCGTTTATGATGCCTGTTACCCAGCGCCTCGGTGTGTTCTTTCCTGTGTCCAGTTCCTCTGCAATTTCCGCATAGTCCATACCCTGCATGAAATACATTTCAAAAGCCTTGTACTCTACGCCTCTGCCTGCTGCCTCTCTGCGACGCTCTATCTCTTCTACTGCCTTGTCTATATGTGCTGTCATTATCAATGTCTTAAAGCGTGTGCGTCTGATACTCTCTAAGTATGTACGCTGCTGCTCGTCCGTCATTTCCTTAAGCTCTAACTGCTGCCCGTCGCTTATGGCGTTCTCGATATGAAAAACCGCATCACGGTAACATTTCATAAGCGTAAAAGTATTGTGGTATTTCTCTTTCTTCCGTTCCTGCTTTTCCTGTCTTTTCAGTTCCGTTATTGCAGCCTTTGCCTGTTTCTGCATCAGCTCCGTTAATTCGCTTTCGTGCAGCTCGGAACAGCTTCCAGTCGCTGGCGACAGTAGTTCTCCTGCCGCCGCTGTTGTCTTTGTTTCTTCCTGCTCCATGTTCTGTACCTCGCTTTCTGTTAATTAAACGGTAGCTCTTCGTCTGCTCCCTCTGGGATATTCATAAACCCGTCACTCTCCGGCAGTTGCTGCCCTCTCGCCTCTGCCTCTGCTTTGCTCTCTCCAAATCCCACGCTGTTTGCCACAACCTCTGTGTAATATACCTTGCCGCCTGTTCTCTGGCTTTCGTAGCTGCCTGTTTTAATCTTTCCTGTTACCTCTGCTTTACTTCCCTTGCTTAACCATTTCTGCGCCCATTCCGCAGTGCGTCCGAAACACTTAATATTTATAAAATCTGTGTCTTTCCCGTCGTCTACCGCAAGCGTAAAGCGGGTAATAGCTGTGCTATTGTCCTGCCCGCCATATCTAAGCTCTGGCTCTCTTGTAAGCCGCCCTGTAAGTGATACATTATTCATTCTCTCTGCCCCTCTCTTCCAGCTTGTCCAGCTTTGAAAATATCGCCAGCAATTCCAGTGCTATAATTCCCAGTAAAATATTAGTCATTTTCTACCGCCTCGCTTTCTTCTCTCAATCCTGCTGCCATATTGCTAAACGCCGCTGCTACGTTCTCGCATAATGTCGCCAGTGCTGGCTTTATACTCTGCGCCCAGCTGTTAATAGCTGCCGCCAATGTTTCTGCTGCTGTTGGCAAGGTTTTATTTATCTGTCTTGCCATTTTTCTTGCAAGCCTGCGCTTTTTTCGCTTGTCCAGCTCTAACGGCGGGTTTACTCCATGCTTTTTCTTATAGTTCTTTTTCCACTGTCTGTATTTCACTGCTTACGCCCCTTTCTCCATATCGCATACGGCAATATCCATACTGGCGCTGTTATTATCAACACCGCTTTTGCTGTGCATATCGTCACAAATACTGCTACGTCTACTGCTGCCTGTGCAATTTCTTCCACTGCATCTACTATGCCGTCCATATACTCAAACATTTACTACCCCGTTTTCCTGCTTAATCTCAATATTTCTGCCGCCTCGCTGCTTTATAATTGCCTCTACGTGCAAGTATGCAGGCAGCATAACCACGCTGCCTGTTCGTAACTGATATTCTACGCTTTTCCGCATCTTCTCGTATTGCTCTGCCTTGCAAAACGCCGTACGGCCCAGAATAATTGTAAATACCTGTGCTTTCTTCTTTTTCCGCTGCCGTCTATTCATGCTCTGCCCCGCTTTCTGTGTCCGTTTCGGACACCTTACCTGTATAGTCTGTTACTCTGATACCCAGAATACAGTAGCCCTCTGTAAGCCCTGTATAATCTTCCAGCATATAAATAATATCTGCATCAATCGTGCGCCCTGTATGCTTACCGTCCTTAAATTCCAGCATTTTAAGGCTGTCGCCCTGTTTATAGCCTCTGTCATTCTTCCGCAGCTCAAAGCCTTTTTTCCCGCTTACTACGTCCTCGTAATAAGATGCCACTATTTTTATCTCATGCTGCTTATGCTCTGTGTTTCCCTCGCTTGGCAGATGCTCCATTCTTTCTGCGTCTGCCCGCTCCTGCAATTTCTTCTTTGTCTGGCGGTCTATAGCGTCCTGCTCTTCGCTGTACCGCTGTTCGTCCGTCTTTTCAGCCTCTGCCTTGTTTATGTACTGGTCGCATTTCTGGCACGTTCCCGTTTTTACGTTGCAGTCCTTGTATTTCTGGCAGGAATAGCACAAAGACGTTATGCTTTCTGGGTGCGGTGTTTCGTAATCGTCCCCTGCCTTTTTCTCTGCTACCTTTTCCGCTATTTCCTTTGCCCTCACATTTTTGCCCGCTGCTGCTTTTTTCGCTATTTCTTTCTGCTCGTCCTCGTCCAGCTTTGCTGCCTCGTATGCAGCAGTGATACCTAAATTTCCCTCTTTCAGCTGCTCTTTAATCTCCGGCGTTGCGTTGTTGTTGATTGCGTCCATTCTGGCTACGTTTGTGCTGCTTTCGTT